>Ga0123356_10000490_pt1 | contig 44075 bp, 8 predicted proteins | sample TergutEmb28metaG_2_FD_92546 | JGI IMG/M metagenome (GOLD analysis project Ga0123356, IMG submission 92546) | Embiratermes neotenicus P3 segment gut microbial communities from Petit-Saut dam, French Guiana - Emb289 P3 | ecosystem: Host-associated > Arthropoda: Insects > Digestive system > Gut ...
AACGCGGCCCGAATTACTCTCGCCATTTGATTTCATCTAAGGCTTTGCGCCGCGCCTCAATGGTGCGCTTGGCAAAGGCTTCGGCTTGGGAAAGGTCGTTGTCTTCCGGTTTGCCGCGCTTAAAGCACAGGAATTTGCCCGGGCATTGAAACACCTTTTCGCTGATGGCGATGGACGAATCCTTTACCGCTTTGCGCAATTTGTCCTCGGTTTGGGCAACGGGGGTTAGGGCCGTACAAAAGAACGCTACGCCGCTGGCTTGCTCCGGGGTGAGCGATGCCAGCGCCTGGTTTAATGTTTTATGCAGGCTGCCGGCATACACGCCGCCGCCCACAAACAAAAGATCCACGCCATTGAGTGTTTCCGTTGGGTCCAGCGGCTTTGCCACCACGCCCGATTTACGCGCGATAGCCTCGGCTACCTTACGTGTGTTGCCGCTCCGGGACTGATACCGAACTGCGATACGCAAAAAAATCCCTCCCAGTTCAAAATGATGCTTGGTACCATTTTACCGCACTTCTGATCAAAAAGATAGGCTCGAATTACATGCCCCGCCGCGCCAGCGCCTCGATTGTGGCAATGGGATCGGCAGCGGGTTTGCTTAGCTCCAGTGCGTGCCGAAAGGCGCTCCACGCTGCCGGGAAGGGTTTTGCCAGCCGCCGCCTAATGTGCATATGGAAGGTATCCATGGCCATGGACAGCGCAAACTTGCCCACCAAAAAAGTATACGAATAACGATAGGCTTCAAAATGGCCGGTGTCGATCAGGTAATCCCGCACCATAGCCAAAGCCGTAATGTTGTCCGCGATGCGCTTGGGGGTGAAGGTGCGCATCAGGCTACCGGAGCGCCGGCAGTAGGTGTATAATGACTGCTTAACCGTGGCTACCCGCCGCGCCCGGGAAAACAGGCGGGGCATGGTGGCCATGTCCTCAAACATGATATCCGGAAAGGTGATGCTACGATCAGTAAACAGCGTGCGTCGGAATAGCTTGTTCCAGGAGTAGCTTTTGATGGATACATCACGCACCGACAGGCGCAACGCCTTGGCTCCGGTAAGGGCCGCGGGCAGCAGCCGAGGCATCAGCGCGCGCCACCGAAAGCCGTACTCGGTGATGGTGGTGTAGGCGCACACGGCGATGTCGGCTTGGGTGCGCCGTATGGCGGCCAACAGCTTTTTGGCATAATCCGGCGCCACGTGGTCGTCGCTGTCCACAAAGGCCACAAAGGTGGCGCGGGTGGCCGCTATCCCGGCGTTGCGCGCCGAGCCCTGGCCCCGGTTTGGCTGATGCACCACCCGCACAAAATCGTGCTTGGCAGCGTACCAATCAGCAATGGCCCCGGAAGCGTCGGTAGAGCCGTCGTCCACCAGTATGATCTCTACGGGAATGGTTTGGGCTACCAAAGAATCGACGCAACGGGAAAGATAGGTGACCACATTATAAAACGGCACGACGATGGCCACTTGCGGCGCGTCAACCGGCCCCTGCTGCCGCATACAAATACCTCCTGAGTTAGTTACAATTATTTCCCCTTAAACTCCCAGCCCCTGTCCACGGGCCGCCATACGCCCTGGGCGCCCGCGCGCATTGCGCCCACCGCCAAGTGCAGCATGGCGATGCCGCGATCCAATGGCCCGTATCCAAAGTTGCCGCCCCGGTCCAGCACCTGGATGGCTCCCGGGGTTACGATAAAACGCCAGGGCTGGCGGTTGATGGCCGAGGGGGCCAACGCCGCGCTTTCTAAGGCCGAACGCTGCCAGGCGGGGAGCTCGGCGCGTTCCGCGTCATTTTTGCCGCAGGTGGAGGCTAACGGTTTGCGTTTGTGGCGCGGCGGCAGAAGCTCGTTGCATTGGCCGATGGCTAGCACGCAAGAGATCCGCTCGTTGTCTTTGGGTTTTGCGGCGATTTTTACCACGCTTTTGTAGAAACCCCCGCCCAGCCAGCAACTGCCCAACCCCATGGACGCACACTCCAGGGCCAGCGCTTCACCGGCGTAACCTTCGAGTTCTTTGGGGGTTTCTTTTGTGGCGATGATGGTGGCATATACATCGGTTCCCTTGATCAGGCTTTTGAGCCCCGGCCCCTTCAGCAGCACGATGCGCACACCCTGCCAGCTCAACTGCCGGGCCATGGAACCCAGGCGGCTGAGCTGCTCATCGGTGGGGGGCGCGGCATATTTGCGCACCGATTGGCGTGTACGGATGGCGTCGTACCAACGGGCTTCTAACTTGGTTTCAAACATGGCGAACCTCCAGCGTTTTGGTTACGTATACTGTAACATGCTGCCGCCACGGTGTCAAATAGCGCTTAACTACCACATATTGTGTTTGCTGGATTTCTTCCTATTATATATAGCGACTGTCCCTCCATCGCCCGGTATGGTATAATTGTGTCATATGCCCTACGAAAGGGAGTGTTTTGCCGATGAAGATGAGAAAGTTTTGCTTGTTGCTTTTTTGTGTTTTTTTGCCGCTGAGCGGATGGGCCACCGAGCTTCCCCAGCCCACCATGCCGCCCCTGGAGGTGGATGAGGAGGTTCCAGCGCAGATTGTGGAGATGATCCGTATTGCCCAGGCCGAGGTAGTGGCTGCCGATAAAAAAGCCCTGCCCCGAAATAATAAGTATTCCATTTGGTATTTTAACGATCAGCGAAGGATCGGCTGGTGTTCCTGTTTTATTAGCTGGTGCGCTCATCAGGCCGGGCTTCCATTGCTCAAAAAAAAGGATGCCGAACCCATGCCCGACGACGCGGTGTTTGTAACCAACGAGGCGGCCGTGGGCAACACCTTTGTAACGTTTGAGGCGGCCGGGCGCATCACCGATATACCCCGGCCCGGCTACACAATCATTTACGGCGTGCGCGGCAGCACCCCCTACACCCATGTGGGGATGGTGGAGAGCGTACAGTACCTGGGCGACGGAGTGTACGAACTGACCACCCTGGAGGGCAATGTGTCCAACACATGCAAACGTTACGCCTTTCGTTACGTCCTGAACCCCACCCGGGCCCACAGAAACTTTGTGGCCATTCCCGCCCAGGAGCAAATCCGCGAAGACGCACAATATAAGCTGCATAAAGAAAATTGGTACATCACCGGGTTTGGGCAGACCTGGATACCAAAGGCCGAGCAGAGGGTGCTTCCTGAAATCGTAGGGCGCGACGCCCCCGGCGCGCCGTGATTCGCCCAAAGTAACGCGCCTTTGATGCAATACGGCGGCGCGCCGAGGGCGTCGCGCCCTACAAGATCGGCAAATCCCCCCTACACGATATCCTGCCCCCCCCCGCTGCGAGGTTCCTGAAAAAACCCGCGGGTTTTTTGTGTGCGCGTAACGGCGCTGAAAAAGCGACCGGCCGCCGGTCTGATAGGACGGCCGGTCGGTTTTGGGGTTGAACCGGTCGGTTACCGGTGAAACCCATGTAACCAAAATTCGAGGGCAGAGCCATAGAAAACTTAATATTCGCACCTAAAAACAAATCTAAATATGAAATTCACGAAGAGTGGCATAAGAAAGAGGACATACAATATATTGTGTATATTTGCTACAAAGATACCCTATGTGGTATAACGTCGCTTTTAAAAGAGACCAAAGTCTGTTCACTTATGAATAGATCGGCAAAACAAGCAAAACATGCCATGGTTTTTTGGGCATTACAGCAAGAAAAACCGTCGGTCGGTTTAAAAAATACAGACCAAAGTCTGTTAGAATATGAAGTGATGGTAACAGGTATAATATTTCATCTGTATGCCTTTGCGTAATCTAGGGTTTATACACCCATAAAACAGCCGATGATGTTATCCGCATAATTGGCTAAAAAATGGACAAAGTGTATAGGCAGCATCCGAAACCGATTGAAAAGGGAGCTTCGGAGGTGAAATTATGCAATTTATATGAATAACAACGTATATTCGACAGAATTGTGACTATAACAAAATAATTATTTCATGTAATGTAACCCATAGCTTAATTCAGTAAACACAACGGGAAAGGGAATACTAAATTGGGGTTAATGCGGCCGATTTCATTGACTTATACATATGTAAAGTGATAGCATGCAGGATGTAAAACTCTGGAGAGGTCTCTTTGTATGCATATATTTACGGCTTAGAAACTCGTTTAACGCACCGAAAGGACAGTGAGCTCGCATGGAACTGAAACCGAACAAATTCTACCAAACAAGGACTTTCCGCCGCCTGATGGCCATCTTGATGACCGTCGTGTTGTTGTCCAACAACGTGGTGGAAAACATGTCTACGCTGTTTGCCGGGGAACAAGAGCCGGCCATCAGCGATATTCAGGCCCCGGTGAATCCGGGGGTTGGGGAAGGACAGCAGGCTGATAAGCCCAACCTCGCCTCCCCCGGCGACCCGATCGTTGTGCCCCCCGAACTTGCGGGCGGCGCTACCGCCACGGAGCCTGAGGGCGAAGACGGCGAGGAGCCGGCTGACGACGAAGGAGACGAGTCCGGTGGCGGCGAGCGGCCTGCCGATCCCCAAAATGCCGCGGAGGATCCCAACTTTAGCAGCGGCTACGCGGCGGCGCTGGGATCCGCCACCATCTATCTGGATGCCAAAAGGGCCTCCGCCGACGCGTTGATCCACATCAGCGGCGGCGAGGTTGTGCTGGCCTCCGGCCGCAAAGCGGTAGAAGATGAGATATGGATACGGGTTTCGGTAAAAGATAAAAAAGATCAGGCGGTAACCGGCTGGGTGCTGGGGACCGTCATCAACCCGTTGAGCGCCGTGGAGTACCTGCGCCGCACCGACGAGGAGAAACGCGATCAGACATCCGACTTTATCATATTAGACGGCAACGGCATACCCCAGGTATCGGGTACGGCCATTGAGCGTGATACGCAAGGCGGCGATCCCACGGCAACCCCCGGCCCCGGCAAAGATGGCGATGGAGACGACGAGGATGATGGCGACGATAGCGAGCCCGGCGCCACCCCCGAGCCTACCCCGGAGCCCACTGCCAGCCCCGAAGAAATCGAAGCCCAGATGGACATTCTATCCGACATGAGCATCGGCTTTGAGCCCGCCAATGGCGAACTCTTTGGGCCCCTGTTTGCCCCCCTTGACCCCGACGACCCTGAATACAAAAAATTGCTGGACGCCCTTCCCAGCATCAACCAAAATGCCTTTGCCGCTGCGGTGGCCGGTAACCTGACTTGGGATAATGACCAAGAGAACATATTGCTCACCATCAATGTGTACCGCCCCCAGTTGCTGGATCCCTCCAACTCCCAGAGCCTGCCCTACTTTAACTATGTGAACAAGGCGGTAAACGTTACCGTAACCCTGCCCGACGACAGCCCGCTGATGTTCCAGCAGGTGCCCAATAGCGTTTATACCATTGTTGGCCCCAAAAAGATCACCTTCCCCATCGGCACCGGCCCCGAGGATATCCTGGAGGTACTCCGCAGCACTACGGTGCGCGTGATGGTCACCTACGACTATACCAAACCCCCCGCCCAGGTGGGCACCCAATACCCCATGGCGATTACGATAGAAGGCTCCGCCTACATGGGTTATATTTCCGAAGGCGAACGCATCAATGAGCCCAATTCCCGCACCGTAACCTACAATACAAGCTTCCCCATCACCGTGGGCGAGCGTACCTTTGTGGATGCCGATTGGGATATTGACCATACCACCAGCGCACCGGCGCCCTCTTCCATTTACAGAAGGTTTACCCATACAGTCGAAGCTTTTTTGCGCAACCAGAACGGCGTAAAGATGACCCAGGTACAGCAGTACCGTGACCTGAGCGCCCGGGCCGAACTGAGTTACATGTACATGATCCTTCAGTTCGCCCCGCTTAATGTGACCGGTAACGCTGCGCCCGACGCTAAAAAAGACGTATACCCCGCCGTTGTGCACATCGGCGGCACGCCCTTGGCCGCAGCCACAAACCAAGGCGGGCAGGTGATACCCGGCGCGTTTGTGGTTCCGGTTACATGGGAAGTGGTGAACGGGCTAAATGTGCCCGTATACACCAACCGTGTCATCTCTGTGGACTACCTGGCTACCGATTTGGAGATAGCCTTCTACGAGTACAATTCCAACCAAAGATACACCGGAACCGTCACCTCCTCCCTCCACTGGCAGATAAAAGGCGGTCCCGAGCGGGTGGAGTCCAAAACCAACCCGCTTTCGATCAATGCGATCCAGCTAGCCCCGGCGTTTGTAAGGTTCGGCAAGCAGATTCAAGTGAACGGCGGACAAGAGACGGACTACGGCAACTCGATGCAAAGCCTGTACCCCACCAAGACGCCGGGCTTGTTGCGGCTGGGCCTGTACGCAAACGGCGGCACCCCCGGCGAAAATGCCGCCAAGCTGTATACCCAAAGCGGAAGCAACTATGTGTATCACGGCACCACTGCCGATGTGCATACCAATAACGGAAAAAACAACACCACCTTCTATCTGGTCCCAGGCAGTTACAGGCTGTTTGAGGAAGGCGAGATCGATGGCTTTACGCTGAAGGAATCTGGCGTGATCAACCTGCCCAGGAACCAGAGTGGCTCCTTCATCGACATCGTTGGCGTCAACTCCAACGGCGGTTTGCAGGTCAACAAGATATGGCAAGTGAACGGTGTGCAGAGAACCATGCCCGACGTGGTGCAATTCACCGTGTATAGGGATAAAGAACTGACCCAGGTCGCCACCATGCGCCAGGGAAGCCAAAATGTGCCGGCCAGGCTCTCTACCACCGCCACCAACCCCTCTGTGGTATTCTCCATGGATCCTGGCACGTATTATGTGGCCGAGACCATACCCACCGACGCCAACAAGTGGTTCGACCGCGCTCCCTTTATAGAGGTTGAAGTAAAGCAGGGCGAGCTGGCTACGGTGAATTATCTCAACTCTATAGCCGAAATTACGGTGCAAACCCAGCTGGAGATCGGCAACGCCAACTCCATCTATAAATTCGACGAGGCATTGCAAACACGCACCGGCTACGCCAACTTCCAGGGCGTTACCAACCAGGCCAACGCCATCAACCTGGTGATCGGCGGCAAAACCTATCAGCCGATACAGGCGAACGGCACCGGCAACCCCTTTGTGAATGCCGCCGGAGACCTGATTTTCCACATTCCGGAAAGCGAGTTTATCGCCGTACAAAATCAAACCAACGGGCAGTACGTGATCATGGTGAACGGCACCGTGCGCGGTTTTGGCAGGGAAGCCTCCCAGGTTACCTCCAAACAAGGCGGCCTGTTGCCCAGAACTGCCCATGCCCGCTTCTATATGGGTGTTGTGGAGCTGAGCAAACGGCTGCACTACCCCTACGACGTAGGCAAGTTTATTGAATTTGAATATACCGCCACAAATGCGGGCCTGATTGGCAACCCTCCCATCGATATCGGGCTGCGCGTTGCGGGCTCCAACTTTACCGATGTGACTGTGCTTAACAAAACCGGCACTGGCTCCAACATCCGGTACGAAATGGTGGCCAATACCACGGGCCTGATCAACGCCAGCAGCCAGGTAAGGCTGCGTGCCATGTCCAATGGCGAGATGCGGTCCATCATTGGCGTGCCCAACAACCCAACGGCAGCCACGTATACTTACTACGAAGCGGTAAACAGCTCTCACTTCTGGCCCCAGATTGCCCCCACGCCGGGCAATGACACGGTAACCCTGTCCATCGGCAATGCCAACCAGCGCATCGTATTTGGTTCCTTTACCAATCAGCCCCGCCAATACGGCGCGGTAACCATCGAGAAGTTTACCAGCAACGGCGGCACCACCCTGGAGAACGCCAACTTCCAGCGGGTTGCCTCCTTGCCCAACAACTTTAACCCCGCCTTTAGGCTCATCAACCCCAGCACCGGCGCGGCCCTGCCTGGCCATACCGATCAGGTATTGCAGTACACCGATGCCAACAACCGGGTCGTGGCTGTGCTTCCCCATGTTCAGTTGGGGCAAACCGTTACGGTTCAAGAGATCATCACCAACATGCCCGGTTTTGTGCCGGTAAACGGCCACAACGTCCCCGCAACCTGGCTCACCGGCAACGACAGGATCAGCGTAACCATGCCCGCCGCACCGGCCCAAGCGGCCCAGTATACTGCGGGCAGGTTCTACAACATCCGCTCCCAGGCCATGATGGGCCTTACCATGCAGATTTTGATGCGGAACCAGACGACCCCGGTAAACCGCGGCTTAGGCGTAGGCGGTACCTTTGTGTACAACCTGTTCCGCGTTGCGCCCGGGCCGGGCACCGGCATCGGCAGCGTGGTGGTAGGCGGCGTTACGGTGTACTACTTCCTGTCTGCCGACGCTACCTTTACCTATAACAATACCAATGCCCACTACATCGAGCAGGCGGTTAACATCCCGTCTTCCGTAACGGAGACTACGGTGCAGTACGTGCTGATCCAAAACGCCAACGCCAACTACGAGATTGCACCTCCGCAATTGGTGACCCTAACCAAGGGTTCGCTGGAGGTCACGCCGGTTACCGTGGTCAACAGAGAGCTGACCCAAATCGTAATCAACACCAAACAATACGCCCTGACCCATACCACCACCACCACGCCCCACACCACCACGGCCATCAACGGCGCAAACTGGCCGGGCACCACATCGGGCATGTCGGTGACCTATCAGCTTACCGGCACAAGGGCCGACGGCACCACCTTCCCCGCAACCAACGCCACCATCACCGCCGCGGGCTTAACCACATTTAATGTACCCGCCGGTAACTACACTGTAAGGATTTCCACCACCCTGCCCACCGGCTACCGCCGTTTGGATGACCCGGCCAACGACCTAAACGCCTCCAGTCAAATCCTGCTGCCCAACATACAAAGCGCGGTAACAGTGCCCAAGGTTTCCATGCTGGAAAACCCCAACGGCACCATCTGCCTGCAAAAATTTGACAGCGTTACCAACGCCAACCTGTCTGGCGCGGTGTTTACCCGGTACCTGGGGGCTTCGGGCACCGCGAGCCAGGGCACCGCCAGCAGCCTTGCCACCACCGGCTTAGCACAGTTTACCAACATAGCCCCCGGTGATTACACCCTGATTGAAACCACCGCCCCCACCGGGTATTTTGGCAGCAAGGCGCGGATCGCCGTTACGGTGCCTACCCCCACCATGGTGGGCGGAAACTACACCGTACCCGTCGGCGTGTGCTGCTTTAGCGAGAATGCCACAACCTACCCAAGCCTACGTGTACCCAATACCCGTTTCACCACCTTCCGCATGTACAAGCGGTACATGGCAAACGGCGCGGAGAGCAACCCCACTGCCAGCGCCGTGACTGCCACCATTATGGTGGCTTCGGACGGCACCTATGTGCCCTTTGACTTTGCGCCCAACCAATACGGCAGCGGCGCCACCGAACAAACCGCCCGTGTGGCCGTGCCCTCCACCGGGCTTGTCAACTGGCGATTGCCCGCAGGCACTTACTTCATCTTTGAAGAAACCCCCACCACCTACTTCCCCGGTTTTGGCGACGCTCACGATCCGGCCATTACCGTGCGGGAATATCGCACCCTCAACATCAACGGGGTCAACCGCAGCGGCTGGCTGCTGGGCCCGTATACCCTTGCCACGCCCACCGCAGCCACCACCACCACCGCTACGGTGCGCAACTACAACAACACGGTGTCCAACATCGACCTGTTTGCGTATTCAAATTTCCTGCCTACCACCACCGCCACCGATCCAGACTGGCTTAACGGCGGCGTGTACCGCCTGATCAACGTAACCACCCCCACCACCGGCTACAACTCCACCACCCAAACCCTTAGCGGAAAGGGTGCGCACCGCTTTGCCAGCGTGCCGATTTTCCACAACGTGGTAGCCAACGCTAACTACGGCACGCCCATTGAATACCGTGTGGAAGTCACCACCCCGCACCGGTATTACTTCCGGCTGAACCAGGCGAATTCGGCGGTTCGCCCTGTGGCGCTCACCACTGCCGACGGCCGTGTGATCTCCACCACAAGCGCCACCGCTACTGCCTATGCCCCTGCCGTCCCCACTGTAACCGACTGGCAGGGCAGGGTACGGCAGCAGCTGGCCACACCCAAGTATCTGTACAATACCTTTAACTTCTACGACATCATGCTCATCAGCGAGGGCGGCAACAACACCCGCCCCCATCTGAGCATCCAAAATGAACGTAGAGGCCAGATCAATACGTCGGTGGCGGGCATCAACTGCTTGGCCCACGACCAGAGCATTGGGCTGGCTGGCATCACCGTGGGCCTGTTTGACCGCAACGGAACCAGGATCACCACCGCCGTATCCGGCGCAGGCGGCGGCATCAGCTTTACGGCCTCGGATACCTTCTATCTTTCGGCCGAAGCCGACTACGTGATGGTGCAGTTGGACAAGCATGCCGATTATATTCTAGGCTCCTGTACATCCCCCCGGAACCTGCCGGCCAACGTTACCCAGCTGACCGCTGGCGAGATTACCGCCATCTTTGCCGGCACCAGCAACCTCAACGCCATCGCTGTGCCAGCCTCGGCCTTCCGGCCCTCGGACACGTCGGATTTCTATGTGGCCAGTGTGGGCAGGCTGGAAAACCACAAACCTTACGCCCGCATTGAGCTTACGAAAAACTGGCACCACACCACCGGCGCGGGCCGGTACAACATGCAGCGTTTTGCCATGTATGAGGTAACCTACAATAGCGCCAACGGCGCCGTTACCAGTTCCAATGCGCTGAGCGAATATATCACCAGTGTGATCTATGGCCAGCACGGCAAAATTATCACCGACCCGATAGAGTTCGGCAAGATGTATGCCCTGGTAGAACAGCCCTCCTCCACGCCCCGGGCCATCCACCTGGCAATGGAAGAGTCTGTGTTTAACCAGCTTGTGGCTGCGGGCCTTACCACCGGCGCGCCTGCAGCGCTGCCCGGCGTTACCCACGATAATGACCTCCGCCTAGCCAGCTGGCGCAAGCGGGTTACCAACTTAACCCATCCTTTTGCCGTAGCGCTGATGAACGCCGTAAAAGACAAGGCCGGATACGCCGCCTTTGACGAGATCTATATCACCCCCTACAATGCAAGCCACATCAACGAGGCAAACCTGATTCCAACCTTCGCGGATAATCCCCGCGGCACGGGCTCGTACACATGGCACATTGGCCGCATTATCCTGCAGAAGATGTCTATCGACGACTTTGGCGTTACCCGGCCCAGGAACGAGGTTAACTTTGCGTTTTCGATTGTTAACACCAACGAAGACGGTTCCGTGCGTCTCCGCCCCGATGGCCAGGAAGATGTGCAGGCGCCCCTGAGCCACTCCACCACCGCGCCCCGCTTGCACCAGGGCGTGCTGACCCATGGCATCGCGGACTCGGGCTCCTTCTTCCTCCACGACTGGAAGGTATACCCCCTGGGGCCCCAATCCGAACAGAATTACTATTGGTTTATTCGCAACGGCATCGCCTTCTGGGGCCAGGGCGGCGCGGAGATTAACGCGCTGCGGCAGGGCACCACCGTCCATCACTTTAGCGCGGCCGAAAAGGCCCAGCTGTTTACCAGCCAGGCCGACGCCCAGGCATATGCCCAGGCCAATGCCGCCATCGTGGGCAGTGGCGCCATTGTGGAATTGGCTTACGCCATGCCTCACCATCCCCAGCGCTCCAATACCCACTGCACCGGGTGTTTGGCCCGCGTGCGCATCAGCGAGGTTGGCGGCACCGGCGGCCAGGTGGTATTGACCGACGTACAAGACGCTTTTGTGATCTGTAACTCGGACTCCACCGATGAGCTGACCATCGTAAGCCACGTGTACTACGTACAAAACCCCATCGTCAACGGCGACCCCTTTAGGAACACCTACTTCCGTGTGGTGAAGTACGGCTACCAGCCCACCTCCATATCGGCTGCGGCTTGGAGCGCCATCACCGCCCGCTACACCGACGTGTTCGACCGTTACAACGCCTTTGGCGAGTGGCTGGCCGGTCGCCTTACCAGCGCCACCGTGCCCAACTTGCCCCCCATTTCCGGCGCGTATCCCAGCGGAACGTTGTCCGGCGTGCAGTTCCAGGTGTTCAAAAGAGAAGGCAGCAATTACGTTGCCGTAAAAGACAGCGCCAACAACAACGTGATCATCACCACCAACTTCTTGGGCATCGCTTCCTCCCCCGTGTTGGAGGCCGATGTGGAATACTATCTGTCGGAAATCACCGGCCATCCCGACTACATTAACAACCACAACGCCGGTTCCGGCAACACCATCGCGGCCGGCGAAGTCAGCAAACTGATCAAGATCGGTTTGATGACCAACAACAACTTTGGCCGCACGGTATACGTGTCCAACCCACGCAAGATCGACTTGGCCATTGAAGGCGTCGACAGGTACAACACGTCCACAATAATCCCCAACGTACAATACACCCTGCGTCACTCCAATGCTTCCGGCACCTCGGGCGCGCTAGTGGGCACCAGCACGGCCGGCGCCAACGACGGCCAGGTGGTGTTTACCGGCCTGGATGTGGGCTACTACTTGCTTACCGCCAATAGCGGCTGGGATGCCAACAGATACGTTAACTATACCGCGGTGCAAAACGATCCCAACGTGCCCAACGCCACGGTGACCTACCGTTCCCAGGGCACGATGCTCATCTACGTGCCGGGCGGCACTTCCAACTTGGTGAGCACCAGCGCCGACATGCTGGTGAAGGCCTTGTTCCCGCCGCTGCCCTTGGTAGGCGTAAACAAAACCGCCCGGGTCGATGGAGCTAACCTCCCCGGCGTAACGCTGCAGTTGATGCGCGGCACCACCTTGGTGGAGACCCGGGTTACCGACAACAACGGCAGGGTATTGTTTACCACGCCGTTGACCCCGGCCACCTATACCATCGTGGAATCCGCCACGGATCTGCCGTCCCACCTGATGTTCCCCGCCAACGCCACCGTGGTGGCTAGCTTTATCGTAAACGCGGCGGGCCTGTTTAGCAGCGGCACCAATCCGCAAGAGACCATCAATGGCCGCGTGGAGACAGTGCGCCGCAACGGCGTGGTGAACGACCGCAAGACACGCCTAAACATCACAAAACTGGTGACCGACGACGGCTCCACCACCACCAATGCCGGTGCGGGCATCGTGTTCTCGGTAACCAGAGGCGGCGTCACGTTAGACCCCATCACCACCAATGCCGGCGGCATCGCTACCCTAAACATGGAGACCTTTGGCACCTATGTGCTGCGGGAAATTTCCGGCCCCGCGGGTTACATTCCGGTAGATGGCACCATCACCGTTACGTTTAACGGCAGCGCTACCCCCACCATCGCTTTTGCCGGCGACTGGCAAACCTTTGGGTATATCAGCCGCGTGGGCACCACCCTGCTGGAGTCTGCTTCCGGCTGGAACGTGTTTAATGTAAACGTTACCAACCCCAAACCCTTCTCCATCACCGCGCAAAAGGTGGACGGCATGGGGGATAACCTGGCAGGCGCGCGCTTTGGGCTTTATACCGACATCGCCTGCACCCTGGCCAGCAGGGTTGCTTCCACCGAGGCCGATGGGTACTTTAGCACCAGCGCCACGGGCGTGCTCACCATCGGCAACCTGCTTCCCGGCAAAACCTATTACTTAAAGGAGTTTTCCGCACCGCCCGGCTACGAATTAAGCAGCCAGGTCTATACCATCAACAGCGTCAAGAGCGATGCCGGAAAGACCCTCCCTGCGGTTACCGGCGGCAGGATTGCCAACTACAAGGGCAGCGGCTTGCAGATTCAAAAACATGTGGCCTGGGTGGGCGATGAGCCCCAGTTTAACGGCGATACCGCCCTGCCCAAAATCGTGTTCGAAGTCTACAGAGCCACGGGCAGCGACTTCCATATCAAGGGCGACTTGGTTGCCACTGTGGAAGCCAAGCGTGTGTCCAAGGGCGAATACTTAAGCGATATTGAACCCTTGCTGCCCGGCCACTACCTGGTAGAAGAAATCACCAAACAAACCCTTACCGGCGCGCCCCTGGTTGTGGATCCTAATCCGCCCTATGCCGCGCCTTATAGCACAAACCCCAACATTTGGAAGGCCCAGGTAAATCAGGAGGGCCAGGGCGATGTGCTTACCCAGCTTAGGCTGGGCAATGCCGAGCTTTCTTCCAGCGTAACCATCCGCAAGGTGGACAAAGCCGCAGGCACACCCAACCCCCTGCCCGGCGCGGAGTTTAAGATTTATACGCTGCACAATACCACCCTCACCGGCGCGGCCCGTTATGCCGCCGCCAACCAGCAGACCATTGCGGGCGCCGCTTCCTCTTACGTCACCGGGGCCAACGGCGAAGTCACCGCCACCGTAACCCTGCCCAGCGCCAGCAACGGCAGGCTGCTGGTGGTGATTGAAGAGCTCAAGCCGCCCAGCGGCCACCTGATCGACCCGCTGCACCGATACACCGAGGTGCTGATGTACGCCGGTTCCTCCACCGTGGCCTTCCCCGGCAACGAGGCGGTAAGGCTGGATAAAATCACGGTGGCTAACGATACGGCGGGCACCATCATCATCCACGATTACATCGTAACCAGGTTCCAGAGCGGCACGGACATCCCCGCCATTTACGACGGCGATTTCCCATTAGCCAGCGTGGTGTTTACGCTGTACTACCGCGCATCCCAAGAAGAGGACTTTAAGCGCCTGATAGACTTTGGCCTGGGCGCGCCCGCCAGCAACGCTGTACAAACCACCGACGCGGCCGGGCTGGCCAGGTGGACCAATCTGCCCATGCACTACCAGTACGCCGTGCATATGGAAACCGTGCCCAACTATGTGTTTGATTCCATCCGCTCGGCGAAGGCTGCCAATGACTTTACCGGCCCTCAGATCCCCAGCACCGAGCAGGACTTTACCGACGATGGCCTGCGCCGCACCTTACACATCATTACCCCCAACATGCTGCAGGATGAGCCCAATCACACCCTGTACTACAAGGCGTACCACAAACAAAAGGGCAGCATTACCATCGAGAAGCATCTGGACGAGATACCTAACCTGGCTGCCATTCCCGCCGATTTTGCCATTTGGGAAGGTATGCTTAGCGGCGGCAACATCGTGAAACGACTGGGCGCCAACAACCAGCCCATCCCGGCTTCCTTTGAGTACAGCGGCGACACCGTGGTCAACGGCGTGGCCAGGGTAACCGGCACACTTACCATCCACAATGTCAACACCGGTTATTACGTAATCGAAGAGATCAAGGCCCCCTCGGGCTACATGCTCAACACGGAAACCAAGGCCATATCGGTGGTGATTGATCTGATCAATCCCAGCAATCAAACGGGCCTGCATCATACCGTGCAGTTTGTGAACGAGGCGTATGCCGCCAACACCGCGGCCATCCGCAAGCTGGCCGACAAGGAGCGCTTAGCCGAAACCTTGCTCCGGCACAATCCGCCTGCCCCGCTGCCGGTGGTAGAAACCGTGATTTACACCCTGGATAACTTTGTTTCCAAGTTTAATCCCGCCACCGGGCAGTACACCGCCGAGCCGGTGCCCTATCCCTACGAAAGTTTTGTGGTAACCGACAAGGGCCTGCGTTTCAGCTCGGAAGAAAACGACTTTATCAACGCCGTAAACCAGCTTCCCTATGCCGATTATGTGCGCAGTAAGTATCAGTTTACGCAGATTGTGATCGGCCGGTCGGTATTTGGCGAGGGCGTGGATATACCGGCGGAGGCTTGGGTGGAGTATCTGCTGTTTGCCCCCGGCGACAGCCAGACCCTGCCCACCACCGGTTGGATACAGCTGCCCACCAAACACAGCCTAAGCGTGGCCCGCACCGTGGTGCTGCCTGCCGGTACCCGCGCCTTCCGCGTGGTGTACGACAAACCGGGCGTTAACTTCCGCCCGGGCCCGATTACGGTAAGCGCACAGCTTTTTGCCCAGCCCGACGGTATGATCGGCGGCCAATTGGTGCGCCCGATCCGCGCCATCCGCAACGAAGCGGCTGTGGACGCCTCCTTCTATGGCGTGGGCGACGACGGCGCCCAGCAAAAAGACACGCTCACCTGGCTCAACATGGAGGCCGCGGCCGATATCAACGTGTCCGTGCCCATGCAGGCTGCTTTGATTGAAATCGCCAAGCGCACCACCGCCGTGCGTGGCGAACCCATCACTGAGCCCGTAGGCGCCGACAACCTGACCCGTTCGCCCGTGCCTGTTACCAGGGGCGACCTGCTTCGTTACACCATCGCGGTTTCGAACCGTTCCACCACCAATTCGGTGATGCCCGACCCGATAGTCATTGACCGCCTGCCCGAGGACTTTAACTTGATCCAAACCTCCATCACGTCCAAGGTGGTCAAGACCGGCAATAACGACGTGTATACCTTTGCCGATGGCGCGCCCGGAGATTCCGTGCTGGTGCTGGGCGACATTTCCGTTGTGAAAGGCCCCGACATGCACACAGGCGACGGCGCTCGCCCTACCGCCGACGACGAGGACGACGACTATGTTGTGATACCCTTCACCGGCAACTTATTGCCGGGCGAGACGCTGTTGGTGGAGATCGAGGGCACCGTGCCCGTGAACCTCATGATCGCCTCGGAGCTCATTGAGATCAACGACGCCCTGCTGGGCACCAAAACCGCGGGCTTGGTGTACGATGGGCAACCCAACGGCTACAACTTCCTGGATTACGGCAATGCCCACATGCCGCCGGAAACCACCGGGCGCTGGATCAACGCCGTACGCCAGGTAGCCGGTATCGAAGTCACCGGCGTGATACGGGACTTCTCGCGCTACAGCATCATGCCCATCAACCAAATCACCGCCGCCAAGTACGTAAAGGGAGACGCGGACGGCACCGACTTTAGCACCATGCTGGCCCGTTCGTACCTGGACGGCAGGCTGGACTACAACCTGACGCTGAGCTTTATGGACGCCGCCTATGCGGACTCCAGCCCCTTCAGTGCCCTGCGTTTTGTGGACATGCTGCCACAAATTGGCGACGGCAGCCGCCCCGGCATGCCCTTTGGCCAGGCGTCCAATTGGACGCCCCTGTTGGACAGCGTAAAGGTGGACTTCTTCCACCTGGCTACCGGAACCCAGCCCCCCGAAATGAGGCTGGTGCTGCGGTACCGCCCGGTGGCTTCGGCCAACGACTATTCCAGCGTGGCCACTGGGGCCAGCGCCTTCCTAACCGGCTCGGCCAGCACCCTGGGTGGTTCCACCTATGTTGTTCCGCCTTCCTCGTTTAATACGTGGACCGGCATCGACGCCTATTGCGCCCAGCAGGGCTGGGTGGTTACCGCCTTCTCCCTGGAGTACGCGACCCCTGCCACCAGGGTATCCATGCCCAGCGAGATGGTGGTGTCCGTAGGCTGCAAGATGCCCGATGTGGACGACACCAAAAACGCTGCCGATCCGGCCCGGTTCTGGACCACCGTACAGGCTGGCGACCGCTACTACACCCCGGCCTTTAACAGTGCTGCATACAACTATGTATTCAATATGGGCAGCTACCTGTCCAATCCCACCAACATCCCCGTTGTCCGCGCCGAGCCGGTACCCCCGGACGTGCGCTTGGGCAACCTGGTATGGCTGGATGTGGACGGCAGCGGCGTTCAGGGAACCGGCAAACCCGGCATCCAGGGCGTAGCGGTTACCCTCCACGACTATGTGCTCACCCAGTCGGGAGGGGAATGGGCGCCCGTGCTGCTCAACAGCGACGCGGTGTTTACCGTGGCCGCCGGGCCTACCGTGCTCCCGCCCACCGGTGACAACGGTGCCCTGCAAAACTTTATGTTTACCGTCAAACCCTATAAAACCACACCTGCGGGTTTGCCCTTTAACAATGCCCAGCACTGGTACGAGCTGGAGCTTACCCTGCCCGAGGGTTATTCCTTGAGCGCCCGCATGCAGGGCAACAACCGCTCGGTAGACAGCAATGCGCTGCGCTTTACCAGCGGCACCGCCGGGTACTTTATGGCGCCCGACACGTACAATGCCGCCACGGCCAACAGCCGCTACATCTCCTTCCCGCTGTCCAGCCCCACCTTTGGGGATGACCTAACCTACGACGCGGGTATTTTCCCCAGCTACGATGTAGCACTTACCAAAGTGGACGCCCAGGGCAATGGGCTGGGCGGCGCGGTGTTTGACCTGTTTAGGGCCAATGCCTCCGGCGTTCCCCAGGGCAGCGCCATCGCCACAGCCACCTCCGCCAACAATACCGGCAGCTTCTCCTTTACCGGCCTGAACCGTTTTGTGCACTACGCCGTACGGGAGAGGACAGCCCCCACCTACTACCAGGCAGACACCCGTACCCTGCACCTCCCTGGGGCCACCCTGCCGGGCGGCTCCAGCACCAACATCACGTTGGACGCGCTGAATACGGTGGTGAGTAATCATGCCCTGGCCATCACCGCCGCCCTGGCCGGTGGAAACAATACCTTTACGAACCCCACGGCCTCCGGTTCCCTCGCCATCAACAAAAAGAATGCGGCGGGCGCGGAAATCACCGGCGCGGTATTTGTGATCACCAACACCTCCACCTTTGTAACCGGCGCTTGGGACGCCTTCCTCAACACCACCATGCCCGTGGGCGCGGTGGCCAACACGACGGCCAAAACCGTAACCATCACCATGCCTTCCGGCACGTACACGTTGAGCGGGCTGCCCTACGGCACCTATCAAGTCACCGAAACCAGGGCGCCTTCCGGGTACGCCATCGTGGATCCGGCCGCGTTTACCGTGCAGATCGGCGATCCGTCCCACACCAGCATGGTCGGCCATGTGATTAATAGAACCCTGGACGTGGTGAACCCCAAGATCGACCTGACGCTCCTGAAGGTGGACGCCCAGAATAAACCCTTGGCCAATGCCGAGTTTAAGGTGTATACAAAGGCAGCATACGACACCAACCCGGCCACTGCCCCCGCCCTGTTTACGTTGACTACAGGCGCGGACGGCAAGGCTCAAACCCTGCCAACCCACTTGCTGCCCCCGGACACCTATTACTTGATCGAAACCAAGGCTCCCGACGGCTACAGCCTGCTTACCGACAAGTTTGCGTTTACCGTAACTGCCACCCAGAATAAGTATCTGATCAACTTTACCGGCCAGGCCCAGCTGACTGCCGATGGCAAGTTCGAAGATATTCACTCCGCCATCACCAATACCTCGGCCCTGGGCGCATTGCGGATCAACAAAATGATCCACGGCACCAGCACCAGGGTGGGCGGCGCTCAATTCCTGGTAACGCCGGGGACATTAACCGTTACCGGCGCTTGGGGCCTGTACCTGGCCAACCTGCGCGCCAACCTGCCCCTGCCCAGCGGCTTGGACATCATTGGCGAAAACGACCCCAACGGTTACCCCAAGGATAGTCTATTGATTACCCTGCCCACGGCCGGGGCCGGTTTGGGTACCCTGGAAATCGCCAATCTGCCCGTAGGAACCTACCAGGTGCGGGAAGTTGTTGCCCCTGAAGGGTACGCCTTGCCCCTGGTTGATCAACAGACCGCCACCGTATCTGTTGGCGCTACCGCCACCCTGGACTTCCACGACCGGCGCGTGACGCTCACCATCGAAAAAACCGACGTCACCGGCAATACCAACCTAAGTGGAGCTAGGTTCGGCATCTTTACCAAGGCCGTGTATGATCAAGGCGTGGCCGTCCGCATCGAAGCAAACGCCGCCCACGTGCTGATCACAGACAGCAACGGCAGGGCTTCCAACGCGAACCTGCTGCTGCCCGGCGATTACGTGCTAGTGGAGCTTACACCGCCCACCAACTACGCGATCACCTTTGCGGATCAGCCCTTTACCGTGAGCGCCCGCTCCACGATCTATTCCTACAACTTTACCAAAACCGCCCTTACCGGCGCGGATGCGAACAAGTTAGAGGTGTACTTCGGCCACATCACCAACAGGTACACCACCGGCGGGCTCACCATCGACAAGAAGGATGCCAGCACCCAGAACCCCCTGCCCCAAACGGGCGCGGAATTTGTGGTGCGCAACGTGTCCACCTTGGCGGCCACCGGCGCGTGGATGCACTTCTATAACAACTACACCCCTCAGCCCAACGTGGCAAAGGCCACCGAAGGTACGGCTTCGGTGCTGCGGGTTACCATACCCGCCAGCGGCTCCGTTACCATCAACGGCCTGCCTGCCGGAACCTACGAGGTGGAGGAAGTAAAGGCCCCCAGCGGCTTTGCCATCGCTAAACCCGCCAAACAAAATGTAAACGTCACCGCCTCTATTACGCCCTATCTCCACACCGTGCTCAATCAGCGGGTGCGTGTGGACATCCGCAAGGTAGACGGAAACAACCAGAACCTGGCCCAGGTGGTATTTGCCATCCACCGCGACAACAACAACGCGGTAGGCACAGAGCTGTATGTGCTGGCCGCCACCGACGGCCAGGGCAGGACCGTTACCAGCCCCCCCCAATTGCTGGCCCCGGGCAGCTATTGGCTGGTGGAGAAGTCCGCTCCCGAAGGTTATACCATCAGCTTTGAGCCCGTAAGGTTTACGGTGAGCGATACGTCGCAAGTGTTCTATTACAACTTCACCGGCATCCCCCATGGCGACACCGACGTAGAGCAACGTTTTGACGGCCCCATTGCCAACGAATTTACTTCGGGCGGCGGCCTGACCCTGATCAAACAGGATGCCGATAGCGGCCTGCGGCTGGGCGGCGCGGTGATCACCGTGGCCATGACCAGCGAAGTAGCCGCCGGTTCCTGGCAGAATTACCTGAACAGCACCTTCCCGGCCAATGTGCAAAGGGTTGGCAATACCCTGCGCGTGACCCTGGACAATACCGGCGGATACGTCTTTGAAGACATCCCCCTGGGCGTCTACACCGTTACCGAGGTGGAGGCCCCCGCCGGGTTCGCCATTGCGGTCAACGACGTACGCACCGGCGTAACCGTAGGCCAAGAGGGCGCCAGCGTTACTTTCAGCAACTTCCGCAGGCGCGTGGAAATTGAAAAAACCGAGCTGGGCGCAAGCAAAAAAGCCATCCAAGGCGCTAAGTTTGGTATCTTTACCGACGCGGTGTACAACCAAGGGCCGGCTGCCCGCACAGAAGCCAACGCCTTGTACGTGCTGACAACCGATGTGGACGGCAAGGCCGCTACCGCGGCCAACCAGCCCCTGAATCCGGGCGTCTTCTGGCTGGTGGAGCTGGAAGCCCCGGCCAACTACCGCATCACCTTCACCGACCGTTCGTTTACAGTCAGCGCCACCTCCAAAGTAGTTAGCTTTAACTTCACCGGCGCCAATCGCACACCGGCAGCTGAAGAGCAATACTTTGGCCCCATCACCAACGATTACGCCAGGGGTTCCCTGCGGATCGAAAAGGTGAGCGCCGCCAATACCTCCACATTCCTGCCCGGCGCGGAATTCACCGTAAAACCGTTGAATTTGGCCGCCGGAGCCGAGGCATGGGCGTATTTCTTGGACAACAACGCAGCTACCCTGCCAGCCCATGTGTCCATCGTAACCGAGGGTACCGAGCGCTGGTTATCGGTGGTGCACAACAGCACAACCTCCATGACCACCATCGGCAATCTGCCCATCGGGGCTTATGAGGTAACCGAGACCCGGGCCCCCAGCGGGTATGCCGTGGCCTACCCGGCCAACCAGAGCGCTGCCGTTGCAAGCAACGCGACGGCCACGGCCCAGTTCAGAAACGAATACGTACGCGTGGAGATCGAAAAGCTAGACGCCTCCGGCACAACGCCGGTGCAGGGCGCGGTGTTTGGTATCTTTACCAAGGCGGTGTTCGACGGCCCCGGCGTGATTGACGCAACCACCGCCAGGTATGTGCTCACCACCGGCTCCAACGGCAAAATCGCCACCACTTCCGCACAGTTGCTGGTGCCGGGCGATTACGTACTGGTAGAGCTGAGCGCCCCGACGGGGTACAGCGTCTCCTTTGAGCCCCAGCCCTTTACGGTGAGCGCAAGCTCCCAGGTGTACAGATTTAACTTTACCGCCACCAAGGCCACCGGTGCGGGCGCAAATGCCATCGAGACCTTCTACGGTGCGATCCGGAACGATACGGCATCCGGCGCGCTGAGGATCGACAAGGTGGACGTCGCCAATACCTCTACGTTCCTAACCGGCGCGGAGTTTATTGTGCGAAATGTAAGCACCGTGGCCGCCGAGGGCGCGTGGGCCCACTTTATCGCCAATTACGACCCGCCCGCGGGCGTAACCATCGAAACCCAGGGCGGCAATAGCGTATTGCGGGTGACCCATGGCGTGTCATCTAACGGCACCATCACCCTCATTGGCTTGCCCACAGGCAATTACACGGTGCAGGAAGTCAAAGCCCCCAGTGGGTACGCCGTACCGGCCAACGACATCCAGAATGTGACCGTCACCGTATCGGTGAGCGGCAGCTCCAACCTGGTGCAGTTCAGGGATGAGCGGGTGCGGGTGGAGATCGACAAAGTGGACGCCAACGGCGAACCGCTGGCCCAAGTCATCTTTGCCATCCACCGTGACAACAACAATACCCCAGGCGAAAAGCTATACGAGCTGGCCGCCACCGGCGCCAACGGCAAAACCGCCACCACTACAAGCCAGATGCTGGTTCCCGGCGACTACTGGCTGGTGGAGCAGTCTGCCCCGGAAGGGTACGAGATCACTTTTGCCCCCGCCAAGTTTACGGTGGACAATACCGCAAAGAAGTTCCTGTACGACTTTGCGGTGACCAACGACTTTGCCAAGGGTGGCCTGACCATCAATAAAACCGATGCCGCCAACAGCAATCGCGTCAACGGCGCTACCTTTGTGGTGAGCATGGTGAGCGAGGTGGCCAGCGGATCCTGGAGCAAGTACCTGAGCGACGGCGGCTTCCCGGCCAATGTGTCAGTGATCGGCCAAACGCTGCAAGTGGCGCATAACGACCCAAGCTCCGTAGGTTCCTTCACCTTTGAAAACATCCCCCTGGGTGTGTACAGCGTAAGGGAGACTGTTGCGCCGGAAGGTTACGCCATCTCCGCCACCAATGTACAGCAAGAGGCAGTGGGCGCTACGGGCGCTACCATGACATTTGCCAACACCCGGGTGCGGGTGGAGATCAACAAAACCGATCCCATGGACAATCCCATCCAGGGCGCGGTGTTCCAGATCCGCCGCGGAACCCAAACCGGCGAGATTGCGTACACCCTTACCACTGATGTAACCGGCAAGGCCGCCACCACGGCCAGCGACGCTTTGCTCACGCCGGGCACCTACTGGCTGATCGAAACCTCTACCCCGGCCAACTACCGCATTACCTTTGCGCCGGTAAGCTTTACCGTGAGCCGCACATCCCAGCAGTTTGTGTTTGGGTATGATGTGGAGAACGGCTACAAGCGCGGCGACCTGCGCATCCAAAAGAGAGACGGCAACAATGCTGCTCTGGCCGGTGCGGAATTCACCGTAAGGCCTGCGGCCGGGGGCAACCCCCTGGCTGGCGCCGACGCCTGGACCCACTACCTAACCGAAGAGGCCGGTGGCCTGCCGGCGGGCGTAACCGTGGACGGGGCCAATAACCAGCTGGTTGTGCGCATGAACGCCACCACCAGCGCGGTCACCCTGCCCAATCTGCCCATCGGCAGCTATGTGGTAACCGAAACCAAGGCCCCTGCCGGGTACGCTGTGGCCAACCCGGCGGCCCAGACATTAGCGGTAACTGACACCGCCATGCAAACCGCTACGTTTGTTAACCAGCGTGTGGTGCTGAGCATCGAAAAATACGATGTAACCGGCAACACGCTGCTCAGCGGGGCCAAGTTCGGCATCTTTACCAAGGCCGTGTACGATCAAGGCCCGGCTGCCCGTGTGGAAGCCAACGCCGCCCATGTACTCACCACCGCAGACGGAAAAACCTCCACGGTGAATCTGCTGTTGCCGGGCGAGTATGTGCTGATGGAGCTGGAGGCCCCCGCCAACTACAGGATTACCTTTACGCCCCAGCCCTTTACGGTGAACAACGAAACCAGGGTCTTCTCTTACAACTTTACCAAGGCCGAGATGGACGATGCCAACAAGGGTGATCTGGAAACTTACTTTGGCCCCATCACCAATATGTACATCACCGGTTCTTTGGCCATCCAGAAGCAGGATGCCGAGAATAAAAATCCCCAGCTCGGCGCGGAATTTATCATCCGCAACAAGTCCACCCTGGCTGCCAGCGGCGCCTGGGCGCACTTTATCAGCAACTTTACGGATACGGCCAATGTCACCAAAGAAACAGAGGGTACCGACTCGGTGCTGCGCGCCGTGCTCAGCACCAGTGCGTCCATCACGATCAGTGGCTTGCCCGCCGGTTCGTACGAGGTTGAAGAAGTTAAGGCCCCCAACGGATTTGCTATCGCCACCCCCGCAAAACAGGATGTGGACGTAACGACTAATGGCCAAACCGCCACCCGCACGTTCACCAACCATCGGGTGCGTGTGGACATCGTAAAGCTGGACGAAAACAAAGACGAACTGGCCGGTGTTATCTTTGCGATCCACAACACCGGTGAGGGCGGTACCGTGGGCGCCAAGCTGTACGAGCTGGCCGCCACCGATGCCAACGGCAGAACCGGCACCACCGATGCCCAACTGCTGGCCCCGGGCGACTATTGGCTGGTGGAGCAGTGGGCTCCTCCGGGGTACGTCATCACCTTTACGCCCACCCGGTTTACCGTTTCGAGCACCTCGCAGACCGTGGTATTTAACTTTACCGGCGGCGACCCCGGCCTGCCCAGCACCGACTATAGCGCCATCACCAACGAATTTGCCAAGGCTGGCCTCACCCTGATCAAAACCGATGTGGAGACCGGGGCCCGGCTCAACGGCGCGGTGATTGCCGTGGCCATGACCAGCGAGGTTGCCTCCGGCTCCTGGAACAACTACCTGGCCGGTACCTTCCCCGCCAATGTGCAGCGGGTGGGCAACGCCCTATACGTAACCCTGGCCGGTGCGGACACCGAAGTGGGCGCCTTTACATTCGAGCATATCCCCCTGGGCACCTACACCGTTACCGAGGTGCAGGCCCCCAACGGATACGCCCTGGCGGTGGACAATGTGCGCACCGGCGTGGCGGTGGACAGCGAGGGTGTTACCATCACCTTCAGCAACTACCGCACCCGTGTGGAGATCGAAAAAACCGAACTTGGCGAATCCGCAAAACCCATCCAGGGCGTACGGTTTGGCATCTTTACCAAGGCCGTGTACGACGAGGGCCCGGCCAGCCGCGTGGAAGAAAAGGCCCTGTACGTGCTGGTGACCGGCTCCGACGGCAAGGTTGCCACCACGGCCCAGCAGATGCTGGAGCCCGGCGTGTACCACCTGGTGGAGCTGTGGGCGCCGTCTAACTTCCGCATCACCTTTACCGACACCCAGTTTACTGTGGATCCCACCTCGAAGGTGGTAAGCTTTAACTTTACCGGCACCCAGCGTGCACCGGCAGCGGAGCAACAATACTTCGGCAAGATCACCAACGACTATGCCCGCGGCACGCTCCGTATCGAAAAGGTGAGCGCGGGCGCGGTAGGCACACCCCTGCCCGGCGCGGAGTTTACCGTGAAGCCCGTAAACGTGCTGGCCGGAGCCGAGGCCTGGGACTTCTACCTGGACGACACCACCTTGCCCAGCGGCGTCACCATCGCCACAGGGGTTGGCGAACGCTGGCTGGTTGTTGTGAGCGCGGGCGGTATTACTACCATCCCCGGTCTGCCCATCGGCGCCTACGAAGTAACCGAAACCAAGGCTCCTAACGGGTATGCGGTGGCCAATCCCGCCAGCCGCAACGTGGAGGTTGCCACCGGCGACACCGTTGTTGCCCGCTACCCCAACGAGTACGTGCGCGTGGAGATCGAAAAGTTCGACGCCACCGGTGAAACCCCGGTGCAGGGCGTGGTGTTTGGTATCTTTACCGAGGCCGTGTTTAACGCCGGTGTGCTCAACGCCACCACCGCCCGGTACGTGCTTACCACGGACAATCAGGGCAAGGCCTACACCGAAGCCAACCAATTGCTGGCTCCGGGGGCGTACTACCTGGTGGAGCTGGGGGCTCCCGAGGGCTACAAGATCGCCTTCCTGCCCACCCGGTTTGAGGTGGACAATACCACCCGTGTGTACAGCTACAACTTCACCTCCGATCCGATGGATGATCCCGCCGCAAACGTGCTGGAGCAATACTTTGGCGAGATTTTAAATGACACGGAAACCGGCGCCCTAAGGATCGAGAAAGTGGACGTCGTCGGCGCCAACAACTTCTTGCCCGGTGCGGAGTTTACTGTGCGCAATGTAAACACCGTGGCTGCCGAGGGCGCGTGGGAGCACTTTATCAAGAGCTACACCCCGCCCACCGGCGTAACCGTGGCCACCGAAGGTGGCAAGAGTATCCTTCGGGTGGTGCTTGGCGCCGCCTCAGGCGGAACCATCACCTTAAACGGGCTGCCCACCGGCGAATACACGGTGGAAGAGACCAAGGCTCCGTCCGGCTACGCTGTGGCGGCCAACAACCTACGGCCCGTAACCGTAGAAGTGTCTGTGAGCGGCAGCGCCAATACCATCCGCTTTGCCAACGAGCGCGTGCGGCTGGAAATCGAAAAAGTGGACGCCAACAACGAACACCTGGACAAAGTAGTGTTTGCCATCCACAGGGACAACAGCAACGCCGTGGGCGAGAAGCTGTACGAGCTGGCCCCCACCGACACCAACGGCAGGACCGCCACCACCACCGCCCAGATGCTGGCCCCCGGCAAGTACTGGCTGGTGGAGCAGTCGGCCCCCGACGGCTACGAGATTACGTTTGAGCCCTACTCCTTTGAGGTAGACAATACCTCCATGATATTCCTGTTTAACTTCACCGCCACCCAGGGCACAGGGCCTGCGGGCACCGAAACCTGGTACACCAGCGCCATCAGCAACGACTTTGTGAAGGCTGGCCTCACCATCAACAAAAGGGACGCCGAAACCAACGCGGCTTTGAGCGGCGCAACCTTTGTGGTGAGCATGGTAACCGAAGTGGCGACGGGATCGTGGAGCAAGTACCTGACCGAAACCTTCCCGTCCAACGTAACGGTACAGGGCAACACCCTGCGTGTGATCCTGACCGGCACCGGCGACGAGCTGGGCACATTCACTTTTGAGGGCATCCCCCTGGGCGAGTACAGCGTGCGCGAGGTGGAAGCCCCGGTAGGTTACGCCATCGACAACACCGATGTACGCCCCGTGATGGTGGAAGTCAACAGCGCCACGGGCGAGGCCAGCGCCACCGTAAACTTTGCGAACTATCGCGTGCGGGTGGAGATCGACAAAACCGAACCCATGGACAACCCCATTGAGGGCGCCATGTTTGAGGTTCGCAGGGGATCGCTAACCGGCGAGGTGGCCTACACCCTTACCACCGATGCAAACGGCAAGGCCGGTACTACGGCCAGCGACGCTTTGCTTACGCCGGGTGCCTACTGGCTGGTGGAGACCTTTACCCCCAGCAACTACCGCATCACCTTTGTGCCGGTTCAATTCACCGTAAGCAGGGCAAGCAAAACCCACCTGTTTGATTACGATGTGGAGAACGGCTACAAGCGCGGCGACCTGCTCATCCAAAAGAGGGATGGCAGCAATGCCCCATTGCCCGGCGCGGAATTTACCGTAAGGCCTGCGGCAGGGGATAACCCCCTGGCTGGCGCCGACGCTTGGACCCACTACTTAACCCAGGAGACGTTGCCCGCTGGTGTCACCGCCGATTCCACAAATCGCCAGCTGGTGATCCAAACCGGTACGGCTAGCGCGGTAACCCTTACCAACCTGCCCATCGGCGAGTATGTGGTCACCGAAACCCGCGCCCCCCAGGGTTACGCTGTGGCCAATCCGGCGGCGCAAACCCTTACGGTTACCGACGCCTCTGTGGGCGCGACCATTCAAACCGCCACCTTTGTGAACAACCGCGTGGTGGTAAGCATCGAAAAGTTTGATGTCACCGGCGAAACAGCCCTGGAAGGTGTGGTATTTGGCATCTTTACCGACGCGGTGTACACCGCCGGTATCCTGAACACCACTACGGCCAAGTACACCCTTACCACCGACGGATTTGGCAAGGCCTCCACCACGGCGGCCCAGATGCTGGAGCCCGATACCTATTGGCTGGTTGAGCTGACTACCATCATCGGGTACAAAATATCCTTTGAGCCCCAGCGTTTTGTGGTGAGCAACACCAGCCAGGCCTACTCCTTTAACTTCACCTCCGTGCCCATGACCGGCGCGGGCGCAAATGTGGAGGAGCGGTACTTTGGCGAGATCGTCAACGATTCTATGCCGGGGGCCCTTCGGATTTCCAAGGTGAATGCCGATGCCCTAAGCGCCAATCTGGCGGGCGCGGAGTTCCACATCACCAACAACTCCACTGTGGCCGCCGAGGGCGCATGGAAGTTCTTCTTAGAGAACTTCGACGAGTACGCCACGGTAACCGGCGCTACCGTAACCCCCGATGTGGCCAATGAGCGCCTGCATGTGGTGATGGGTGGCACAGCTCCGGCCCTGATCGAGGGCCTGCCCACCGGCAATTACACCGTGCGCGAAATCAAAGCGCCGGATGGGTATGCCGTGGTCACACCGGACAGCAAGACCATCACGATTACTCCGCTTTCGGCTCAACCCGACGCGCTGACCTTTGAGAATCACCGCGTGCGTGTGGAGATCGAAAAACTGGATACCAACGACGCACCCATACAAGGCGTGGTATTTGCCATCCACGAAGACGAGGCCGGCGTGATGGGCGCTAAGCTGTATGAACTGGCCGCCACCGACGACGACGGCAGAACCGGTACCACCACTGCCCAGATGCTCAACCCGGGCGCTTACTGGCTGGTGGAGCAATCGGCGCCGCTAGGTTACGAGATCACCTTTGAGCCGTTCCGGTTTGTGGTTTCGAACACCTCACAAACCGTGGTGTTTAACTTCACCGATGATGACATCAACGGCCTGCCCGATGAAGCCTATGGCGCCATCGAAAACGACTTTACCAAGGCCGGGCTTACCATTAACAAAACCGACGCCGAAACCGGCGCTAGGCTCAATGGCGTTACCTTTGTGGTTAGCATGGTGAGCGAGGTTGCGGCCGGGGCATGGGCCAAGTACCTGAACGACGGCGGCTTCCCCACCAATGTAACGATAGTGGGCAACACGCTGCAAGTGGTACTAAACGACCCAAGCTCCGTGGGCGCGTTTACCTTTGACAACATCCCCCTAGGTGTGTACGACGTACGGGAAACCATGGCGCCGGAGGGTTATGCCCTGGACGGCAACGATGTGCGGCGGATCACCGTGGACGCCCTGGGCGCATCGGCAGCCTTCGCCAACTATCGGGCACGGGTACAGATCGAAAAGACCGATCCCATGGGCAACCCCATCGAGGGCGCGGTGTTTGAGATTCGCCGAGGAACGGCCAGCGGCCCCGTGGTATACACCCTCACCACCGATGCCCAGGGTTTTGCCGCCACCACCCCAACCCAGCTGCTCACAGCGGGTGCGTACTGGCTGGTGGAGACCTGGACAACCGGCGACTACCGGATCACCTTTGCGCCTACACCCTTTACCGTAAACAGAGCGGGCAAAACCTATCTGTTTGAGTTTGAGGTAGAGAACGGTTACGCCCGTGGCGACCTGCGCATCCAAAAGGTAAACGCCAGCGGAGTTGGCCTAACCGGCGCGGAATTTACCGTAAAACCCGCAAATGGAAGCCCCCTGGCCGGAGGGGACGCCTGGACCCACTACCTAACCAAAGAGACGTTGCCTGGGGGCGTGACGGCGGACACGGTGAACCGTGTACTGGTGGTCACCCTGCCCGCAGTCACCGAGGTTGTGTTAAGCAACCTGCCCATCGGCGCGTATGACGTAACCGAAACCAAGGCTCCGGAAGGGTACGCCATCGCCAACCCCGCTACCCGGACTGTAACCGTAACCGCGGCTACAACCGGCGCAAACGCCGCCCTGGCCAGGGTCATTGATCCCCGGGTGACGGTAACCATCGAGAAGTTTGACAGCACCGGCACCGTACCGTTGGAAGGCGCCAAGTTCGGTATCTTTACCGATGCGGCGTACAAGGCGGGCGCTATCACCGAAGCTGCCGCCAAGTACGTGCTGACCACCGGCTCAAACGGCAGGGCGGCCACCAGCGCGGCTCAACTACTGGAGCCGGGCGAGTACTGGCTGGTGGAGCTGTCCGCCCCCAGCGGGTACGCGGTTACCTTTGCGCCCCAAAACTTTACGGTGGACGATACCACCCGCAGATACTCCTATAACTTCACGGCCACAGCCATGACCGGTAGCGACGCCCCTGCGCTGGAGCAGTACTTCGGCAAGATAACCAACGCTACGGCCACCGGCTCCCTTAGGATCGAAAAGGTGGATGCTGCCGACGATACCTTCCTGCCCGGCGCCGAGTTTGTGGTGCGTAACGTAGGCAACAGCGTGTGGGAGCACTTCATGGCCAGCTACACACCCCCGGCGGGCGTAACCAAGGCCACCGAAAACGGCAAAAGCATCCTTCGTGTGGCGCTGGGAGCCGCTTCGGGCGGAACCATCACACTCGCCGGCCTGCCCATCGGCGAATACACCGTGCAGGAGACCAAAGCGCCGGAAGGTTACGCGGTACCTGTGCCCGCCACACAAAACGTAACGGTAACAGCATCGGCGGGCGGTGCAAACACGGTGCGGTTCAGTGATGAGCGCGTGCGTGTAGAGGTCCAAAAGGTAGACGAAAACAATGTGAACCTGGCGGGCGCGATATTCGCCATCCATAGGAACAACAATGGCGCGGTGGGCGCCAAGCTGTACGAGCTGGCCGCCACCGATACCAACGGCAGGACCGCCACCACGGCCACTCAGTTGCTGGCCCCGGGCGTGTACTGGCTGGTGGAGCAATCGGCTCCGGCTGGGTTCGACATCACCTTCCCGGCCACCAGGTTCCAAGTGGACAACACCCAGCCCCTGTACGTGTACAACTTTACGGCCACCCAGGGAACCGGGGCGGCGGGCACCGAGTACTGGTACGGCCGCGCTATCCGCAACGTGAGGACCCAGCCGGGCCTAACGATCTACAAGGTAGATGCCGATACCGGCTATCCGCTCAACGGCGCAACCTTTGTGGTCAGCTTAAAGAGCGAAGTGACCAGCGGATCCTGGGCCGAGTACCTGAGCGAGGGTGGATTCCCGTCCAACGTAACGGTGATCGGCGACACCCTGCGTGTTGTGCTGAGTGGCGCCGGGGCCAACATGGGCGCCTTTACATTCACCGATATCCCCCTGGGCGTGTACAACGTAAAGGAGACCATCGCGCCCGAGGGCTATGCCCTCGACCCGGTGGACGAACGTGAGGCAACGGTAACCGCTACGGGCACGTCCGTAACCTTCGCCAACAATCGTGCCCAAGTGGTAATCGACAAAACCGATCCCATGGGCAACCCGGTACCCTGGGCGGTGTTTGAGATCCGCCGGGGTACGGTAGACGGCCCCATGGTATACACCCTCACCACCAACGTTTTAGGCCGCGCGGCCACCGGCGAGAGCCAATTGTTGGCCCCGGGTGTGTACTGGCTGGTAGAAACCTGGGTGCCCAGCAACTACCGGATTACCTTTGAACCCGTAAGCTTTACGGTAAGCGGAACGGGCAGGGCCTTCCTGTACGAGTACGAGGCCGAGAACGGTTACGCCCGTGGCGACCTGCGCGTCCGCAAGGTCAATACCAGCGGAAGCGGCTTGCAAGGCGCGGAATTCACCGTAAAACCCATAAGCGGAAGCCCCTTGGCCGGAGAGGACGCCTGGGCCCACTACCTAACCCAAGAAACGCTGCCTTCGGGCGTAACGGCGGATATCACCAACCGTCAGTTGGTGATCAAGCTGCCCACGGCCACCGAGGTCACGCTGGTTAACCTGCCCATCGGTTTGTATGAGGTGACCGAAACCAAGGCCCCAGAGGGGTACGCCATCGCCAACCCGGCGGCGCGCACCGTAACGGTGACTGCGGCCACAGCCGGTGCCACAGCCGTGCTGGCCGAGTTTGTTGACCCCCGTGTGGTGGTGAGCATCGAGAAGTTTGACATCACCGGCACCCAACCCGTGGAAGGCGCCAAGTTCGGCATCTTTACCGACGCGGTGTACACCGGGGGCGCACCCACCGAGGCGACCGCCAAGTATGTGCTGACCACCGACGCCGATGGCAAGGCGGCCACCGGCACTGCCCAACTGCTGGAGCCGGGCGATTACTGGCTGGTGGAGCTGTTTGCCCCCAGCGGTTACACGATCAGCTTTGCGCCCCAGAAGTTTACCGTGGACAACACCACACGGACATACTCCTATAACTTTACGGCTACAGCCATGACCGGTGGGGACGCCGCCGCGCTGGAGTTGTACTTCGGCAAGATTACGAACGCTACGGCCACCGGCTCGTTGAGGATCGAAAAGGTGGATGCGGCCAACGACACCTTCCTGTCCGGCGCGGAGTTTGTGGTGCGCAATGTAGGCACCGTGGCCGCCGACGGCGCGTGGGAGCAGTTCATGGCCAGCTACGCACCCCCGGCGGGCGTAACCAAGGGCACCGAGAACGGCAGAAGCATTCTGCGTGTGGCCATGGGCCCGGCTTCGGGTGGAACCATCACACTCACCGGTCTGCCCATTGGCCAATACGCCGTGCAGGAAACCAAAGCGCCGGAAGGGTACGCCGTGTCTGTGCCCGCCACACAAAACGTGGCGGTGACGGCGGGTGGCAGCCCCAACACGCTGCGGTTTAGGGATGAGCGCGTGCGGGTGGAGATCCAAAAGGTAGACGCCAACAACGTCAACCTGTCGGGCGCAATATTCGCCATCCACCACGACATCGGCGGTGTGCCCGGAGCCAGGCGGTACGAGTTGCCGCCCACAGATACCAACGGCAGAACCGCCACCACGGCCGCTCAGCTGCTGGCCCCGGGTGTGTACTGGCTGGTAGAGCAAACGCCACCGGTCGGGTTCGAAGTTACCTTTGCGCCGGCCAGAATCGAAGTGGACAACACCCAGCCCCTGTACATTTTCAACTTTACGGCCACCCAGGGCACCGGGGCCGCAGGCACCGAGTATTGGTATGGTCGCGCCATCCGCAACGAAGAACCCCAGCCGGGGCTCACGATCCGTAAGGTAGACACCGCCAACGGCCAGCCCCTCAACGGCGCAACCTTTGTGATCAGCAACAAGACCGAATCGGTCAGCGGATCCTGGGCACAGTACCTGAACGGCGGCGGCTTCCCGGCCAACGTAACGGTGATTGGCGACACCCTGCAAGTGGTGGTCACCGGCACGGGAGCCAACCAAGGATTGTTCCGTTTTGCCGACATCCCCCTGGGCGTGTACAGCGTAAAGGAAACCGTCGCGCCGGAGGGTTATGCCCTCGACTTAACGGACGAGCGCGAAGTAACCGTGACTGCTACCGGCAGATCCGTGGTGTTCTCCAACAACCGCGTGCAAGTGCAAATCCAAAAGACCGATGCCATGGGCAACGGAATAGAGGGCGCGGAGTTTGAGATTCGCAGGGGAACCGAAAACGGCGCCGTGGCGTATACCCTGGCCACCGACGGCCAAGGCCGCGCGGCCACCGGGGCGGATCAGTTGCTGACACCCGGCCTGTACTGGCTGGTGGAGACTCAAACGCCGGGCACCTACCTAAACAACTTTACGCCCGTAAGCTTTACGGTGGATAGAACAAGCAAGAATCATCTGTTTGCATACGCGGTGACAAACGACTACGCCCTGGGCGACCTGCGCATCCAAAAGACCAATGCGGCTGGAATCGGCCTAACCGGCGCGGAATTCACTGTAAAGCCCGCCAGCGGAAGCCCCCTGGCCGGAGCCGATGCGTGGATTCACTACCTAACCCACGGGACGCTACCCTCGGGCGTGTCGGCGGATACGATCAACCGTTTGTTGGTGATCCAGCTGCCCACCGCCACCGAGATCACGCTGGTTGGTTTGCCCATCGGCGTATATGAAGTGATCGAAACCCGCGCCCCGGTTGGTTACGCCATCGCCAACCCTGCTACCCGGACTGTAACGGTGACCACGGCCACGGCAGGCACAAACGCTGTGCTGGCCGGATTCATCGATCCCCGCGTGGTGGTGAGCATCGAGAAGTTCGATGTCACCGGCGCCACGCCTGTGGAAGGCGCCAAGTTCGGTATCTTTACCCAAGAGGCTTACAACCAGGGTGAACTGACCGAAGCCGGGGCCAAGTATGTGCTGACCACCGACGCTGAAGGCAAGGCGGCAACCACCGCGGCCCAACTGCTGGAGCCAGGCGTGTACTGGCTGGTGGAGCTATTTGCCCCCAACGGCTACGCCATTGGTTTTACGCCCCAGAGCTTTACCGTGGACAACACCACGCGCAGATACTCCTATAACTTTACCGCCACACGCATGACGGTTGGCGACGCGACTGCGCTGGAGCAACACTTTGGCAGCATTACCAACCCCCCGGTCACCGGCGCGATGAGGATCGAAAAGCTGGATGAAGAGGACTTGACCAAGCACCTAACGGGCGTGGAGTTCTATATCACTAACCTGTCCACGGTATCGGCTGCCGGCAGTTGGCAGCACTTCCTGGACAACTTCTGGATCCTTGCCACCGTAACCGGCGGCACAGTGGTTGTGGATCCCGAGAACGAACGCCTGCACCTGCGGATCACCGGCCTAACGCCGGCGACCATCACAGGCTTGCCCACCGGCCTCTACAACGTACAAGAAGTCAGGGCTCCCGACGGGTATGCCCTGCCCACGCCGGATAACCAAAATGTAACCATAGGCCCGTTTGTACCCGGTGCGCCCGACGTGGTAACCTTCTTGGGCCTCCGCGTGCGGGTGGAAATTGAGAAGGTAGACGCCAACGACGAGCACCTGGCCGGCGTGATCTTCGCCATCCACGCCGACGATGACGGCGCTCCGGGCGGAAGGGTCTACGAGCTTGCGCCCACCGATGCGGACGGAGAAACCGAAACTACGGTCATCCAGTTGCTGGCGCCGGGTGTGTACTGGCTGGTGGAACAATCCGTACCCAAGGGGTATGAGATCAGTTTCCTGCCTACCTCCTTTACCGTGGAGGGCAACTCCCAGATCGTTATCTTTAACTTTACCGACGACCTTACCCCCCGTTACCCCAGCCAGAACTTCGGCCGGATCTCCAATGACTTTGCCAAGGCTGGCCTTACGATCAACAAGATGGATTCCGATACCGACGCCAGGCTCAACGGCGTTACCTTTGTGGTGAGCATGCTTACCGAGGTGGCCACCGGATCGTGGGCCAAGTACCTGGGCGACGGCGGCTTCCCCTCCAACGTAACGGTGGTTGGAAGCACCCTGCAAGTGGTGCTCAACGATACGGAATCCATGGGGGCTTTCACCTTTGAAAACATCCCCCTGGGCACCTATCGTGTCACCGAGACCCAATCGCCGGTGGGTTATGCCATCGACATCACCAACTTCCGCAATGCCGACACCACCGACGGCGACGCATCGGTCACCTTCCGGAACCCGCGGGTGCGGGTGGAGATCGAAAAGCTCCGCCAAGACGGCACGGGATTGCCCGGCGCGGTGTTTGGTATCTTTACCGAGGCTGCCTACAACGCCGGTGTGCTGACCCCTGCCATCGCCAAGTATGTGCTTACCACCGGCTCTGACGGCAAGATTTCGACTTCTGCTGCCCAGTTGCTGGAGCCGGGCGTGTACTGGCTGGTGGAGCTGGAAGCCCCGGCAGGTTACGCCATCACCTTTGCCGACGCAGAATTTGAAGTGGACAACACCACCCGTGTGTTTGCCTACAACTTTACCAAGACCCAGCGCGAGGGCACGGCAAGCCAGCTCCAAGAGGAGTACAATGGCGAGATCACCAACGACTTTATCGTAAACCTGGGCGGCCTAACCATCAACAAACGCGACGCGGAGAATCCTGATGAGTCCCTGGCGGGCGCGGAGTTTACCCTGCGGCAGATCGCCCCGGTGGCCCAAGGTACCTACGGCTGGCATTACTTCCTAGACAATATGCCAACCATCCCCGGCGTTACCATCGCCACCGTGGGCACCGAGCGGGTGTTGCGCATCGTTACTCAGGCCAGCGGCTCGGTTACATTCACAGGTTTGCCCATTGGCCGGTACGAAGTGGAAGAGACCCGGGCGCCCTACGGCTACACCCTGCCCATGGATAGCAAGCGGGAGGTTACCCTGGCCGAGACCCTTACGCCCTTGGCCATGACCTATCTGGACTACCGCAGCAAGGTGCTTATCCAAAAGGTGGATCCGGAGGATCAACCGGTGCAGGGCGCGGTGTTTGGTATCTTTACCGACGCGGTGTACGAACAGGGCAAGGATGCCCATACCGTGGCCAATGCCGTGTACACCTTAACCACCGGCGCTTCCGGCCTGGCCGCAACCCAGCCCAATCAACTGCTGGACGACGGCGTGTACTGGCTGGTGGAGATTTCGGCCCCGGTGGGGTACACCATCAGCTTTACGCCCGAGAAGTTTGAAGTGGATCGAGAGGGTACGCTGTTTAGCTTTAACTTTACCGCTACCAAAACTGCGGGGCTGGACGAAGCCCAAGAGGACCACCGCGGATGGATTACCAACGAGTTTACCCAGGGTTCGCTGATCCTGCGCAACGAAGACGCCGAATCCGGCGACAGGCTCGATGGCGCGGAATTTGTGATCCGCAACGTCAACTCCACCCCCGGCGCGTGGCAGCGCTACCTGCGTGAGCTTGGAACCGACAATCCCAACTTAAGGGCAGGCGTGATCGACGGCCAAGACGTGCTGATCGTTACCATACCGCCGGGATCCGAAGGCGAAGTGGTGATCACCAAGTTGCCCATCGGCGATTACACGGTGCAAGAGGTGAAGGCGACTGAGGGTTACGCCATCGGCGATACCACGCCCAAGGACGTCACCCTGGTAGATGGCGCAACCGTAGCGCCCGTGCTAACCTTCTCCGATAACCGTGTGCGGGTGACCCTCCACAAGCTGGACGCCAACGGCCGCAACCTGGCCGATGTAACCTTCGGTATCTTTACCGATGCGGCGTACCAGCTGGGCACGCTTACTGCGGCCACGGCGCTGCACACCATCACCACCAACGCCAGCGGCCAGGCGGCCACCTCGGCCACCCAGCTGATCAACGAAGGCGACTACTGGCTTGTGGAGCTCAGCGCCCCGGCGGGGTACGCGATCACCTTCCCGCCACGGGCCTTTGCGGTGGACAGGGCCGGTACGGTGTACCACTTTAGCAACACCAACCAAACCACCCCCGCTGCCGATCCCACATTTGAGGAGCGCAAGCCCGTTATTACCAACGACTTTGCCACCACTACCCTCACCATCCGCAAGTTTAACGAGGCTGGTGACCTGCTGCCCGGCGCGGAGTTTACCCTCACCTTTGTGAGCAATGTGGCGCCCGGCGCGTGGGAGTACTTTACCAACAACTTTACCGATACCGCCGACATAAAGCTGTTGAACGTTGCAGGTGGCGCCTCGGGCCTCAACATCGCCCTGAGCGCGGGTACCGAAACCCTAGACCTGCCTTGGGGCCAGTACACAATCCAGGAGGTTAAGGCTCCGGTGGGTTACGCCATACTGGACAACAGCCTGCACACCGTCCGTTTGGGCGATCCGGCCAGGGTAAACAACAGTTATCAGTTGGATGCTACCCAAGACTTCAGCGATGCCCATCTGCGCGTGCGGGTAGAGAAGCGCGACGAAGTGGGCAACCGGTTGGCCCAAGGCGTGTTCGGGGTATTCACCGACGCCTACTATCAGGCCAACAGCACATCGCTGAATATCGCCAACGCCGTGATCACCCTTACCACCGACGGCAACGGCTTTGCGGAGACCACCGAACCCAACGCGGCCAACTTGGTTCCGGGTACGTACTGGCTGGCGGAAACATCGGCCCCCGCCTTCCACGACCTTACCTTCAGCCCGGTGTCCTTCACCGTAACCCGGGAGCAGACCAAGTATGTGTACAACTTTACCTCCACGCCCCACGGGGGAGATGTGGCTGGCTTTGAGGGCAAACCGGCTGCGGCGATCATGAACCCGATCAGCACCGGCGAACTGTTCATTACCGTAAGTGATGCCGAGACCAATGCAACCCTTACCGGGGCCATCTTCCGTATCACTGTGACAGACACACTGGTGCCCGGCGCGTGGGCATACTTCCTGAGCACCCTGGCCGCCGCGCCGCAACCCGGCGTAACGGTGGAGCCGGCCACCAACTCCCTCAGGCTCAGGCTGGATTCTCCCAACACCACCTTCCACCTTACCGACATACCTTGGGGCGAGTTTGATGTCACCGAGATCTCCGCACCCAGCGGATATGCCCTAAGCGATCCCGATCCCATCAAAACCGTGCTGATCGGCGATCCTGTACAAACGGCCAATCCCGCTTATGCACAGAGCCAAGACGCGCACTTCGAAAACATGCGGATCCGCCTGATGCTGGGTAAGATCAACGAGGACAACGTACCCTTGGCCGGGGCGCAGTTTGTGATCAACAACGCCGGCGGAGCTCTGGTACATACCCTGGCCTCCACAAACGCCAGCGGCTTTACCGAAACCACCGCAACGCAACTGTTGCCCCCCGGAAACTACAGATTGGTGGAAACCCAGGCGCCCCCCGGTTACATGGTGTATCCCGACCCGATCCCCTTCACCGTAACGGATACGCAAACCCAGTGGGTGTTTAACCTTACGGGTTCGCCCGTAGTTGGCCAGGTGTCCGGCGTGTTCAGCGGCCTTGACCTGCCCCTGGTGGATCCCTATGGCCGGGGCACCCTTACCTTGGAGAAGGCCGATACCCAAACGCCCACCAGGCCCACCCTCTCCGGCGCGGTGTTTGAGGTAACCAACGTATCCACCATTGTCCCGGGCAGGTGGGCGGCATTCCTCACCGAGCTGATCGGCAGGCCCCAGGCCAACATTGCCATCGTAGACGGCGGCAGGATCCACGTGACCACCGCGGCGGGCAGGGGCTTTGTAGACCGGCTGCCCTGGGGCGAGTACAGGGTGCGCGAGATCCAAGCGCCTACAGGTTATGTGATCTCCGATCCCAGCCCGCGCGCCATCTTCGTGGGCGATCCGCAAGACTCGCTGGTGCAGGCCACAGGTGATGAATACACCCTGCATGTCACCTCGCGCTTTGTGAATGAGCGGATACGTATTCAGCTCACCAAGATCAACCAGTTTGGCAACTTGCTGCCCGGTGTCACCTTCATGCTGCAAGATATGAGCAATCCGGCCAATCCCAGGGACATTGAACAGCTGACCACCGACGGGGACGGTTTTGCACAAACGCGCAGCATCTTGGGTCCCGGAACGTATCGCCTGATTGAGACTAGCACCCTGGTTTACCACTCGATTACCTTTAGCGGGTACACATTCACCGTAACGCCGGATCAAACCAAGGCGGTATACGACTTTACCTACGCCGTGAGTCCGGACTTCATGAGGGATGCCGGCCCCATCAGCAACCTGGCGGAATCCGGCGCGGTAAGGGTGAGCAAGATCGACGCCGTGAGCGGCGCAAACCTGAGCGGCGCAACCTTCCGCCTGCGCCAGATCACGCCAAGGACCCCCGTGATGCGTATGGCCGAACCCAGAGAGGTGGTTACCAACAGCGCCGGTATGGCCAGCTTCACCAATGTACCGTACGGTTTCTACGAGTTGACCGAGGTTCGTGCCCCCGCAGGTTACGCACCCACCACCCGTACCCAGTACATCACCGTAAGCCGTACTTTCCGCGACGTAACGTACACCTTTACCAACACCCGCATCATCGGTAACATCCAGGTGTACAAGTACGAGGTTGACGGAGAAGGGGTCGAGGGACCGCTGGCTGGCGCCACATTCACCTTGACCGGCACCAGCAGGTTTGGCGAACGCGTGAACCTCACCGGCACCTCCGAAGCTTCCGGCTACATCTTCTTCAACAATATACCGGCCGGAACTTACCGCCTTACCGAGACCAAGGCACCCACCGAGGATTATGTCTTAGCCCGGCCACGGGATGTGGTGGTTGACCGGCAGGGTATGACGGTACAGGTGCCGGTACTCAACCGGAGGCACGATGCGGGAAGCGGGGTATTGGGTAGGGAGGATCCGGATGGACCCAACGTCCGCGGCGGTGAAGTGCTGCCCATCTACAATTATGTGGGCGCGGGCTCACTGCTGGTTGCCATGGCGCTGCTGTTGGTATTTGCAAAGCGCCGGAAGATGCGCCAAGGGTAACAAGTTAAAAAAATCCTATTCAGGGGGATCGCATGGAGCGATCCCCCCATTTATGCACCTTTTTTTGTGCAGATTCCCCCCTTTTTTTTCAGCGCAAAGGGGCGTACAATAACAGGAGAAAGAGGATGAGCAGAAAAGGCACGACCGGAAGCGTGAGGTAGGCATGCAACTGCTGGGAGCCCGGCTGGATCTGGACAAAAACGATATGCGCAGGATCCTTGCTATCACCATGCCCGCCATGGTGGAGATGTTGCTGGCGCAGCTTTTGGGCATGGTGGATACCATGATGCTTGGGCATACCGGCGAGCTGTCTACCACGGCGCTGGCCGCTGTTGGTTTCTCCAACAACCCCATCAATTTGATGATCGGCCTATTGGCGGCGTTTAATGTGGGCACCACCGCAGCGGTGGCCTGGGCCTTGGGCGCGGGGGATGTTAAATCCGCCCGGCAGGCGGCCAGCACCGCCTTGGGCCTCAACCTGGCAATGGGTACGGTTCTTTCCCTGCTGGGTTTTGCTTTTGCCGGCCCCCTGGTTTCTTTTATGGGCGCACAGGGAGAGACCTATGTGTACGCCAAACAATACATGCAATCGGTGGCGTTGGGTATGCTGCCCGCCGCCCTCAACATGGCCATCACCGGTTCGTTGCGTGGCGCGGGCCTTACCCGCCTGCCCCTGGTGTACAACCTGGGGGCCAATTTGTTTAATGTGCTGGGCAATTACGCACTGATTTACGGCAGGTTGGGTTTCCCCGCCATGGGTGTGCTGGGCGCGGGCGTGTCCACCACCATCACCCGTACCCTGGCGGCCTTGGCGGCCTTGCTGGTGCTGTATCGGGTGGATAGCCAGATTCGCCTGGGCCTGCGCGGCAGCTTTAAGATACACAAAGCCCAGGTGAAGCGACTGATGCGGGTGGGCTCCACCACCGCGCTGGAACAATTCCTGATGCAGATGGGCTTTATACTGTTTGCCAGAAGCGTGGGTGGCTTGGGAGAAATTGTGTTTGCTGCCCATCAAATCGGCCTGAACATCAACGGCCTCAGCTGGGTGCCCGCCCAAGCCTTTGGTGTGGCCGCCACCGCCCTGGTGGGCCAGAACATGGGCTCCGGGCAGCCGTTGAAGGCCCGGGCTTGCGCCAAGATGGTCCACCGCATGGCCCTGTGTTGTTCCGCCATAGTGGCCCTACTGTTTGCCCTGGGCGCGCACCTGATCGCCGGGCTGTACATCGACAATGCCGAAGTAGCTGACTTGGCCAGTGGCGTATTGCGCTTGATGGCCTTGGGTATGCCGGGCCTTGCCACCCAGATACCCATTGCCGCGTCGCTCCGGGGCGCGGGGGATGCCTGGTTTCCGTTGATTGCCTCGTTTATTGGCATTTGGGTGTTTCGGGTTGCTGTTGCGCCGCTGTTTATCTATGCGCTGGGCTTGGGTTTAACCGGGGCGTGGCTGAGCATCGTGTTGGATCAAACCAGCCGGGCCATCGTGGTATACGCCCGTTTTTCCAAGGGCAAGTGGATGCAAAAGCGGGGACTGGCTACGACGTCTGATCAAGAATAGGAGGGACATATTTTGCAAGATACGCTGCGTGAACCTACCAAACGCTCCAGCCGTTTGCGTGCTTTTTTTAGCTACTACCGCCCGCCCCAGGTATGGCGGCTGTTTGTGCTGGACATGATTTGCGCGTTTGTGATCGCGCTAGTGGACTTGGCCTTTCCTATCGTTACCCGGCACGCGCTGAACGCTTACCTGCCCATTAGGTTTTATTCCGGCTTCTTTTGGGTAATAGGTGGCTTGGCCCTGGGTTACCTGTTGCGCACCGCCATGCAGTACATCGTTACGTATTTTGGCCACATGATGGGCGTGCACATGGAGGCCGCCATGCGCCGGGATATCTTCCGGCAAATGCAGCGCCTGTCCTTTCGGTTTTATGATAAAAACCGTACCGGGCGGCTCATGTCTAGGGTAACCAACGATTTGTTTGAGATCACCGAGCTGGCCCACCACGGCCCCGAGGATCTGTTTATATCGGCAGTTACGTTGATTGGTTCTTTTACTTATCTATTTTTTGCCCAGTGGAAGCTGGCGTTGGCCCTATTGGCCATGGTGCCGCTGATTTTTGCCTTTACCATTTCCCAGCGAGCCCGCATGCGCAAGGCCAGCACCCTGGTAAAGGAGCGCATGGCCGGCATTAATGCGGATTTGGAAAGCAGCATCTCCGGCGTACGCACCGCCAAGGCTTTTGCCAACGAAGCCTATGAAATCGGCAAGTTTGACGAGGGGAACGAACGCTTTAAGGGCGCAAGGGGTGTGTTTTACAGCGCCATGGCGGTGTTTCACAGCGGCACGGAGATGCTGCTGAGCGGCATGAACCTGGTGGTGCTGCTGGTGGGGGGCTTGCTGATTATGGCGGGTGGCATGAACGTGGCCGATCTGCTGGCATTTTATCTATTTGTGGGTGCGATCCAGTCGCCCATCCGCCGCATCACCCACTTTGTGGAAGGTTACATGGTTGGCATGGCCGGATTTAACCGTTTTATGGAGATCATAGACGAGGAGCCCGACATCGAGGATGCCCCCGACGCTGTTGCCCTGGATCAAATCGGCGGCGATATTTCCTTTAACCATGTGACATTTGCTTACGAAAGCGACGGCAAAGACGTGCTGGCCGATGTGGATCTGCACATCCCCCGGGGCCGTACTTTGGCATTGGTAGGGCCTTCGGGCGGCGGCAAAACCACGCTATGCCAACTCATCCCCCGGTTTTATGATATCCAAAGCGGCTCCATTACCGTGGACGGGGTGGATATCCGCAAAATCAAGCTGGACTGCCTGCGGGGCCAGATCGGCATTGTGCAGCAAGACGTGTTTTTGTTTGCCGAATCTATATTGGAGAACATACGGTATGGCCGGGTGGACGCCACCATGGAGGAGGTTGTGGAGGCCGCCAAGCTGGCCGAGATTCACGACGATATCCTGGCCATGCCCAACGGATACGACACCCTGGTGGGCGAGCGGGGCGTGATGCTCTCCGGCGGGCAAAAGCAGCGGGTGTCGATTGCGCGGATTTTTCTAAAAAACCCACGTATCCTGATACTGGACGAAGCCACCAGCGCCTTGGACACCACCACCGAGGTGCGCATACAGCGCGCCTTTGACCGCCTGGCGGAAGGACGTACCACCTTGGTGATCGCCCACCGGCTGTCCACCATCAAAAATGCCGATGAGATTGTGGTGATCGGCGACGCGGGCATCATTGAGCAGGGCGCCCACGAACAACTTCTTGCCGCACAGGGCGTGTATGCCGAGCTGTACAATGTGCAATTCCACCTGGCGGGGGCATAAGCATGAGACAAAAATGGCATCTGATATGGCCTTGGTTTCCGGTATTGGCGATGTTTGCGGTGATCTCTTGGTTCTCCGCCCAGCCCGGCGAGGTTTCCGACGCTCAAAGCGGGATGGTTAGGGAGTTGATTACCGCCCAGTGGCAGTGGATGGATTCGCTGGTGCGCAAGCTGGCCCATGTTGCGCTGTTTTTTGGGTTGGGTGCGTTCGCTGGCTTTGCCTGGCTGCAAACTGACCCCAAAGAGCAAAAATGCTTCCGGAAAGCCATACAACGCGCGGTGATCTTGTGTGCGGCCCTGGGGGCTTTGGACGAGTTCCATCAGTACTTTGTGCCTGAGCGCGCCGCGCTGATCAGCGATGTGCTCTTGGATACGGTAGGCGCAACGCTGGGCGCGCTGTTTGCTGTGGGCATCGCCCGAATAGTGATACTGCGTTCGGAACTGCGCTCTAATCAAAAATCCTGATTCTCATTTTCGTTTTGCTGTGGTACAATGGGTACGTACTTTTTTGCA
>Ga0123356_10000491_pt1 | contig 44039 bp, 43 predicted proteins | sample TergutEmb28metaG_2_FD_92546 | JGI IMG/M metagenome (GOLD analysis project Ga0123356, IMG submission 92546) | Embiratermes neotenicus P3 segment gut microbial communities from Petit-Saut dam, French Guiana - Emb289 P3 | ecosystem: Host-associated > Arthropoda: Insects > Digestive system > Gut ...
CATGGACGAACTTAAGCTTCTTATCAGGGTTACCCAAAGCAGCGAGTAGCTCACGGGTACGCTCGAGCCCCGGCTTGCTCCCCGTCCATTTGACACTATGAATATAGTCAAGTGTTTCTTTAATACTCATGTCGTAATTATATCATAAATATAGACAATAATGTAGTCTTTGGTGTACAATGTAATCTACCTTAAGCGATGTATTTATTAAGAGGTTAATTAAAAATGATTTCAGAAAAGATGATAAAGCTCACAAAAAGTAACAGTGTAATCCGTGCAATGTTTGAAGAGGGAAACAGACTTGCCGCTGCTTTTGGACGCGAAAATGTATATGACTTCAGTCTCGGGAATCCTAGTATACCCTCACCTGCTGCAGTTAACAAAGCGATAATTGACATAGTGTCTACCGAGAACTCTATCGCTCTTCACGGATATATGAGCAATGCCGGTTACCCTGCTGTCAGAGGAGATATAGCAAAGTCACTTAACAAACGTTTTGATACATTGTTTACGGAAAATAACATCATCATGTCAGTCGGTGCCGCAGGCGGTTTAAATGTAGTGCTAAAAACACTAATCAATCCGGGTGATGAAGTCATCGTTATTTCACCGTTTTTTGTTGAATACGGTAATTATGTCAGCAACTTTGACGGCGAGCTTGTTATAATTCCCGCAAGCCGGTTTGATTTTCAACCGGATGCGGAAACACTTGGCAAAGCTATAACGCCAAAAACAAAAGCGGTTATTATTAACTCGCCAAATAATCCGACAGGTGTTGTTTATACCGAGGAAACTATAAAACAAATATCTGCCGTTCTTGAAGAGAAGTCACAAGAAAACGGCTCACCTATTTATATCATTTCCGACGAGCCATATCGGGAGCTTGCTTACGATGATGTTTTGGTCCCGTTTATCACAAAGTACTACAAAAACACACTCGTTTGCTACTCATGGTCAAAATCGCTTTCGCTGCCGGGTCAGCGTATCGGATATATAATTGTTCCAAGTGAAATCAATGATTACGGACTTATTTTTGATGCTGCCGGTATTGCTACACGCATTTTAGGATATGTTAATGCTCCTGCTCTTTTACAACGCGTTGTTGCAAAATGCCTCAACGAGCAGACAGATATTGCTGCATATGATACCAACAGGGTTCTTTTGTACAGTAGCTTGGAGGATTTGGGTTTTGACCCTGTCTATCCGCAAGGAGCATTTTATCTGTGGCTTAAAACTCCCTGCAAAGCCTCACAAAGCGAGCCGATAGATGACAAAGAGTTTGCGGAAATGGCAAAGAAACACAATATTTTACTCGTACCGGGCTCAGCTTTTACATGCCCGGGATATGTGAGAATTGCATATTGTGTTGCAAAGAAAACGATTGAAGATTCCCTACCGGCTTTTGAAAAATTAGCAAAGGATGTTTTTTATGGATGAGAAAAAAGTAATTTTATCGGGTATTCAACCAAGCGGTACTCCTACTCTTGGTTCATATTTAGGTGCAATTAAGAACTGGTCTGCTTTGGCTCTTGATTATAGTTGTTATTACTCGATAGTAGATATGCATGCAATTACTATGCGTCAGGACCCGGCAGAGTTACGCAAGCTGCCATTTACTTTGCTTGCCACATTAATTGCATGTGGTCTTGATCCCGATGATAACACACTTTTCATTCAAAGCCATGTACCTGCACATGCTCAGCTTGCATGGGTTTTAAACTGCTATACTATGTATGGCGAGCTGTCGCGTATGACACAGTTTAAAGATAAGTCAGCCAAAAATGCGGATAATATAAATGCCGGACTTTTTACATATCCTGCGCTTCAAGCTGCCGATATACTTTTATATCAAGCTGACTATGTTCCGGTTGGTGCTGACCAAAAACAGCATGTTGAGCTGACCCGCGACATTGCTGTACGTTTTAACGGTATTTATGGTGATGTTTTTAAACTGCCGGAGCCTTACATCCCCAAGATCGGCGCCAGAATTATGAACCTGCAAAATCCGACCAATAAAATGTCAAAATCAGAAATAAACGATGGCGGATGTATCACTTTGCTGGATACACCCGAAGATATCATGCGTTCTTTTAAACGCGCAGTTACAGACAGTGAAACTATTGTACGTTATGACCTTAAGAACAAACCCGGAGTTTCTAATCTTATTTCTATTTACTCTGTTTGCGAGGGTAAATCATTTGATGATGTAGAAAACGAGTTTGAGTCTAAAGGATATGGTGATTTAAAAGCACGTGTCGGAGAGGCTGTTGTTGAGTTATTGCGACCTATTCGGGAGAAGGCAACAATGCTGCTTTCTGATAAAGCATATCTTGAATCAGTTTTCAAAAAAGGCGCAGAAAAAGCATCTTATACCGCAAACAAGACACTTAACAAGGTTTATAAAAAAATTGGATTTATCATATAAGCTTAAATAATAAATGCAATCAAAATTAAAATGCAGTCAATCGGAAATATGTTGCGACAGCGGAAACCCACATTTTTTGTGACCATAGATTGTATTTATTAATTGCGTTGCTGCTAAACTAAAGAAAAGTCCTCGGGTTTTACTGTTGCTGCTTTTACACTGCGCGCGAATTCAGGCTCGCGCTTTGTTGGTTCATAACGGAAGGATTCACAATTACCTTCGGCAGACATGATTCCACGCTTTTTACACACAACCTCGCCAAATCCAATACTCTGTCCGAAGTGGCAGTATGAACAGCTCGGCTCTATGTTACGTCTGAAAAGCATTGTTGTCACTCCTATATATTGTTTGTATGGCAGAGAGACTGTTCCTCTGATGTGGTGAGGAGCGGGTTGGTTCCGTGACGAATCACAGAAGAGGAATTGTCTCTTTGTCATTGCATCTATATTACATACATTATATCATATAATGTCATTTCAAACAAGTTTTTTGCAGGTGCTTTTGATTGAGCAAGTGTCGCATAGAGGCCTTCGTGCTTTGCATATTTCCCTGCCATGCAGTACAAGACGGTGACAAAAATCAGATGATTTATCCATAGGCAATAGTTTTCTAAGCTCTGTTTCGATTTTTTCGGGATTCTTTGTGTTAACCAGTCCTATACGGTTGGATAGTCTGATGCAATGTGTATCAACTACTACTGCAGGCTTTTTATGTATATCCCCAAGCATAAGATTTGCTGTTTTCCTGCCGACTCCGGGTAGCTTTAACAGCTTTTCCATAGTGTCGGGGACACGACTTTCAAAGTCAATGATTAGCATTTTTGCTGCTGCAATTATGTCCCGGGCTTTCACATGAAAAAACCCGCACGGATGAATAATTTTTTCCAGCTCTGATATTTCCGCTTCTGCAATTGCCTGAAGTGTCGGATATCTTTTATAAAGCACCGGTGTCACTGTGTTTACTCTTGCATCTGTACACTGCGCTGCAAGCCTTGCCGCAAATAGCAGCTGGTAGTCTTTTTTATATATGAGTGCACATAATGGCTCAGGGTAAGCCTCTTCAAGCAATTTTATTATTTCAAACACTTCATTTTTTGATAACATATATTTCTCCATAATAAGTGTCAGTAGGATTAGTATAACACATTTTTTATTTGATATATTTACTTTTATTTTGTATAATTAACTTTGCATTAAAACATAGGGGGAATATAAAATGATTCGCGAAATGATGGCTTATATCAAAAATGCCGACCCTGATGTCGGAACAGCAATTGAAAAGGAATTTAACCGCCAGCGCAGACATTTAGAGCTCATTGCTTCTGAAAACGTTGTCAGTAATGCTGTTATGCTCGCTGCCGGTACAATTCTTACCAATAAATATGCCGAGGGTTATCCCGGTCGTCGCTATTACGGAGGTTGCGAAGAGGTAGATGTTGTCGAAAGCATCGCAATCGAGCGCGCAAAAGAGCTTTTTAAAGCAAAGTTTGTTAATGTTCAGCCGCATTCCGGAGCTTCGGCAAATTATGCTGCTTTTATGGTCCTTACAGAGCCCGGTGATACCGTGCTTGGTATGAATCTCGACCATGGTGGTCATTTAACACATGGCAGTAAAGCAAATTACTCCGGTAAATATTACAATATAGTCTCTTATGGTGTCACACCTGACACACAGGTCATTGATTATGACGAGCTTTTAAGAATCGCTAAGGAATGTAAGCCAAAAATGATTATCGCCGGAGCATCGGCATATCCGAGAACCATCGATTTTAAGAAATTTTCCGATATCGCAAAGCAGGTCGGAGCATCACTGATGGTTGATATGGCTCATATCTGTGGTCTTGTTACCGCAGGGCTTCATCCCGACCCCGTGCCTTATGCAGACATAGTTACATCCACTACTCATAAAACCCTGCGCGGAACACGCGGTGGTATTTTAATGACAAACGATGAGGAAATAGCAAAAAAAATCAACTCCGCAGTTTTTCCCGGAGCTCAAGGCGGGCCGCTCATGCACATCATCGCAGCAAAAGCCGTTGCGTTTGGAGAGGCTTTAAAGCCGGAGTTTAAAGAGTATCAAAAACAGATTCTGGCAAATTCCAAAACTCTTGCAAATGCTCTTAAATGTTATGGATTTGATTTAATCTCAGGCGGCACTGATACTCATCTTATGCTGATAGACTTACGTAAATTTAATGTCACAGGTAAGGAAATGGAATTAAACCTCGACCTTGCTCATATCGCTACCAATAAAAACAAGATACCTAACGACCCGCAGCCTGCTTCTGTAACAAGCGGTATAAGAGTCGGAACACCGGCGGTTACCACGCGCGGGTTTAAGGAAGCGGAGATGGAAAAGGTTGCAGAGTTTATTTATCTTGCCGCTACCGATTTTAACAAAAATGCGGATTATATCCGCAGTGAGGTAAGCAAGCTCTGTGATAAGTTCCCACTTTACGAAGATTGATGGAATGCTATGAGTTTTTCCTTGATACCGAAGTTTTTATTTCGTAATCTAACCGATATACCACCTGATTTTTTAGTTAGTCTTGGTATCAAGTTTCTCATGGTAGACCTCGACAACACAGTAGCTGCATATAATGAACATTCTGTATCGGACTTAGCGCTGAAGTGGTTTGAAAGTGTCCGAAACCACGATATTGATTTATTTATTATATCAAACAGTACACGGACTGACAGGGTCGAGGCTTTTGCAAAGGAGCTTGGAACCGGGTTTGTTATGAACGCACGCAAGCCATCGCCTAGCGGACTGAGAAAAGCTATGGGTATGGCAAATTACAGCACAGATGTTTCTGCACTTGCAGGTGATCAGATTTTTACCGATACTATAGCAGCCGGCCGCGCCGGAGTCGTATCAATTATTGTACGCCCGAAGCGCTTTACAAACCCGTTTCTTGCACTGCGGTACTATATTGAATTTCCTTTTCGTCTACTTTGTAAAAACAAGAAATAGAGGAGCGAAATGACTAATATTCAGAAAATCCAAAAATCACTGTCTGAGTTTAAGATTGATGCAATGCTAATCAAAGACCCGATAAACAGGCTTTATTCCACAGGCTTCTCATCGAGCGCAGGTTTACTTCTTATAACTGCTTTTGATGCATGGTTTGTCATTGATTCACGATATTATGAAGCCGCCGAAAGCTTAGTATCGGACGCACATGTTATTCTCCTTGAAAAAGGAAATAAGTATGAGGATCAGGTTGATATATTAATTAAAAAACATGATATAAAATCAATCGGTTTTGAAGACGGCACTATTACATATGCAAGCTACCTGGTTTGGTTAAATAAGTTTGGTGCCGAATTAATCCCCGCACAAAAGCTGGTAAGCACATTGCGCAACATTAAAAGCAGAGCCGAGCTCGATAAGATGAAAAAAGCACAAAGGCTTGCAGAAAATGTTTTCGATGAAATCCTCCCGATTATCAGCACAGATATGACAGAAAAAGAGCTTTCTGCCGAGATTGTTTACCGCATTGTCAGACACGGTGCTGATGAAGCAGCATTTTTACCTATTGTTGTTTCGGGTATTAACTCGAGCCGTCCGCATGGTGTCCCAAGTGATGAGTTAATCAGTAAAGGTTTTCTCACCCTCGATTTTGGTGCATGTCTTGACGGGTGGCGAAGCGATATGACAAGAACACTTTGTGTCGGAAAACCAAACGAAGAGATGATAAATGTCTACGAGATTGTTTATAAGGCGCAGCTTGCAGGTATTGCTGCTGTACGTGCAGGAGTGGGAGGTGTTGATGTCGATGCCGCTGCACGTAATGTTATCGAGGATGCCGGTTTTGGCGAGTTTTTTGGTCATGGTTTTGGTCACTCTATAGGCCTTGAGGTGCATGAGTCTCTCAGTGCTTCTCCGCTTTCGACCGATATACTGCCTTGTGGTGCAGTAATTTCGGCAGAGCCCGGTATCTATCTACCCGGACGTTTTGGTGTCAGAATAGAGGATGTTTTATATATAACTGAAGACGGCAGTGAGAACATAACGCATACACCAAAGTCTCTTATTGTTCTTTAGTCTTTTTAACTTGCAATACATGCACTAATGGTTTAAAATAACTAACGGTAAAAGCTCGTATTTAAGGAAGGATGTTTTTATGATTTCTGCAGGTGATTTTAGAAATGGTGTGACTTTCGAATGGGACGGCAAGGTCATGCAGGTCATTGAGTTCCAACATGTTAAACCCGGAAAGGGCTCTGCTTTTGTCCGCGCGAAGGTCAGAAACGTCATTACCGGAGCTGTTATTGAAACGTCCTTTAATCCGTCGGAGAAGTTTGAAAATGCATTTGTTGAGCGTGTTGACATGGAATACAGCTATAATGACGGCGATTTGTACTATTTTATGAATCCTGAGACATATGAGCTTGAACCTGTTAATAAGGATTTATTAAATGATAATTTTAAGTTTGTTAAGGAAAACACAATTTGCAATATTCACTCTTATAAGGGAAAGGTCTTTAACGTTGACCCGCCAAACTTTGTCGAGCTTGTAGTGACAGCTACAGACCCCGGTCACAAAGGAGATACTGCAACTAACGTGTTAAAGCCTGCAACTGTTGAAACCGGCGCTGAGGTCAAGGTCCCGCTCTTTATCAGCGAGGGTGAGAAAATCCGCATAGATACAAGATCCGGTGAGTATATGGAACGCGCAAAGAATTAGAGAAATAAAATTTTATTATTTATAAATATATATGGAGGTTTAATACTATGACTGTTAAAGAAAAAGTCGCTTATCTGCAAGGATTGGCCGAGGGTTTAAACATCGGCTCTACAGACGAAGGCAAGCTGTTTTCTGCTATTATTGACACCCTTGATGACATAGCTGATGAAATTGCCGATTTAAACGAAAATGCACTCGATATCGGAGAGGAGCTTGATGCTCTGTCTGACGATCTTGCTGATGTAGAGGAGTTTTTAGAAGAGCTTGAGCTTGATGACGATGACTTTGATTTTGACGACGATGATGATTGGGACTACGACGACGAAGACGATGATGGTTTTGGCGAGGATGACGATTGGGATGACGATGATATCGATGATTTAAGAGCTTGTGACGGTTGCAGTGGCAGTGTTGAGTTTTCTATTAATGTAAACTGCCCCGAGTGTAACGCAGAGCTTGAGCTTGATGACGAAGATATCGCAAGCGAGATTGTTATTTGCCCCGCTTGCGGAAAAACCATAGAGCTTGAAATCGAAGAGGTTGATGTGGACTTGGATGATGAGCAAGCAGAGTCAGTTGACAACACACCAAATGAATAAAAAAGCCCGAAAGGGCTTTTTTATTCATTTGCTTATAAAGTGAAATCAAATCTGAAGATAGGATTTTCTAAATCTTTGCGAGAGCGGATTATGATTTAGAAAAGACTATCTTCAGATTTGATTTCACTTTTAATCCGTTTGATTTAACAGGTAGTTACTCAAAGCTTCGAATACTTTTTCAATGTCCAGTGGTTTACTAAGATGGTCATTCATACCTGCCTCTAAGCATGCTTCAATATCTTCTTTAAAAACATTTGCCGTCATTGCAATAATCGGCAGCTTACTACCTTTGTTTAGCGGCAAAGCACGTATACGCCTGGTTGCCTCAAGCCCATCCATTATCGGCATCTGAACATCCATTAAAATAATATCATACATTTGTGTTGCTGCTACTACTTTGTCTAATGCTTCCTCTCCGTTTTCGGCACAATCAATAAGTAAACCTGTATTTTCCAATAATGAAACAATAATCTCTCTATTGATGTCTATGTCCTCGGCAAGCAGCATTTTCTTCCCGTTAAATCTGCCGTCCATATATCCGGTACTATCGGATTGAGTGGTTTTTTTATCAAAATACTCGCCATTATTATCGCCGGCATATTCACTGCGTTTTGCTCTAATGGTAAAGATAAAGTGTGCACCACTACCAAGCTCGGACTCGACCCATATCCTACCGCCCATGAGTTCAATAATGCGTTTCGAAATTACAAGCCCAAGCCCTGTGCCACCAAATCTACGGCTTATCCCACTTTCAGCCTGTTCAAACATTCCAAAAAGCTTTTTCTGTTGTTCGGGAGATATTCCAATACCGGTATCGGATACTTCTATCCGCAGTTCACATTCCCCGTCGGACTCACTGATTAACGATGCCAGTAATTTTACTTCGCCACCTTCAGGGGTAAATTTTATTGCGTTGGATAGCAAGTTGGTTATAACCTGCGCTAAATGTTGGTCATCCCCCATAAGATATTTTGGAACGGTATTGTCGATATTAACAGTCAATGACTGCTTTTTTTCTTCTGCGCGAAAACCTACAACAGTAATTACTTTTTGAACCATTTTTTCAAAGCTGTATTCTACGGGTGAAAGCTCCAATTTATTTGCTTCTATTTTTGCCATGTCAAGTATATCATTTATTACACCATATAAATGAGACGATGCATTTTCAATTTTACTAAATGCTCTGTTTTTTTCCTCAACATCTTTTGCTTTTTGTCCAACTGCTGTCATACCGATTATAGCATTTAGGGGAGTGCGTATTTCATGACTCATTGATGAAAGAAAACGGCTCTTTGACAGATTTGCAATGTCACTTTGCATGGCTTTTTTACTGTATGAACGCATGCCGAGAAAACCCGATAGAATAGACATAAGCAAAGAGAACACCAAAACTATTTGCATGATTCTTATATTTGCTCGCATGCCGACAAGAACCTCATCGCTTATATCAACACCGGCTGCACAGTAGACTGTTCCGTCATTATTCCACACAGGGACTGCAGCAGAAAGAAGATCATCCCAGGAACTGGTATAAGTCCCCAAATCTGTAACCCAGGTTTCTCCAAGCGCTATCTGTGCAACGGCCTCGGCAGTAAACGGATCGTCTTCGAGCGCAAAAAAGAGCTCCGGTGTCACCATATACTCTTCATCATCGTCATTATCTATAATATATTGAATATAACCATCACCGACGTAACGCCAATAATATACGTAAAGTACATGGCTTTCTTCTGCAAACAACTGCAGTCTTTCACGTATTTCATCCCACTCGGGTCTTTGCATATCTTCACCGGTTTGGAACAACTCCAACTCATCTACTGAAAGAAAAGTTGAAGCACGATGAGCTGCAACCCGTAAATGGTTTTGAATGCTGTTGACTGTTTCTCTTTCCATTCCGGTTATATAAAAAGAAAATATAATTGCCACAGCAAGCATAAAAGTTGAAGATATAAAAAACAATGCATAAACAAGAGAAAACCTCTTGCCTGCTCTGCTTCTATTATCTATCATATGTCAACTCCCAATCGAAGTAATTTTCTTTTGTTGCTTATATTGTAATATAATCTCAGATAAGAATCAAGGTGAAATTGGTGAAATTGAAACAGGTTTTATCATTTTTGCGGCAAATTTGTAGTTTTTTTATACATTTATTTGCTTTTTTGACAATGCAAAAAGATTTTTTTAGGTAGCAGACTTTATAAAATTGTGATTCTTGACAGATACATGCTGCTACTTTATACTTAGAGCTAATAAAAGGATTATAGAAATGAGGTAGAACATTATGGATGCTACTACTATAGAAAATGAAGCTGACATCGCAAAAGCGCTTGAAATTGTAGACGAAGCAGCTCTACAAGAGCTTGAACCGGAGGCTGATGCTATGCTTGAGGCTGACCCCGAGCTTGAAGTAGAGCCTGAGGCTCCTGCTCTGCCCGATGCTATGCTTGAGGCTGACCCGGAATCTGAAGTAGAGCCTGAGGCTCCTGCTCTGCCCGAGCTTGAAGCTGACCCTATGCTTGAGGCTGATCTTTTACCGGAGGCCCAGGCTGTGTCTGAGGCTGAAACCATACCTGAGCTTATATCCGAGCTTGACCAGGTGCTTGAGCCGGATCCCATGCTTGAGCCGGACCCCGCTTTTATGACCGAGCCGAAGCCCGAAGCGGAGATGGAGCTTATGGCAGAGCCTCCGCTTGAGCTCACACCTGAGCCTCCGCTTGAGCCGGAACCTGAGTATGAGCCTGAACCGGAACCTGAGCCCGAGCCTCCCAAGAGTAAGGTCGACTCTGTAGAAATGGAAACATCCGAGCTTGCTGACAACATACGATACAAAATGAGTATTATAGAAACAATATCTCATTTATTGGCAGGTGCCGGCTCTGATGTTGTCGAAGCTGTTGCACAAGCAATAGGTGCTGAGACCGTTTTACCTCTTGAAAGCACAAGTGCTTATGAGAACAAGGTTGACTCTATAGAAGAAAGTATATCCGAATTTGCTGATAAAATCCGTCAGGATTTAAGAGTGATGGATGCAATCTCAAATCTATTGGCAGGAGCCGGAGATATCTCTGCAACAGAAGCTACATCAGCAGCAACACAGACAAAATCTAAAAAAGCATCAAAACAGCTATAAGTAAATGAGTGATATAACAAAAAAATGTCCGAATTGCGGAGCAACAATTGATTTTGACTCATCGTTAGAAACAGCTATCTGCTGCTATTGTGATTCTAAAGTATATGTAAAGCAAACACCGCCGGGAAGTGATACATTTTCACCGGTTTTTGCTGTGTCTTCTCATAAGAAGCGTATGTCGGGTTTAGCAAAGGTTTTACTCATCATTTTTGCAAGTATCGGCTTTCTTGGAATAGCAATTTTTATTATTGGAATAATTATTGAAGAAAATAAGTACAATGACTTTGACCCTGTGCACGGCATAGTAGTACCGGGTATAAATACCCGTGACCCGGATAAAGAAATTCAAACATTTAGTCCCGGTGATTTGTTTGTTTTTGATGATTTTGAAATAGTTATCGGTGATAATTATGAGTGGCGGGTGGTTGAATACCGTGATGGGGAAAGCCCTTTACACGGACTGGACGCTCTGAGGGTGCCGGTTACAATAACAAATATTGGTGATGAAACAAACAGATTTGATTATTTGTCAATATATGTATATTGTCCGCATGATGTATCAATTAGAAACTCTACTGTAACATCACTTTTTCGTGATGATAACAACATAGCAACAATCGAAAGTATGCGTAGCGGCGCAACAGTTTCGGATAAGTATATTCATTTTCTTTATGATGTTGACGGTTATTACCTGATATCATTTGAAACATGGAATAAAGCATGGGAAGTCAGGATATATATCGAAAAATAGTACGTCACATGAGGAGTGATGTAAATTTCATTGTGTGAACGCATGGATGACGTTCTCATGCGAAAGAAATGAATTTATATCACGACGAATGGGAGGATAATAAATGGAGCTTGTGACAAAAAAATGCCCAAATTGCGGAGCAAGTATTGATTTTGACTGCGATTTGGAAACAGCACAGTGCTGTTATTGTAACTCTATGGTTTTTGTTAAACAAACACCAAAGGACAGTGATACTTTCTCGCCGTGTACTAATAACATACCTCAAAAAAAACAAGGTATGTCATGTCTGCTAAAAACCGTACTTACTATTTTTGCAATTATCGGACTACTCATTTTGGTATTTATCGTTTTTGTTATTTATGAGGTTATTAACGAAGAAGCTAATAGCAGCGGGGGCGGCTCTGTATATGTCCAAACAACCCGTGCTCCCGATGCCGACGAAACATATGAGTATGCTCCCGGTGAGTCATTTAGATTCCAGGGGTTTGAGATAACGATAAAAGACACTATCACATGGCTTAATAATCCGCAATTTGATGAAGATGACGTTACAAGCTGGGAATTTATAGCCAAGCTGCCTATAACACTAACAAATCTGAGTGACGAAACACGCAGGTTTAGCTGGTCAGCTTTGACTATATATGGCACGGCAGGTATATCAATAAGAAGTGGTTTTAGTTTTGACAATAAAGATGATGTACAGCATTACTTGAGAGATATGCGCGGTGGTGCAACTTCATCCGATATGTATATTTATGTCCCCTATGACGGCGATGGTTATTATTATATATCCTTTGACACATATGACGAGGCAACAAGAGAAATCAAGATTCACATAAGCAGATGAGTTATTCATTAACTTGTATAGGCGCGTACCTTTTCCAACACAACAGTTAAATCCAATGGTTTGCCGATGTGGTCGTTCATACCTGCAGCAAGGCATTGATCTATATCTTCTTTAAACACATTAGCCGTCATGGCTATAATAGGGACAAGATTGCCGCTCTCGCGGATTTTTTGCGTTGCTTCCAAGCCGTCCATTACAGGCATTTGAACATCCATAAAAATGAGATTATACTTATCAGGGTTCTCTTTTATCATCTGTACTGCCTGTGCTCCGTTTTCGGCGCAGTCAATTTTTGCGCCTGTGTAATTCATTCTACTGAGAAGTATTTCGCGGTTAATCTCAACATCTTCTACAAGCAGTATTTTACAGTTTTTAAGCTCACCAAATTTTACGCTGCCTTTTTCACGGGATGCTCCCGCTCCGGATATACCCATACAAGAGTTCATACAATCCATAACATCTGAGGCAAAAAGCGGTTTCATCAGATATTTATCAACACCAACATTCTCTGCTTTTTCCCGTATTACCACCCATTCTGTTGAAGAAATCATAATTACGACATTTTTTCTCTCAGAGTCATATCTTTTAATTCTCTCTGTAAGCTCGATACCATCCATCCCGGGCATTTTCCAATCGACAAAATATATGTCATAACCGCCGGTTTCTTCTATCTTTTCCAGTGCCTCATACCCGCTTTTTGCTATGTCGCACTTGACTCCATAGCGCTTTAACATACGTGAAAAATATGTAAGGGTTTCTGCCGAGTCATCTACAACAAGAATCTCAATATTATCCCACTTAACTTCAGGGTCGAGCAGATTGATAAGTCCTGTTGTGCTGCGCTGAGCTTTAAAGCAAAAGGTAAATTTCGAGCCTACATCAACAACAGAGGAAACAGTGATTTCTCCTCCAAGCATCTCTACGATCCGTTTTGAAATACCAAGTCCCAGCCCTGTACCGCCATATCTTCTGTTTTTGCCGCCGTCAGCCTGTTCAAAAGCGCTAAACACTTTTTCTTGTTGCTCCTGTTTTATGCCAATACCCGTGTCACTGACTTCAACTACTATAGTACATATGTCGTCTGTATCATCGGCAAGGTATGTGTTTAGGCGAATAATACCTCTTTCGGGTGTAAATTTAACGGCATTACTTAATAGATTAATAATTACCTGCGCGAGCCTTTGACTGTCTGTAATTAAAAGTGCGGGTATGTTCCCGTCGACAGTTACAAAAAATTCCAATTCCTTTTGTTCAATGTTAAAATCTACTGCGTTAATAGCTTTTTTTAGTACCTTTTCAAACGAAACGTCTCCAAGTATCAGTTCCAGCTTCCCTGCTTCTATCTTTGACATGTCAAGAATATCGCTGATAACGCCCAGAAGATGTGCCGATGCTTCATCGATTTTTTCAAGCGCGTAATTTTTCCCTCCTATTTCCGACTCTTCCATTCCAATTGCAGCCATTCCCATAATAGTGTTTAACGGTGTTCTCATTTCATGTGACATATTTGCCAAAAATACACTTTTTTGCCGGCTCTCCTCATCTGCTTTTACTTTTGCTTTGTCAATTCTCACAAGTACTGCCACAAGAATTACTGTCATTACAAGTCCCAGTATACACAGTACAATCAGCATTTCTGTCGTGCCAATGTAATACTGCGCTTTTGGCGCAAGCAAAATAAGATGCCAGTTATTTGAAAGGCTCATAGAGAAGGCTATAACATCCTCTCCCCTCCAGTTTCTCATTGGCTCTTCATAAAGCTCCTCGCCTTGCATAATGTCATCTGCATAAGATGAAATAGGTATCACTAAATCGCTGAGCATACTTCCTATAAATTCCTTGTTTGTATGCGCAATTACGGTCAAATCAGCTGCCGTCAGCACACCATATCCCCCTTCATTTAATGTCGCTGAGGTTACGATATCTCCAATTTTATCGAGTGGCACATCGATACAGACTACTGCCATATAATCTCCCTTGTTATTATGAATGCAGCCGGCATATGTGATTATGTATTTGCCTGTAAACGGATCTATATATGGCTGTGTTTCTATAATGCTGCCGCAATTCTCTCTTGCCAATAAATACCAATTTTCTTTTTCCGGACAAAAATCTGCGGGTGGAGTCCAGTTAATACCGTTTATAAATACAGGTCCTCCCTGAATGTTCTCAAAATAACCGTATACACCGTTAACATTTGTCAGACCCGAGTCTTCGGACACTATAAACTCGCTCACGGTTTTTATATATATCGGTAAAAATGCTTCATTATTATCACTAATAATCTGCCCGGCAGTATGTTGAAAACTACCAAGCATTGTTTTTGCTGCATAGAGCTCGGACTGTATTCGCTGGTGTGTAAAAGAAAGTACACTTTCTGCATTTCTGGATAGACTCATCAGCACAGTTCTGCTGTTAAAAGTATAGCTGAGCGAAACCATTGCGACAAATGCAAGAATCGTAAAAATGATTTCCAGATATAATGATTTAAACTTTTCCTTTTTCATAAATCATCACTCCCTTTTTGCTTGAAAAACATTATTTTTCTATGTGTTAATTATACCACCAATCCCTTGCAATACATAGGTTTTTCAAGGTTTTTAGAAAATTATTATATGCTCGCTAAAGCGCAATTATTTCTCTTTTAAATATGTAGAAATGTTATCACAAAGTGGAGATTTACCGGAAATTTACACAATAGGTAAGCTTCGTAAAAAAGTGCCCGTTATGTAGATTTTTCAACATTTCGGGCCCCTTTTACAACTTCAAATTCATATTGAAATTTTCTCTCAAACAGGTATATCATAGTGGTATCTATTATATGCTTTACGGAGGTGTCTATATGTCAGCCATAACAGAAATGCCGAGAGAAAAACTCTCAAAAAAAGGTGCTGCTGCGCTAAGTGATATTGAGTTGTTGCAAGCAGTAATCGGAAGTGGTGGAAAGGGTAACGATTTTAAGCAGATTGCCAGGAACTTAAATACTCTTATACAAAAACTGGGAGCTGATAATCTGACACTTGAGGATGTCAGATCTATCAGGGGAGTCGGAGAAGCAAAGGCAGCTGTTATTTTTGCTGCTCTCGAGTTTTGGCGCAGAAAACTTACTAAGCAAAGTGCACCTTTAATAGACTCTCCTGAAAAAGCTGTGACAGAGTTTGCACATATAAAAAACAAAAAACAGGAACACTTTGTCCTGCTTACTCTTGATGGTGCCAGAAGACTGATAAATAATAGAGTGGTATCTATCGGAACCTTGATGTATTCACTTGTACACCCTCGTGAGGTCTTTTCATATGCTATTGAAGACAGGGCTGCATCAATTATTGTCGGACATAATCATCCAAGTGGTTTTGTTGATATTTCTGACGATGACAGGGTTGTGACCCGTCGCCTTCGCGAAGCCGGTGAAATCATTGGTATACGGCTGGATGATCATATTATTGTCGCCGGTGACGACTTTGCCTCTGCCTACTAAAAAATAGGCGTTGCTTACTGAAGGTAAGCGGCTGCGCTTTATTGAAAAAAGCAGCTGCTAATTACCGAAGGTAAAAATTACATTGTAAGAAATCGAAGGTATCTGCGTGGTTTGGTTGGCTCAGGCTCATCAAGCCTTGTAAGTGCCATTTTCTTTTCTGTCATATAGGGGAAGAAGATATCCCATATATCATCGATTTCGTTGTCCAGCACTTCCTCAAAGTTTAGTTCGTCGTTTCTGTCATCCATTATGCATTCCTGTGTCCTTCCGTTATTTTTGTTCACCTATTGGTTACCTTTTGCTTACCTTGCAACTTTAAATAATATACAGTACATCAATTATGTTGTCAAGCCTTTTTTTATACTTTTTTGTAGATTTTTCTATTATATTTAATGCTTTGCTTATGCTAATTAAGTAACAAGCTTTATTTTGTGATGATCGCTAATGTCAGAGTCTCCCAATACATCGGCATATTCAAGCATGCTTGCCCAATTATTTCCGTATCTTGTTTCCCATTTATTTACTGTATCCTCGCCCTTTTCAGTCAGCTTGTAGACTACATCAGTGTTGTCATGAATCTCTCTGATTATGCTTCCTCTCGCAATAAAGCCACCGGCACCGACAAGAGTTCTGCAGTTGCGAAGGCATGTTTCTTCAAACTCGCGTTGCTTCACTATACTCCCGGCATCGCGAAGATACGTGAGTATTGCCACTGTCCTTCCCTCACCGACCTTGATTGTTTTTGCTCCCGGCTGCGATCTCGGAGCACTTACAGTTTCGGCTTTTACATAGGCAATGGCAGTATCAATTGCATCACGTGAGCGTATAAGTTCTGTTAATATCAGTTCCTTATTGATCTAAGTGTTCCCCCTTCAATCATTTAGCTGATATTTGTTGTCCTATTGCTTAGCTTTGGCTTAGCTATTTTAACAGAAATACACAGTTTTGTCAATATATTAGACACCATCACTTAATTTTAAGCATAAGCATTGTATTTCTATGCTTTTATTTATATAATATAAGTACAGGAAGGAGTGGTTTTAATGCCGTTAATTGAGTTGTTGTCAAGTGTTTCATGGATATCCATAACATTGTTTGTAGTAGGAATCGCACTTTTAATAATCGAAATGCTTGAGCCAGGTTTCGGATTTTTTGGGGTTTTTGGGATTATCGCACTTGTCGCTTGTATCTTCGTTACTGCAGATACAGTAGCGGAAGGTGTTATGCTGACAGTTGTTTTTGCAGTCATTGTCCTTATAATGCTTGGCATCTTCCTGATAATGGTGTCTAAAGGTAAGATTCCTAATAAATTCATTTTGCGCGACTCGGAATCAAAAGAGTCGGGTTTTTCAGGTACTGTTGATTTTACTGAATATATGAGCAAAAAAGGCATAGTCACAGCAGCATGCCGGCCGGTCGGGAATGTTGATTTTGACGGAGTAAAGATTGATGTAATCAGCCGCGGTGAGTTTATTGATAAGGGTTTGACTGTTGAGGTTATAGAGGTAGAAGGAAACCGTGTTGTCGTAAAGAAAGTGTGAGGTAGTAAAATGGATCCGGTTATTTTAGTAGCGCTTATTGTATTTGGAATTATTATTTTTCTTTGGATTTTCTCTGCATTTATACCTGTAAGGTTGTGGATCAGTGCAATCTCGGCAAATGTAAAGGTTAGTATCGGTACACTTGTCGGCATGAAGCTGCGCAAGGTCATACCGGCAAAGATAATCAACCCGCAGATAAAAGCGGTAAAAGCAGGTCTGGATTTATCTATAAGCAAGCTTGAGGCTCACTATCTGGCAGGTGGTAATGTCGACCGTGTTGTTAATGCACTCATTGCCGCGCAAAGAGCTAATATTGAGCTTGAGTTTAACCGTGCCACAGCCATCGACCTTGCAGGGCGCGATGTGCTCGAGGCTGTCCAGATGAGTGTAAATCCAAAGGTTATCGAATCACCGGGAATATCTGCTATAGCAAAAAATGGTATCGAGCTTATTGCAAAAGCAAAAATCACAGTCAGAGCAAACATAGACAGACTTATAGGCGGTGCCGGTGAGCAAACAATCATCGCCCGTGTCGGTGAGGGTATTGTATCTACTATAGGCAGCTCCGAGTCTCACGCAGAGGTTCTTGAAAACCCCGATAACATTTCAAAGATAGTTCTCGGCAAAGGACTCGAAGCTGGCACAGCATTTGAAATTTTGTCTATTGATATCGCCGATATTGATGTCGGCAGAAATGTGGGCGCACAGCTCCAGACCGACCAGGCTGAGGCTGACAAAAGAATTGCCCAAGCCAAAGCCGAAGAACGCCGCGCTATGGCTGTTGCTATCGAGCAGGAAATGCGCGCCAGTGTTCAGGAGATGAGAGCAAAGGTTGTTGAAGCAGAAGCCGAGGTTCCAAAAGCAATGGCTACTGCTCTTCGCGAAGGAAAGCTTGGTGTTATGGATTACTATAATATGATGAATGTAATTTCCGATACTCAAATGAGACATTCAATTGCCGGCTCGGACGAACAAAAACATCCCGAGCAAAGTACATAATTTTGCTTATGGATAAGACAGTTAGTAAAAAACGCACGAGCAAAAAGAGAATAATTCAAACTCAAGATACTCCGGTCTCAGGCGGTCACACTTCGAGAAGCAAACTCGAGTCTTTAGGAATAAAGCTTAATCCCAATACTGCAAGGCAGGCAGTTATTCTCTCTGAAATCATTGGAAAACCTGTTTCAAAACGCAAAAAACACATATAGCATAATTTATGATAAAAACAAGTGTGAATATTCTCTATAAAAATATTCACACTTGTTTTATGTTAACTAATTGCATAATTTTGAGAAATAGCGAATTTTCGTTTTTCAAGCATGTGTTTTTGATGCTATAATTTCGCTATCTATTGGTATTACTGGCTATATCCTATGTGTATAACCCTGTGGATAATGTTAATAACTCTTTGTACTAATCATTTATGAAATAACTTATGTTAATCAGTAGTATCTACATTTGTCATGTAATTTTTGTAACTTTTCAGTAGATTTTACATGTTTGCGAGGCCGATATGGTTATTTTTCTACATAAAATGCATATCAAAGTGTGAATATTCATCATATGTATTCACTAGCCATTTAGGGTATACAAATTGTAATCACACTCCGACTTGCGAGAGGGTGTATTGTATGGTATAGTTGTGTTCTTCCTTGTAATGTATGAAAATATTTCCGAGTGAGGAAATAACAAGAAAACCTAAATACGAGGTGATAGTTTTTGGCAGGTCATTCAAAGTGGAAAAACATCCAGCGGACTAAAGGAGCTCAGGATGCAAAGCGGGCAAAGGTGTTTACAAAGATAGCCCGCGAGATTATTGTTGCCGTCAGGGAAGGCGCAGGCGGAGACCCTGCAAAAAATACAAGACTCGCTGCCGCAATCGCCAAGGCAAAGTCAGCAAACATGCCAAATGACAATATTAAACGTACCATAGACAAGGCTCTTGGTTCAGGAAATAGCGAGAGTTACGAGCAGGTTACATATGAGGGCTATGGACCGCGCGGTGTTGCAATGATTGTTGAAGCTATGACAGATAACCGCAACCGGATAGCCGCAGAGGTGCGCCTCAACTTTGATAAATATGGAGGAAAGCTGGGAGCAACAGGTTGTGTATCATGGTCTTTTGACCGAAAAGGTGTCATAATAATTGAAAACGAAGACGGTCGTTTGGACGAGGAAGCTGTCTTTAATGATGCTCTTGAAGCCGGCGCAGATGACATAGAGATCGATGACGGAGTTTTTGAAATATATACGTCGCCCGAAGGCTTTTCATCCGTTTGCGGAGCTCTTGAAGGACTTGGTTATACATTCTTATCTTCACAAATTGAAATGGTACCACAAAGCTATGTAACATTAAACGATGCCGAGGATATTAAGAGCATGGAAAAAATCATAGAGCTTATGGAAGACAATGACGACATACAAGATGTGTGGCACAACGCAGTTATGGAATAAGTGGTGAGTAGTTATGAATGTACATAAAAATGTATTATGGATTACACGCACCGCTGTTTTTATTGCGGCAACTGTTGCACTGCAGGTTTTAACTGCACAGCTTGGTAATCAATATATCACAGGCTCTGTTGTAAATATGATGCTCATTTTATCCGTAATGACATGTAAGCTGCCTACCAGCCTGACAGTAGCGGCAACAACTCCTGTTATGGCAACACTTCTCGGTGTCGGACCTTTATGGCCTCTTGTACCTTTTATCGCTGCGGGTAACATGGTTCTTGTAACTGCATGGCATTTTATCGGTAATATGAAGCTGCCTGTAAAGTATGTCTCGTATGTTATTGCTTTAGTCGTAGCGGCAGCTGCAAAATTTGCAGTGCTTTATTTCGGGGTTGTAAAAATAGCTATACCGCATATTTTAGGACTGCCCGATGGTAATATACTCTCTATTATGTTTTCCTTCCCGCAGCTAATCACAGCATCTATCGGAGGAGCATGCGCTCTTGCTTTATTACCGGCTATAAGCAAAGCAATCGGGAATCAAACTCTGTGAGTTGATTCCCTTTGGGCAAATAATCTTACACTTAATTTGCCTTTGTCAAAGTTGTTTGCTAAATTTTTACCGGTATGTTAATATTTATATGTAAATTACAACTTTTAGGAGGATATTTTATGGCATATAACGATAACCCTTACGGGCAGCAACAAGGTCCATACGGACAGCAACAGCAGGGTCCATACGGACAGCAGCAGGGCCCATACGGGCAGCAGCAATACCAGCCAAGTGAGCTTTTCCCATCGCTCTGGGCAGATCAGGAGGATGTCGCACGTGCAACTGCGGCCTGTCTTTCACGGGTATTTTTTAAGATGTTTTTTGGCTTGCTGCTTACTGCAATTGTATCATATGGAGTATGGGCATTTAGGGACCAGCCCTTTATTGGCCAGTTATCACTTCAAGAGTTTTTATTCACCAATATATTTGTTTTCGTAGGACTTTTAATAGCACAGATGGTACTGGTAATTGTGTTATCTGCACGTGTTATGAAAATGTCATCCTCTGTTTCAAATGTAATGTTCTTTGTTTATGCACTACTGATGGGGCTTACCTTGTCTGTAATATTCCTGACATATGACATAGGTGTCATCTTCCAGGCTTTTGCAGTCTCGTCTTTGATGTTTGGTGCTATGGCTATATACGGCACGATAACAAAAAGAGATTTAACGAGAATCGGCAGTCTTTGCCTTATGGCGCTTATCGGTATTATTATTGCAAGCATTGTTAACTTCCTCTTCTTTAGAAGTGATATGATGGCTATTGTTATCAGTTACATTGGTGTTCTTGTGTTTGTCGGTTTGACAGCTTATGACACACAAAAGATAAAAAATATGCTCCACGATGTCAACTCAGGGAGCGCAGAGTCTGTTATAGTCGCAGACCGCGACGAGGCTATTAAGAGAATCTCTGTTATTGGTGCTCTTAAATTGTATCTGGATTTCTTGAATCTGTTCTTGAAGATTCTTGCAATCATGGGTCGCCGGAGATAAATTTACTAAAATCAAAATGCAGTCAATCAAAAATGTGTCAACGCAATTAGTAAATACAATATATGGTCACAAAAAATGTGGGTTTCCGCTGTCGCAACACATTTTTATGTGACCATAATTTGCATTTATAATTGCGTTTATAATTTTCTATTGCGGTTATATCTTTCTACATTCTAAGTAATACCGTTTATCCTTTGCGTGGCCGACCGAGAAGCTCTTTCTCGGAAAGACTCCACGAAGAGCTACAGTTTCAAACATTTCGGATTTATCCATAGAAGGCAAGAGCAGTCCTAAGCAATTTTTGTCTTGAGCAAGCTTTATAGTAGTATCATCGCCGTGTATATAGTCGATGATGCTACCTGATTTTTTTACATACTCATCCATAAACTCCTGCATCATTGTCATCATATCTCCGATGCACTCTGCTTTTATCCCAATCTTTCCACTCTTGTCTTCATAATGCCATTTTATTGTGTAATCATTTCCCGGTGGCACTGCATTTTCAAACTCTTTTATGTATGCCTGTGCATCTATGTTAAATAACACACGGTGTATAGCTTCAAAGCTGATAGCAGGGTCATATACATTATTTATCTCCACAAGTGCTTTGCCCGCAGGGTGCTTTTCTCTCTCCTCTTGTGTAAGATTTTGCTTTATTTCATCCCAATAAACCTTTGCGGCTGCAAGTGAATGATTGCCATCACCCATTATCATGAGTATGTCGTTTTGGTTTGACTGTGTTTGTTGCTCAGACAGTTTCCCAATAGCCTTCTTTACTTTTTCTGCATCAGCTCCGGTTACCTTGTAACCTTTGATGCTCCCGCCACCTTCCATGAGTGTGAAGTCATACAGTTTCGGCAGGTTATATTTGTTTTCTGCGAGTTTCTCTATAACTATCCCGTCTTTGTCATTAATAAATGTCATTATGTGCGGCAGCTCTAAAGATGCAGCTTTTCTGACCTTTACCCGGGGAGGCAGTCTGTCGAGCACGGTTCCTTCACTGGCGCGGATTGATGCTCCTTGCTTTTCCGGAGAAAACTCGTACTCATCAAGCTCAAGAGCCCCGACTATGCCTTTTCTGACACGTCCATCCGGCTGTGTCCGCTCGACATATATAAAGGAGTCATTTACTTCGGTAAATATATCACTGCTCAGGTACTTGTCCATTGCTGTGCTTATAAGGCTTATTTGTGTTTTTTCGTCTATTTCTTCGAGATATGCTTCGGGGATTATCATATTAAGTGTTGATGGATTATCTCCTACAAATGCTTTAACACTTTCCCAATAATCTTTTTGCGACGAAAACTGGTCGCATGCTATGACGCTCCATTTTTCTAAAAGCTCTTTTTTTGGCAATAATATGTCTGTTGGTGTAAAGATGTTATTCATTAAAAGCTCCTTTCAAAGCTTTGATGTATTCAGGGGTGGTGCCGCAGCAGCCGCCTATTATCCTTGCTCCGATGCCGGCATATGGGAGCATTTGTACAGCAAACTCTTCGGCTCCTGTTTTATACTGACCGCTGACTGCATCCGGCAGACCTGCATTTGGTTTTATTATAAGCGGGAGCTTTGTCAGTGCTGCCATGCGTTTTGCTATGTCTATCATTTGAAGAGGCTCGAGTGAGCAGTTAAAGCCGATTGCTACTGCTCCGAGATCCTCTGCCGTTTTTGCAAATATTTCCGGTGTGCAGCCCATGTATGTAAAGCCTGATTTTTCAAATGTCATTGTTACAAGCATCGGGAGCTTTGTACTATCTTTTACTGCTGTCATGGCTGCTTTTAGTTCTTCAATATCACTCATTGTTTCGATAGCAACACAGTCGGCTCCGGCTCTCTCCCCTGCTACCGCCATTTCCTTAAAAAGCTCGTATGCTTTTTCGGGCTCCAGGTCGCCGACAGGTTCGAGCAGTTGCCCTGTCGGTCCGATGTCAAGTGCAGTACGTACTGTGTTTTTTTGCGCGTCGCTGATTTTTGCTGCTTTTATTGCAGACTTTGCATTTTGAACTGCAGCGGTGATAATCTGCTCCACTGTGTATCCCGTGCCTTCAAGGTTCAGTGCGTTTGAACCGAATGTGTTTGTGCATATGATGTCACTGCCGGCTTCGATGTACATTTTATGCACATTTTCGACGGCTTCGGGCGCTGTAATGTTCATCAGGTCGGGCTTGTCGCCGGGTTTAAGTCCGAATTTCTGGAGCATTGTTCCCATTGCTCCGTCATAGAATATATACTTGCCGTATGAGTCAAATATCATTGAAGTTTCTCCTGTTTTGTGATAGAATAATTGATATTTTATCATACTAATGAGGTTTCAGCAATGGAAGAACAATCAAGAAATTTTATTCAACTGGCTATAGATGAAGACATCGCTCCGGGCGGGCGATTTGAGGGTAAGTCTGTTCATACAAGGCTGCCGCCGGAGCCAAACGGATACCCGCATATCGGACATGGTATGGCTTTTTCGCTGAGTATGGGTATTGCAGAGGAGTACGGGGGGCTTTGTAATCTCCGTTTTGATGATACCAATCCCGATAAGGAAGAGGAAGAGTTTGTCGATGCTATTTGTGAGGACATCCGCTGGCTTGGTCTGGACTGGGAGGATAGGCTCTATTTTGGCAGTGATTATTTTGATAAAACTTATGAGCTTGCTGTCGGTTTGATCGAAAAGGGTCTTGCATATATATGTGAGCTTTCTCCCGAGGAGTTTAAGGCAAATCGCGGCGACATAGGTGTCCCTGCGGTTTCGCCGTATCGTGACAGACCGATTGCCGAGAGCCTTGATTTATTTGAAAGAATGAAAAACAGGGAGTTTCCCGAGGGTGCTATGACTCTGCGGGCGAAAATTGACCTTGCAAGCGGTAATTTTAACATGCGTGACCCTGCTTTGTACCGTATAAAATATACACACCACCACCGGCAGGGTGATAAGTGGTGTATTTATCCGATGTATGATTTTGCGCATCCGATTCAAGATGCACTTGAGAATATCACTCATTCACTCTGCTCACTTGAGTATGAGGACCATCGTCCTTTGTACGACTGGGTCATTGCAAATACGGACGTTCCTAGCGCTCCGAGGCAAATGGAGTTTGGCAGGCGCGGTCTTGATTATACGGTTATGTCTAAACGTAAGCTTCGTCAGCTTGTTGAGGAAGGTCATGTCAGCGGTTGGGATGACCCGCGTATGCCGACTCTCCGCGGCTTGCGGCGACGTGGTTATACGCCGGGCTCGATACGTGATTTTTGCAAGCGGATTGGTGTAGGAAAAACAACAAATACTATTGAGTACGCGCTTTTGGAGCATTGCCTGCGGGAGGAGCTAAACTTAAATGCAGGACGTGCGATGCTGGTTTTGCACCCTGTGAAGCTGATTATAACGAATTATCCCGAGGGTGAGTCTGAAGCTTTTAAGGTTGAGAATAATCCCAATGACGAAGCTATGGGTTTTAGAGATGTGTCATTTTCCCGTAGGCTTTGGATAGAGAGCGATGACTTTATGATTGACCCTCCGAACAAGTATAACCGCTTGTTTGTCGGAAACGAAGTAAGACTAAAGGGTGCTTATATAGCAAAATGCACCGGTTACGAAACTGATGATGACGGTAATGTTATCACCGTGTTTGCCGAGTATGACCCTGAAACAAAAGGCGGCACCACACCTGACGGCCGCAAGGTACGAGGCACTATCCACTGGGTCGATGCAGAAACTGCTGTTCCTGCAGAGGTCCGCTTGTATGATAACCTTTTTACAGATCCTAATCCCGATGCATCAGGCAAGGATTTTATAGAGTTTCTCAATCCGGATTCTCTTGAAGTTTTGAAAGGGTGTAAGGCTGAGAAAATGCTTGAGAGTGCTGTAGCGCCGCAGACTTTCCAGTTTCTCCGGCTTGGTTATTTTACTGTTGACCCGGTTGACTGCGCTCCCGGGCGGCTTGTGTTTAACCGCACGGTTGCGCTCAAGGATAGTTTTAAACCTGTGTAGTATTAAATATTTTAAAACCATCTTGCGTCAGGCTTCTGACCGTGATTTTGAAAATAGGAAAGGTCCCAACTTTTATGTGGGAGAAGTATAAGCATATAATACCTCATATTTTGATTGGCAGCGGTGTCATTGATACCGTTGCTGATTGGGTTTTGTCAAGTTTTTATAAGAATATACTGGTTGTTTGTGACCCAAATACATATCGAGTTGCCGGTGAAACTGTTTTAGCTGCTCTTCGGGCAGCGGGCGGTATTACTGTTAGAGAGTGCCGTTTTATTGAGGATGAGCCGCTGCCGGATGAGTTTGCAGTTGGTTTTGTTATGGCTGCGTATACTCCTGATGTGGACTTAATATTCGCTGTCGGCTCGGGGACTATAAATGATATATGCACCTATGTCGGAGCGCAGGTGGGGTGTCCGAGTGCTATTGTCGGGACAGCACCGTCTATGGACGGGTATGCTTCACCCGGCAGCGCTATGCTCTTTGACGGGGTTAAGGTAACACCGATGACACAATGCCCTGTTGCGATATTTTGCGACATCGACATATTAGCTGCCGCTCCTCTTAAAATGATAGCTGCAGGACTTGGTGACATGCTTGGTAAGATAACCGCACTTGCGGATTGGAGGCTGTCAAATCTCCTCACTTGTGAGGAGATACCGCAGGATGTTTATGGTCTTATGGAGGCTGCACTTTCGCGGGTTCTTGCGGGTGCGGGGCGGGCTGCAGTGCGGGATCCTGCGGTCATACAAAGCATTACCGAGGGTTTGATTTTGAGTGGGATTGCGATGGCTTTGTATGGGGACAGCCGGCCGGCGTCGGGAACCGAGCATCATCTCGCACATTTCTGGGAAATGCGGCTTTTGCAACAAGGTAAAACACCTGCACTTCACGGGATAAAAGTCGGCCTGGGAACTGTCATCGGGCTTACCATGTGGCGGGAGCTTGCGTCAGATGAGCCGAATGATGTAGCTAGTATAACGGACTCTAAAAACAATTATGAAAAAGACATTCACCGTCTGTATGGCCAAAGCGCTGAGAACATTTTACAGACACAAAACCCCAACCTTCCGGCCGGGCATATAATAAATCACTTGCCGCAGATAAAAGACATAGCCAAGTCTCTCCCCTCACCCGAGGATATAGCCACAATGCTCTCACTAAGCGGTGAGAGGGTGTGTCCTTCCGAAATTGAACTCGATGCCGATACCCTGCGCGAGAGCATAGTATATGCACGTGACCGTAAGAAAACATATACCATCTTACAGCTACTTGGTAACTTGGATTTACTTGAAGACTATGCGCACCGGGTAGAGCAGTATTTTTCAAAAAATGCTCTACAGGGAATAAAGTGTTTTGTTCTTGACATGGACGGAACTATATATCTCGAAAACAGGCTTTTTCCATATACACTAGATTTTCTTAAGCATTTAGAGAATAACAATAAGGATTACATTTTCTATACAAACAACTCTTCTCAAAACGCCGGGCACTATGTCAAAAAACTACATAGTATGGGAATCCCGATACCGGAGGATAAGCTCCTCATGTCAACACATGTTCTTCTTGATTTTCTTGCAACCTCAGCACATGCTCCTGCAGATGCAAAGGTATTTATATCAGGCACAAAAGCCCTGATAAATGACTTTATAAATGCCGGTTACACCTTAACAGATGAAAAACCCGATTTTGTCGTTCTCGGGTTTGATACTGACATGGACTATAAAAGACTTACAAAGCTTTGTGATTTTATACGCAGCGGCATCCCCGCCTATGGTGTTAATATGGATTACAACTGCCCTGTCGAAGGCGGGTTTATCCCCGATTGCGGCTCTCTGGCTGCCGCTGTCAAGACATCAACAGGAGTTACACTGGAATTTTTCGGAAAACCGTCAAGGTATACACTCGACTATATTATTGCAAAAACCGGATACAAGGAAGAGCAGCTTTGCTTTATCGGCGACAGACTCTATACGGATATCGCAATCGCCAAAGGAACAAAAACACGCAGTGTACTTGTGCTCTCAGGTGAGACAAAACGCGAGGATCTGACAGGCTCTGCGTTTGTTCCTGATGTAGTAGTAGAGGATTTATCCGGATTACTATTTTTTACTTGTTAATAAGTCATTATGTTGTTATAATCTCATGTAATATACAATTCCCGGAGAGTATTTTCTCAAAAAAATCAATGGATTTAACTATACGACACGAAAGGAACCGGTATAAATGAGCAATATTGCAGAACGTCCAATGAGAGAAGCAAGTGAAGCGCATGTTGCGTTATCGCTTGTGCTTGATGTATCATTATCGATGAAAGGTCCTCCAATGAATTTGCTCAACGATGCAGTTAACTTGATGATTAACCAAATGAAAGCAGATCCCCGCTTGATGAACATAGTAGACCTTGCAATTTTCGTGTTTGGGTCAAAAGGACGGGAAAATGTTTATCAGGGATTTAGAGCAATAGCTGATTGTGACCTTGTAAACCTGGAAGCAACCGATGACAGCACCTATGTTGTCAGCTCTCTTGAGTGTGCTGTTGAGTTTTCCAAAAAACGTTGCGCTGCATATGATAAAGCGGGTGGCGCTTACAAACCATGGATTGTACTTATAACCGACGGCGAGCTTAACGATAGCAACAGCGCTCTTGACAGTATCGGAAACGCTATCAAAGAACGCGAAAGTCAAGGTAAGCTTATGTTCTTTGCACTCGGAGTAGAAGGCTATAAAAGAACGCAGCTTGATAAACTAACAAATAACCCAAAGCAAATAATAGGAGCAAAAATAGTAAACTTCGGAGAGTTCTTCTCATGGATCGGCAGAAGCATGAAGGCTGTATCCAGTAAAGAAATCGGCGATGTAGCTCCGCTCCCGCCACTACAGTTTACTGTATGAGTATTTATCGTTTTTGCGGCGATTCTCTCAGAGGTAGATCGCATGAAAAAAACGATACCGTTTGTCAAGACTCGCTTTTCTGTTTAGAGGGGAGCGGTTTTGTCGTTGCAGCTGTTGCCGACGGGCTTGGTTCTTCAAAGCACTCTGACATAGCGAGTAAAATAGCAGCGAAAAGTGCCGTAGAATATTGCATTAATAATGTAAACACAAAAATGCACGATGATGATATTTTAAACACTATAAAGATTGCATTTGATAATACTAATTTTACCATTAAACAAACAGCAGGTGATGCTTTAGATGACTACGACACAACACTATCGCTTGCTGTTTTTATTCAAGGCTCTTTATTCTACGGACACGCAGGCGACAGTGGCATAATAGCTCTGCGAAAGGACGGTTTTTTTGACGAGGTAACAAAGCCGCAGCTTGGCGAGGGAGAAGGAAAAGAGCGTCCCGTTTATCCGCTTGCCGCGCAGTCAAAATGGGTTTTTGAAAAATACCCGCATCCGGTTCATGCAATCTTTCTCATGACCGACGGTATGTTGAATAAAGTCATACCTCCCCTTCTTGAAGATCAAATTTATAAGTTTGACAATGTTTACTTATTCTATCTCTACGACAACCTGAGAAAAAATACAAATCTTAGTAAATGGATTAGTGACGAGCTTACACATATTCAACCGCAGGAAGTAAATTATGACGACATAACGATTGTTGCGATTATGTGCAAAGGTGTAAAGGTCAAACTGCGAAAAAGTGCATACTATAAGTTCCCCGGTGAAACTTTATGGAACAGTTTGCTGGAAGGTCATAAAAATAAGCTTTATGCCTATAAAACAAATGACACGCACTTCAAAACTACACCGCAAGCAGATGCTCAGGCACTCGTGCATAGTTCCTTATATTCAAATAACGAAAGAAAATCCCGACATAAAAGCAACATACTATATAAGATAGCAGCTCTTTCATTACTGTTAATTGCTATAGCATTGATTGTTCTGGGATCAATAGACGTTCTTAAATACTATGACATTTTGTAGGAGAGCTTATGGCACCTGAAAAAGGCAATATTATATTTGACGGCGGGGAAGGATATATTTACGATATTCCGGATACCCCCAATCTCCTGATGAAGATTTACAAGGAGAAGGACTTGTCGGGAGCTTCTATAATTACACCCGAGCTTCACAGAAAACTCGAGTATATGAAAGACAACCCTCCCGATGCGCTTGTTTTAAAGGGAGTTGTCGCATGGCCTTTGGAGCTTATAACAGACAAAGACAATCTGCTTGGTTTTATCATGCCAAGGATGGATTTTGACGAACATATCCAACGTACGTACAGTTACAGGCATCCGACACTTGAAGCTGATGAGTACAAGAGATTTCCATCTGTTGAGTCACGAATCAAAATAGCAATGAATTTATGCTCTGCTCTTAACGAACTACATATAAAAGGATATGTATTTGGTGATTTAAACCATCATAATGTTGGAGTAAACTATAAAACCGGTCAAATTTACTTTATGGACTGCGACTCTCTCCATATAACAACAGGACTCGGTGATGTATACAGAACAAGTGTTATTATGGCAGGCTATCTCGCTCCGGAAATTATCCGCCATTGCAATAATGAACGCTCAAAAGGCAGGGAATATAACCTGGATAAGGTATCACTGCCCACATTCACAAAAGAGAGCGATTTATTCTGTCTTGCTATACATATATTTAAACTTCTTATGAATGGTATCAGTCCGTTTTTGGGTATAAAAACCGATGCAACAGGCTCTACAGCATCACCGTTTGTCGGCAACGATGCTATAGAACGCAATTCATATGTTTTTCGTGATGGCAATAAACCTTCGTCTGTTTTTTGTCTGCCTGCCGAATCGCAACCGTTTGAAATAAGCACACTTTTTAACAGAACATTTCTTGATGGCGCTAAAGTACCTTATCTGCGTCCCAGTGCAGCCGACTGGTACAATGCTCTTAACCGTTATCTGACAACCGGTCTTGTGCAGTGTCCGAGAGAAACCAAGCATCAATATTATAAAGAACTGACACAGTGCCCATACTGCGCTGCAGATGACAGACATCTTGCAGAGCAGCAAGGAATACCTGTTCAATCATTTGTGAGCGAGTCTGCTTCCCTGCCGGTAATACCTATCGGTCAAACTGCCAAACAGCAACCTGTAGTACAACAAGCTAACACACAACAGCAGCCTATACAGAATATTCCACTCAATATAACTAATACTACATCCAATAGTCATTTAAAAACAATCAGAAGAATTCTTAAAGGTGAACTTAAAAATCTTGAGTTTGGACCATTTTCATGGCAGGTGCTTAGTAGACAAAGAGGTGAAGCACTATTGTTAATGGAGTATGTTATGGAGCAAAAACCATATAACTATAAATCCGGTGCCGTTACATGGGATACTTGTTCACTAAGAGAGTATCTTAACACTGAATTTATTGATAATTTTTCACCGGAAGAGGAACAAGTTATTATTCAATCAAGTATAAGTAATCATAAAAATCTTTGGACAGGAGTAAAAGGCGGTTGGAAAACAGATGATTTAGTTTTTGTTTTAAGCCTCGAAGAAGCAGATTATTACTTTGGTAATAGTGGTGACTATAAAAACAAGATAATAGCTCGAGCACATCGTTTATCAAATTCTCATGACTTGTATAGATCTGTTAATGAATCATGGTGGCTTCGCTCACCCGGGAAAACCCAAGCTGACGCAGCGCTTGTTACAGAAACCGGTGATATTTATGTCGGCGGTCTTCCTGTCAATTCATACGACGTTGGTGTCCGCCCTGCTTTATGGCTTAATTTGCTATAAAATACATATATTATAGGAGATGAGTATGTCAATAATAAAAAACAGACCTGCTTTTATCCAATGATTAACAAGTCCGTTTCATCAACAACCGGGACGATTCAAGATGATAAACCCATCTCTTTATCCAGCAGATAAATGATTTCTTTTGGGGCAAAAGTAAACATACCGGTTTGTTTGTCGGATAAACCCTTGCAGACATTTGAATTATAAAAGTTTCTAAGGGCGTCATCATAAGTCCAACTATAACGCTTTACCAGCATATCAATAACCATTCTTACTAAAGACGTGTCGTTAAGCATACCACTACTCCTTAACTATATAGCTTCTTACAAAAGCAAGAGCATTTAACGCTTTTTCCGATACTATACAATACTGGTCATTAGGTTTTGAAAACTGTAATTGATTTAGATAAAATTGCTTACCTGTCGAATCTAACCTACCTTTGGACAGCAATCTCATATAGTCATCGACTACTGCTGCAACATCATCATTTGCGATATTTCCAAAAATTACATCGTACTCACTATCAACAGACTGCTCATCTGCCCATCTGTTTGATACGACAAAGTCAAGCCACTGCTCTGTATATCCACTAAAACTAAGAACACTAAGTTCTGCTTGGTCAAAGTCCAACTCATAGACAGATATAATTGGTTCAGGGTCTTCGATGTTATTTAATAGATTAACCATAGCAACACGCCGTTTTGCCCATTTCTCAGCTTGCTCTTTTAATCCGGTAACATAAAAACCTCTGCCAAAGTCAAGATTATGCCGGCTGTATGTCAGGTCAGGGACTTTAATTTCAATATAAGAGCCGTGATAAAGTAACATTATTATATCACTTCCTTGGTAGTTAGAATTTCTCTTATTTCATTAATAATGTTTTTTGCACTTAATGAGTGAGTGATGTCATAGTTTTCAACGTATAAATCCCATAAACCCTGCTGACATAAGACGTTATATGCTTGACTTTTATCACCGTTATAAAACTCTTCTGCAGTCAACTCAACAACCCACACCATAAACTCCATTATCTCTGTGGTAATACTTTGACTTACCATTGATAGCACTCCTTCAATAAATACAATAACGACTATATTATACATTATTCCAAAAAGAACATCAACAACAAGGAGCGTGTTATGACAAAAACAAAAGGGAAACTTATCAGCGACGGTGGTGAGGGGTATATATACGAGGTGCCGGACGACCCTCATCAGCTTATGAAGATTTTTAAGGAAAGTGATTTATCAGGTAGTCCCATTGTTACCGATGAATTAAATGCAAAGTTGCAGTACATGGAGGAAAACCCTCCTGAAGTGCTTATACAAAAAGGTGCTGTGGCATGGCCTCTTAAACGTATCTTTGAAAATGAGAAGCTGACCGGTTTTATTATGCCAAAGTTAAATGTTGACGAACATATCCAGCGCACATACAGTTATAGACATCCAAAGCTTGAAGCTTCTGATTATGAACGTTTCCCTTCTGTGGAATCAAGGATAAAAATTGCTATAAACCTGTGCTCTGCAATAGATGAACTGCACAGAAAGGGTTATGTTTTCGGAGATTTTAATCATCACAATATTGGAGTGAACTATTCAACAGGACAGGTCTGTTTTATGGATTGCGATTCATTTCATATAACTGATAACAGTGGTAGTGTTTACAGGACAAATGTTATCATGCCCGGATACCTTGCTCCGGAAATAATCGCACATTGTAACAAAGAGCGAGCAGAGGGACGAACATATGACCTTGATACAGTCGCGCTCCCTACATTCACAAGAGAAAGTGATTTATTCTGCCTTGCTGTTCATATATTCAAATTACTAATGAACGGAGTCGACCCGTTTAGAGGCGTAAAATACGATGTTGTCGGTTCAAATGCTTCACCCTTTATGGGTAACGAAGCTATCGAACGTGATTCGTACGTGTTTAAACCCGGTAATAAACCGGCAGCAGTTTTTTGCCCGTCTGCAGATTCCCTGCCACCGGACATACTTTCATTATTTAACAGAACATTTATTGATGGTAGAAATGACCCTTCAATCCGTACGAGCGCAGCAGACTGGTACATTACATTAAACAGATTTTTATCTGAAGACTTAAAACACTGCGAGAGAAATACAAAGCATCAATACTACAAATATCTTGACTCATGCCCGTATTGCGCCGCCGACGACAGGCATCTTAACGAACACGGCGTGGTAGTGACGGATACTGTTGAAGATAAAAATAACACTCTACCATTACAAGAACCATCTGTATCTTCGGAAAAAAAGATAGCAGCATGGAAGTTAGTATTAACATATATATTGTCATTTGGGTTTGGAGTTGGTCTAATATTATTGATTCAGGTTAATACACCGAGACTACTAAGGTCGTCTCCAGAGCTTTCCGATATTATACTCGTTGGGCAATCCGTGTTAAGCATTCTTAGTATATTATTAATATTCACACTTTATGCTTATTATTCAAAAAAAATTAACCCTAAACTTAAGAGTTTTCTATGTGGACGAAAAAATCAAACAACCGGGTTGCTACTTTGTTTAATATCATATGGAATTATGGTTGGAACGTATGCAGGTTTGATTATAGTGAGAAATCTATGATTATAACACACAAACGCCGGGGACAGTTTTATTGTACAAACTATAAAACAGACTTGCTTTTATCCGGTGATTTACAAGTCCGCTTCTTTATTATATTTTAACATATAGATCATGCAGGGTGCAGGTTTGCTGTTACTAATGAAGATATATACTCACTAACAGTTTTATTACTTTTATCGGCATTATATCTGATAGTATTATCATCATCAGCAGATAAACGTAAAGACCTAAATAGCTTTTCTTCTCTGGCAGCATTAACAACATGCTTAAGATCATCAGGCATATCATTGTCACCTTTGCGCCAAATTAACTCTAAGTCAGAAGTGTTATAATTCATTTTAATACCTCCTCAAGTAACTTCTCATTTTGCTTCAAGCACCTCTCTGATACGCGTTGCCGACACACTGGCACGCGGGAGCATTACAAAAATCATTATGAGCATCATGCCACCGGCACTAAGTATATCCCCCATTGGACTACCGGGAGTTTGCACCAGAGTCGTAATTTCTGCCATATACTCAGGTAGTCTCAGCTCAAGCCATACCTGCATAACAACAAAACCCAAGCAAATTAGTGCCATCAGCCACTCCTTGGGTTTTAAATGTTTAAGTATTTTTATCATTTACGAACAGCCTTCAGGCCGTTTTCCAGGCAGTCATGTACCGTTTCGATAACCTTGACTCTTGCATAAAGCTTGTCTACTGCTTCTACTATTGTCCAGGGAGCATATTTTGTTGATGTACGCAGCAGCATTTCGTCTACTGCTTCGAGATATTTATCCCATTTCTCACGGTTGCGCCAGTCCTCGTCTGTGATTTTCCATTCTTTTTCCGGTGTGTTCTGGCGGAACTCAAAGCGTTTTAACTGCTCATCCTGATCAATATGAAGCCAGAACTTGAGCAGTATCATACCGCTGTCTACAAGCTGCTTCTCAAATTCGTTAATCTCGGCAAAAGCGCGTTTCCAGTCATCATCACTGCAAAAACCTTCCACCCGCTCTACCATAACCCGACCGTACCAGCTGCGGTCATATACTGTCAAATGCCCTGCCTTTGGCACTTCATTCCAGAAACGCCAAAGGTAGTTATGTGCTTTTTCTATGTCGTTTGGTGCTCCGTACGGTGCCACCTTATAACCACGCGGGTCAAACGGAGCAACAAGGCGCTTGATTGCTCCACCCTTGCCTGCTGCGTCCCAGCCTTCAAAAACAATAGCCATAGGAACACGGTGCAGGTACATTTCATTGTGCATACGGGACAGCTCTGATTGCACAGCGCTGAGTCTTTCGCTATATTCCTCACGTTCAAGCGATCTGTGCAGATTTACCGCTGTGAGCGCTGATGTTTGGTTAATGCCTACCGGCAATTTTATTTCATTGTTTTCTTTTTTTCTTCCGTTTTCACTTTTGCTTATTGCTTTTTCCATTGCTTCAAGAACTGTTGTATGTACTTTAATATCGGCATAGCGGCCGTTGTCGGCTTCAACTATTGTCCATTTTGCCGAGTCATGACTGCAGTCGTTAATCATTTTACTGTAACGTGCCGAGACCTCATCATATCTGCAGTTTTGAATCCAGTCATCTTCGTTTATACGCCAGGATGTTTCAGGGCTGTCGGCAAGTGCGCTGAGACGTTTTCTTTGTTCTTTCATCGAAACATGTAAAAAGAGTTTGATGATCACAACACCTGAATCAGTGAGTGTTTTCTCAAAGGACAACACATCATGAACCGGTTTAGCCAGTTTGATTTCGTTTTTATCATGACCGCGCATGAGCGCACGGTACCAGCTACGGTCAAAAACGTGAATCTTGCCTTTTGGTGGTGTACGTTTCCAAAAACGCCACATATATGGGCGCATAAGCTCGTCTTCACTTGGTCTGTGAACGGTAAAAACTTCAAAACCTCTGGGGTCGAGAGAGCGGATTAATGTACGGATACGTGAACCTTTTCCGGAAGCGCTCCACCCTTCAAAGAGAATAATAACAGGAATTCCGAGGTCTTTACATTTGCGCTGTGCTTCTCCCAGGCGCAGTGCAAGCTCTTCGATCTGCTGCTTGTACTCGGCTTTTTTTACTTTGTGTATATGGTCGATATGCTTTAAGGTCATTATGGTAATCCCCTCTTTTAATACTTAGAATATATTAAATACGCAGAGCTTCATGTTATCACATTATATGCTTTGTTACAAGCGGAAGCAGGCGGATGAGCACCACTTGAAGCGGTAGCATTATAGCTGTTCTGACAGCACGGATTGAAAACCATGCAAAGTATGCATCTTTTAGCGATGCATATTCATAATCGGGATTTCCCATTGTAATAATAGCAACCCACAAAGTGTCAATACCAAGCTGCAAAATGACAGTCACAATAAAAGCTGCAGCAAAAACCTTAACAAGCCCCGCGTCTCCTTCAAGCTTCCCTTTGTACAGGAAAAGCCCGTATACAACACCTATTAAAAGCGCTGTGAGTGTAAACCCCGGGAAATATGCACCGACAGGAAACATCATTGATCCGATAAAATCACTCATTGCAGCACCGATACCGGCATAAACAGGCCCATACATAATTGCCATCATTGCAATCGGTAAAAAGCTCATGCTGATTTTTACAACAGGAGTAGGAATCGCCAAAAGACGAGACAATATTACCTCAATTGCAATAAGCAGAGCCATTTTTGCAATTATTTCAGCTGTAGGTTTTTGTAGAAACTTCTCTTTGATAATTTCGTTTCTCCCTATGAAAACAGTTGCTTATATGCTATAATGACTTCAAAACTTTTGCAAGCTCAGCAGGACACGATGAAGCTCTGTTTCCACACTTTACGTTTTCAAACTGCTCAATAACATCCTTAACCTTCATACCACGGACAAGCTTTGAAATACCCAGCAGATTTCCCGGACACCCTCCGTTAAATTCTACACTGTTAATGATACCATCTTCCACATCAACTGTAATGTTATTCGGGCAAATTCCAACAGGTGTATAATTAACTGTCATTTTAGTCACTCCCCTTTTGTTATAATATGATTGTAAACCTATATTTTGGCTCCGTCAAGAGCATAAAAGGAACAAACTATGAGAATCGGGCTTTTTACAGATGCATATTTTCCTCGTATAAACGGAGTAGCCACTTCTGTTTTGATGTTAAAGCAAAATTACGAGGCTATGGGACACGATGTGCTTGTTGTCACAACTACAGACCCCGAAGCTCCGTTTATTGAAAATAACATCATCAGAATACCGAGCATTCCGTTTAAAACACAACGCCTGGGACTTATAGCAGGCTTTAAGGCACGCAGGAACATTAAAAATTTCAAGCCCGACATTATTCATACACATTCCGAGTATACTCTTGGTCTTTTGGGCCGTGCCATGGCAAAAAAGCTCGCAGTCCCATACATTCACACTATGCACACGGTGTGGGAGTATTATACAGAACACATAATTCGTATTGAACTGCTTGAGCCGACAGCACGAGCAGCTGCACGAAAGTACACTGCACTCATATGCAACAGAGCTGATAAGGTGATTGTTCCAACCGGCAAGGTTAATGATTTACTTGAATCCTATGGTGTTCACAAGGAGATAACAGTTATCCCGACGGGTATAGAGCTCGAAAAGTTTGATAAAGAGCGCTGTACACAAAAGCAGATAGATAAAACCCGCAAAGAGCTTGGCATTTCACCAAACGACAAGGTTTTATTGTATATCGGCAGAATCGAAAAGGAAAAAAACATTGACGAGCTGCTTGTTTCTTTAAAAGAGTATCTACTCTCGCATAAGGATGTCAAGCTTGTTCTTGTCGGCGACGGCACTGCCAGACGTGATTTGCAAAAGCTTACCGATGAGCTTGGCATTGGCAATCATGTAATTTTCACAGGTCTTCGCCCTTGGGATATGATATATCTCTACTACAGAATCGGAGACGTTTTTGTCGGCGCTTCAATAAGCGAGACACAGGGGCTTACTTATACAGAAGCTATGGCATCCGGCTTGCCTGTAATTGCAAGGCAGGACCGTTGTTTGGACGGTATTTTGACTCACGGTGAAAACGGCTTTATGTTTACAGACACAGACGGTCTTATCTGTGCTATTGAGAAGCTGCTTGGCGACGACGAAATGCGCCAACGCTTTTCTGAAAAAGCGCTGGCGGCATCTATGAAATTTTCTTCAAAAGCTTATGCAGAGAATGTGCTTGCTGTATATAATGAACTCTGTGTCGTAATGTAAAAACTTACATTACTCCTTTAAAATCAATCCAGCATTTCTGATAACTTTTTCATAACGTCTATGATTTCGAGGTTTTGCGGGCAGGCTTCCTGACAAGCTCCGCAGGCTGTGCAATCGCCGGCTTTTCCAAATCCGCCTGTCATCCACCTGTAAGAGCCGGGCATATTGTCTCTTGCTTTATGCACAAGATAATCATTATAAAGCCCTATAAGCATTGCAATACGGATTTTTGCCGGGCAGTCTTTACAGTAATTACACGATGTACACTCTATACAAGGTACAGCCCGCAGTGCTTTGACTGCTTTTTCTATCACAGCCATTTCATCATTTGAAAGTGGCTGTATATTTTTGAATGTATTTATGTTATCGGCAACCTGCTCCAAATTACTCATACCGCTGAGTACTACAAAAATACCCTCCTGCTGAGCCATAAACCGTATTGCCCATGATGCAATAGATGCATTGGGATTAGCTGTTTTGTAAATATCTGCTATCGGAGAATCCTTGCTTGCAAGCTTTCCTCCGAGCAGAGGTTCCATCGCAACTGTCGGCATATTAAATGCTCTGAGATTATCATATATTTTCTTTGCGTTAACCTTTGGTCTGTCCCAGTCATAGTAATTTAGTTGAGGCATAACAAATTCTGTTTCCGGATGCTTTGTCAGGATTTCGGTAATATCATCAGGCTGACCGTGAAATGAAAAACCGATATGCTTTATCAGACCCTTTGCTTTCTTTTCCTTTAAAAACTCCCATGCTCCAAGCTCCTCGGCATGTTTGTTGCCTGCTGAGCTTATACCGTGAAGCAGATAATAATCGATATAATCTGTGCCAAGCCTTTCCAGTGAGGTGTTAAAAAGCTGCTCCATTGTAAATTCCGGCTTAATAAATCCGAGCGGCATTTTTGTCGCTATTTGATAACTCTCGCGCTTGTGTCTTTGAGCAACAGTCCTTTTAAATGCTTCCTCAGCTCCGTCATATACATAAGCTGCATCAAAGTATGTACCACCGCTTTCAAGAAACGCATCTGCCATTTTTTTGATTTGCTCATCGTCAAAGCTGCCGTCAGAAAGGCGCGGCAGACGCATGTAACCGAAACCCAATTTACCGATTTTTTCAAATGCTATGGAACTTGCCATTTTAATTTCCCCCTAATAACATAGTATTTTAAAGTTTCACTTTAAAATCCATAGGATAATATGAAGCTGCGCTTCAATTATCTTTACTTTAATGTAGAAATCAATTATATTATATATCATAATTCTGTCAATATTTTTTCTTGGGGTGAACATGGACTATATCGGCATACTGCTTAAATTCCTCGGTAGCTTCGGATTATTTATTTTTGGCATCAGCTTGTTATCATCAGGTCTTCAGAAAACCGCCGGCAGCCGGATGAAGCGTATCCTCGGAAATGTTTCAAAAAACCGTTTCAGTGGAGTATTGTTTGGTGCCGGTGTTACTGCACTTATTCAAAGCTCGACTGCTACAACAGTCATGGCTGTCGGGTTTGTCAATGCCGGAATTATTGCACTGCCGCAGATTGTCGGTATTATAATGGGCGCTAATGTCGGAACAACCACAACAGCATGGCTTGTTTCCAGTGTCGAGTGGTCTCATTTTTTTAAGCCCGATGCAATCGGAGCAGTTTGCGCTGCATTTGGCGCTTTAATGCTGCTTTTTACAAAAGATAAAAGCAAGAAAAACATCGCTGAGGTCATTGTTGGCTTTGGTGTTTTATTTTTAGGTCTCTCACAAATGCCGGCAGCTTTAAAACCGCTTGCCGAGCTTGATGCCGTCAGGCAAATGTTTGTAACAATGGGAGCAAATCCCTTCCTCGGAATCATAGCCGGTATACTTGTAACGGTTATCATCCAAAGCAGTACAGCATCTATAGGTATTTTACAATCGATGGCATTTGCCGGGATGGTACCCTGGAATGCCGCCGTTTATATTGTTCTCGGTCAGAACATCGGAACCTGCCTGACTGCAATACTTTCCAGTATCGGTACAACAAAAAACGCAAAAGCAGCTGCATATATTCACCTTGTTTATAATGTGATAGGAGCTGCAATATTTTGCGCCGCAGCTATGGTATATTTCAGTTTTTGGGGCAAAGCATTTGGAGAAACCGTCATCTCGGCTACGGAAATCAGTATTGTCCACACGGGTTATAACTTCGCTGCGCTTTTATTACTCTTCCCCTTTGGCGGTTTAATTCTTAAACTCTCTGCAAGAATGGCAGGTATAAGCGGAGAGAGCGAAACCGACGAAACTGAGCTCGCCGAGCTTGATGACAATATTTTAGAAACCCCGTCTTTTGCACTTGAAAACAGCAAAAAAGCAATTAGTAAGCTGATGAGTATGATGCGGGCAAATTTAGTTCTTGGTGTAGATACCTTTTTAACAAAAAATTATAGAAAAATCAGCACATTATGGATAAATGCTGAAAAAATTGACAAAGTAAATGATAAAATTAACAGCTTTTTAACTAAACTTTTTCATGAGAAGCTTAATACCGAGCAAAGTACATCTGCTTCGGCTTTTATTCATATAGTTATCAGTCTAAAACGAATCAGTAACCGCACAAAAGGATTTGCTGCACTGACAGATAGTATGCGCGAAGGTAATTTGACCGGAGCTTGCCCTGAGGTGGAAAAACTCGACGAAATTTACAACCAGACAATGCTTTGTTATGATACAATGGTTAAGGCTTTTGAAGAAGACGATACCGATTCTATCAATTTGACAATGAATAATGCAGATGCTATTGCCGAGCTAAGAGAGGAATATAAAGCCTTGCATTTAACACTTACGGCAGATGCAGATTATAACGTAGAGGTAGGCATTCTTTATTCCGAAGCCGCACGGCATTTGGCACGTATTGCGCATAATATGAGAAGTGTCGTAGAAACAATGCCTCATGCCGATAATCCGGACGAGGAAATTGCCGAAGCCATGGCACGGAGGTAGAAATGATAGGTGATTTTGAGCGATATGATATGACAAGGCGGCCAAACAGGCAATGGCATATTCTCAGACCAATAACTTGGCTTCTCAGCTTTCCCGATTGTATTTCACATAAAGCAAAAATAAACAAGGAAGCAGTGCCAAAAAATCTTAAACCGCCATATTTTCTTCTTTGCAATCACAATGCATTTATGGATTTTAAGGTTATGACAAAAGCGGTATTCCCGCATCGTGCCAACTATGTGGTAGCTATAGACGGTTTTTTAGCAAGAGGTTGGCTGCTGCGGGCAGTCGGATGTATATGTAACCGGAAGTTTGTGCGAAGTATTAACTTAGTTATCAATATGATTCATGCAAAAAATAACGGAGACATTGTCGTGCTTTTCCCGGAAGCACGATATTCATTGTGTGGAACTACTGCTGTTATGCCAAAGTCTATAGGAAAAATGGTTAAAAAAATGAATGTCCCGCTTGTGACACTCATTATGCACGGGCATCATATAAACTCGCCATTTTGGAATACCCGTAACCGCAAGGTAAAGCCCGTAGAATCAGAGATGAGTTTACTTTTAACACAGGAAGAAACGCAAGCTCTATCTGTTGATGAAATTAACGAAAGAATCGTTAAAGCATTCGGATACGATGAGTATGCATGGCAAAAGGAAAAAGGTATAAAGGTCACTTATAAAAAGCGTGCCGAGGGCCTGCACAAGGTTTTATATCAATGTCCTGCCTGCAGTGTTGAATACAAGATGTCTTCCTCAGGTGCAACTCTTCGTTGTGACAGCTGCAAAAAGTCCTGGACTATGAGTGAGCTTGGCGAGCTTGGCGCTGACCATGGCGAGACAGAGTTTTCTCATATTCCCGACTGGTATGAGTGGCAGCGTGCTAATGTTCAAAAGGAAATTGCCGCCGGTACTTATTCATTCAAGGCAAAGGTTCGTGTTGAGTCTTTGCCTAATGACAAGCGTTTTATCGTCTTTGAAGAGCGCGCCGAGCTTACTCATGATATGAATGGTTTCAACTTAAAAGGTTCGTATAAAGGTGAGTCTTATAATATTGACTGGCCTGCAGCTACAATGCATTCGTGCCATATTGAGTACGGCTATTTCGGGCGCGGCGATTGTGTTGATTTAAATACAACTGACGATACTTTGTATCTTTTCCCGGAGGAAGGCGACTTTTCCATCACAAAAATAAGCCTTGCTACCGAGGAGTTATTTAAAATTGTATAGATGTAACGTAATATATGGTCACATGGTCACCTAAAAATGTGGGTTTCCGCTGTCGCAACACATTTTTATGTGACCATATTGACCATATATTGCATTTATGCTTATACCAACTTAAGGATTCTTGCTGAGAAAGGTTCGATTTGCATGCTCCTGGCGACACTTGCTTCAATTTTACCGCCGGAGAGCATGTCGATATAACCACCGCCGTGATGCCCTGTCATATCCAGGCTTTCACTGTTTTCACCGATATTGACAGCTACAAATACTCTTTCATCTCCAAAAGCTCTTTCAAATACAAACGGCTTTTGATATTCAAGATACATCTTCCTGTATGATCCATACTTAAGTGCATCGCTCCCGCTGCGGATGGCGGCAAGCTTTTGAATATATGTAAGCAACCAAGGCTCGTCATTTGGCGGGTTTTCTATATCTATGTACGGCCGCAGCGCTCTGTCGGAGCCGTTTTCAATTTTTCCTTGTATTCCCCATTCGCTCCCGTAGTATATTGACGGTACTCCCGGCATAGTAAACAGTAGTGCATACAAGGTTTTTAAGAAGCCTTGTTTATTTATATGGCTTGCTATTCGAGGCTGGTCGTGGTTGTCAATAAAGTTATATAACGGTAGTCCGTTATTTGGCTGCATGTTTTGGATCGTGTGTGCAAGCTCATACAGGTTATTGTCATTGTGACTGGAAAACAGCGCTTTGTACAACATATAATTTGTCACACTATGGAGCATACCGTCATTTACCCACCTTGTGTAATCACCATGTACAACCTCACCCATAAGCCAGAATTCCGGTTTTTTCTCTGACGTAACTCTGCGCAGCTCCTGCATAAAACCAAAGTCCAAGGTATTGGCAGCATCAAGGCGCATTCCGTCGATGTTAAACTCTTCAATCCAGAATCTCGCAGCGTCAAACAAGTAATTTCGAGTTGCTTCGTTATAAAGGTTAAACTTCGGCAGTTCGAAGTGTCCGCTCCATGTATCATATGTAAAATAATCCCCAAGCGGGCTCCCCATGTCGAAGTTAACTCCCGAAAACCAGCTTGCGTAATCCCTGTTGCCGTTTTGAAGCTCTTTAAATGCAAAGAAATCGCGCCCGCAGTGATTAAACACACTATCGAGCAGTACCTTCACTCCGTTTTCGTGATACTTTTCAACCAATGCCTTAAACTCGTCGTTTGTGCCAATCCTGTTGTCTATAACAAAATAATCTGTCACATCATATCCATGTGAACGGGCTTTTAACACAGGACTAAAGAGCACTGTATTGCAGCCTATTGCTTTAATGTGAGGGAGCCATTTTTCAAACTCGCCAATTGTATGTCTTTGCTCCTCATAGTTGTTTTCAAATTCTGCTCTTACAAGCGACGGTGTGAAGATGTGATAAATAACTGCGTCTTTATACCATGGTTTATTCATATAATATTTACCTTTCTATGTTTTTATTATTTTATGCAAGGAGCAATGTAAATTTCATATTTCAAACTCCAATAAGTCTCTGATTTGTGTTTTTTCATCTATTCCCGGGTATACCTCTAAAAGCTTAAGTCCGTTTTCTGTCAGTTTAAATACACAGCGTTCTGTTACATAGATAACATTTTGACCTCGCTGCATAGCATGTTTTCCCGAAAAGCTGATTGCCGAGACATCCTTTTTAAACTTTCTTACACTTCCTTCTTTTTCAATTGATATCTTATCGTCTTGTCTTGAAACCTCTAGCCCTTTGGTTGTAAATGTGAGACAGAATACTATGTTTTTTGTTGCATGTGTGATGTTTGCAAAGCCACCTATTCCCGA
>Ga0123356_10000492_pt1 | contig 44016 bp, 41 predicted proteins | sample TergutEmb28metaG_2_FD_92546 | JGI IMG/M metagenome (GOLD analysis project Ga0123356, IMG submission 92546) | Embiratermes neotenicus P3 segment gut microbial communities from Petit-Saut dam, French Guiana - Emb289 P3 | ecosystem: Host-associated > Arthropoda: Insects > Digestive system > Gut ...
CCATCGATTCGAGTATAATTCTTGATATGGAAATCCACAAAGCGGTTGCGGAGTTCAACAGGGCGAGTACGACGCATTTTATTCAAGTTATTAACTATGCAATGAACAAAAGCGGCATTCATTACTATAAAGATGAAGTTAATAAACTATCCGCAGATATTATTAAGGGCAAGATACCGGATATGCTTATTGTGTCAACCGCATTGCCATATAGTAAGTATGTTTCAATGGGTTTGCTTGAAGACCTATATCCCTTTATAGATGCTGACCCCGCTGTCGGCCGAAGCAGCTTTGTGGAAGGTGTTTTGAATGCATCGGAAACAAATGGCAACTTATATAAGCTGTTCCCGAGTTTTGGTGTACACACATTAATAGGCAATCCTTATTTCGTCGGGGAGCATCTCGGGTGGAGTATGGATGAATTTCATACTGTAATAAAAGAAAACCCTCAAGCCGACAAACCCCTCGGCAATTGGGTAACAAGAGAATCCTTTTTCGAGTATGCACATGTTTTTTATATTGATTTGTTTATAGATTGGGAAACCGGAACCGCAAATTTTGATAATGATGAATTTATTCAACTTTTGGAGTCTATTTTGATTCTTCCTATAAACAGTCACAGCACAGACCGGGATGTCATTCCCGATACCGAGCTTATTGCCACAGGTAGGCAAATAATTGATATGTTCTATTTACTGAGCATTGATCAATATCAGGCATTTCGGGCACTTTTCGGCGGAGAAATTATTTTCAAGGGTTATCCATCCATAGATGGCACCGGGAGAAACCTTTTATCCGGTCACAGCGGTGTCGCAATGACAGTCACATGTTCTGACAAAGACGGTGCATGGGATTTTATCCGTTCATTTCTGACCGATGATTGGCAGCGGAGTAACAGAGCCAATTACTTTCTGCCTGTAAATAGTGTGGTTTTTGAAGAGCATATGGAAAAGGCGTTTTCAAAACGTGAACCCGGAGGGCAATGGTGGGATTTAGGCTTTGATATTGCTCCCATAACACAGGAAGAAGCAACCCAAATCCGCAATATGATAGCAAATACCGACAGCTATAATTGGATAAACCAAGACTTGTGGAACATCATAAACGAAGAATCTTCAAAATTCTTCCGCGGCCAAAGCACCGCCGCCGACACCGCACGAATCATCCAAAACCGCGCCTCGTTTCTAATGTCCGAGCAGGCAGGGTAGGAGACACGGGGAAGGTTCTGCTGTCAATCTGTCATGAGAACCGTCCCCTGACATAATGGTCAATTTGCATAAAAAATGTGAATTTGTCTACATATTAGCCCTTCAAACGATTATTGAAGTGTGTAAACGAAATGTGGTAACATTATTATGTACCACATTTTTGCTGTGTTTAAGAGTTTAATGAGATGTTTGTCGGACAAGCAGTTGACAATACGTGTCAATACGTGTAAAATGTGAAGGAGGGTAGGCTATGCCGATGACGCCTAAAGAAATTATAAAACTTCTAATAAATAATGGTTTTAATTTCATAAAATCGAATGGGTCACATCGTAAATACTACAATCCCAAAACGGGTAATACTACTGTAGTTCCGTATCACAATAAACCATTGAAACCCGGAACTGAAAAAGCGATATTAAGACAATCAGGGTTAGACAACCTTAAAAGAAAGGATTAATAAAAAATGTCTAAATATTATTATCCCGCAATTTTTACAGAGGAAGATGAAGGGTATTCTATTCATTTTCCTGACCTTGAGGGGTGCTTTACCGAGGGTGATTCTTTAGATGAAGCATATAAAATGGCATTTGATGCGATTGGTATATTTCTTCAGCAACAAGATGGAGTTTTTTCTTTCCCGATGAGTAGCAATCCTAAGGATATTAAACTAAATGCTAATGAATTTATTGTATTAATAAAATTTGATGAAATGGAATACCTAAAAAAACACGATAATAAAGCAGTAAAAAAGACTCTAACCATTCCATCATGGCTAAACAACCAGGCAGAAAATGTAAATGCCCCGTTTTCAAGAATACTACAAGACGGTTTAAAAGAATATTTAGGAGTTAATTAAGAAAATCGAAAATAAGACACGGGGAACGGTTATTCTATCACTCTGTCATGAGAACCGTCTCCATGACCTCTTTAAATAAATTTATATTGATTTTACAATAGGAATACATTCACGGGGTGATGTTTATAAAAACTATTTTTGTAATTGACGATAATGATGTTAATTTGGTGACCGCTAAGTGTGCTCTCGCGAGATAATATATTGTAAGGACAGTATTTGACTTTAACGGTTAAAATCGTTAAAATGTGTGTAAAACATGACAACTTTTAACAAGCCGGCAAAGAGGTAAGAAAAGAGATGAAAAATAAACGCGAACACCTACTTTTTCACGGAGGTGCAGAGCCTGTACCTAATCCGAAAATTATAATAACCAGATATACAAAAGACTTCGGATATGGTTTTTATTGTACAAGACTTGAGGAGCAAGCAAAAAAATGGTGTCACAGAAAGAGTGCAGTCGGATTTGTTACCTCTTACAGATACACACCAAATACTGAGTTAAACATCAAAAAATTTACAGAAAACGACGAATGGTTAGACTTTGTGGCGGATTGCAGAAAAGGCAAGCCGCATGATTATGATATTGTCGAAGGTCCGATGGCAGATGACCAAATTTGGGACTTCGTAGACGATTACCTTGATGGAAATATCTCGCGCGAAGAATTTTGGAGCATTGCCAAGTTTCGCAACCCGACACACCAATTAAGCTTCCATACTGAACCGGCTTTGCAATCGTTGAAGTATGTTGTACATTTGGAGGTGCAGCGTAATGATTAAGTATAATGACCTATACTATGTTTGCTGGCTAATTGAACGTTTGCACCGTGTAACCGGTAAATCTCACAGGGAGTTGGTCGAACTACTGGGTGAAGATAATATCAATCATTATATGGAGTTAGCTGATGTTTTTCATTGTGAGAACCCTGATAAAATTGTAGGCGAGCTTACAGACGAACTGGGATTACCTGAACCACAGCTTTATAATGACTTAGCAATGGAAGCGAAAAACCCTTCATTAAGGTCGATTGCCGGAGTCTATGCAAGGATAATAAAAGCGACACATCCAAATGATTATGTGTCCGGTGTCGTAAATGTTTTATCATCATTTTTGCCACCACTTCTATCTGATTACAGAACCAATCTATATTGGGCAAACAAAGAATACTTAACAGAATGTTATAAAGAGGGCGTTATTCTGTAAAAGTTTAAGGAGCGGTGGGATTTGTCTTTCTGCGGTTATTCAACCGTGATAAAACAGTGAGACAGGCACTGTGTTTTATGTTTTAATACAACTCATAGTTAATATCAAAAACCCATTGATTAAACCATCTCATAACCGTCTCAGATGTATTATTCCATTCATTATCCCATAAACAAAAATCATATAATTCCCAATGTGCTTCTCTTAGCTCAATCTTTTCATCGTCAATTATATCAGGGTTCATGTAAATTCTTGAACAGATATGGTCAACAACTTCAAACTGTTTGATGAGGTGATCAGTATCCCCGTTTTTATGGTATTCAACCGTTCGATTTGCTTCACCCCATACATCATTCATTAGTGAATAAAAAGACATCCCTGACATATCAGAGCTTTTAGCTAAGGGAAGCGGCTTGTTAACAAAATCTAAAAAGGTTGTCTTTTCCATCAGTAGTTCACCCAAATCCTTAATATACGTTCAAGTCGTTCTATTGTATCTTTATCTGTCAGAAAACGCGGGTTTTGATTAGCTTCAAGACCTATTTTTATATTATGCCTAACGTTTAAACCGGACTCCCATTCGACTATATTTGTATCGTAAAATAAGTTCCCCCCATATAGTGTATTGACGTAATCGCTTGTACCATTTCCAAGAACAGACCCGCCGTTGCGGTGAGCTTCCATGCCGACACAAACTTTTTCACTATTTGGATCTATAGTAAATTTGATGAACTTCATAAAGCGCTGAGGGTTTAGATTTCTTAACCAGTCAATGTCGACTTGCTCAGTTAAAACGATTCCCCTGTGGTCTACATCCTGCATATACTCTCTTCCTCTTTTGTTCTGATTTTTTTAACTCATTATCGCATTTAATAAAAAAAGTTGCAACTATACATTTTTTAGACCATTTTTTTCATAGAAACCGGTGTGTTAGCTTTTATTGTGTTTGACGGAAATTCTGAGATTATAGAAATTGCAATATGAAAAGATATAAACGTTTTATGATTCTTTTAAATCTAATGTGTGTAATGTAAAATCGTTGAAAAGTGATTCCGGTATCTTTTTACATAAATATATTATAGATTATGATATATTTTGAAGGAGCAACCGAATGATGAAAAGAGTAAAAAAAATACTTATATTATGTTTTGGTCTTGTTTTGGTTGGGGTTTTTATAGCGTTTGCGCTTTGGTATAATAACAGTAAAGAGCAAGGAGAGATAGTTGTTAGAGTGGCAATGCTTCCAACTATTCTTAACAATTCCCTATATCATGAAGTATGGCATTGTGAAGACACTGGACACACAACACTTGTTAGCTATATCGGAACACGAAAGACAGTTAGGGATATGGCGGATTCAAATGAGTTTTTTGAAACAGTGGATAAAATAAGAAAAAGAAGTCTTAATGCACAGGAATTTCAACATTTAACCACTCTTATTGGTGCTTTTTTAGAAAAAGATTATATTTACGAAGCAGAATACTATCTGGGTATGAATGTTTGGCACTTCATTATCTCGTATAATGACACAATATACAGAATGGACAGGTGGGCCGGAAATACAGATAAGTTTCTGGATATTATTGATGAAATTATTAATCTTTCACCCATTAATATGCCGGAACGCTTTTGGCCATAAGTTGTTGAAACTGCAAAGTTGAGTAAGAATTGAATATTAATAAATCATTAAATGAATATTCAACAATTGATGATATTGATAAAAACTGTATAAATGAAAAGTTTTCTCTGCATATTACAATACCTTACTTTTTTACTAAATCGGAAGTAGAACAGGAAGCGGTAAAAATCCATAGCTTAATTCAAAATTTATCAAACTACTCTATCTTACAATCAGAAATTAGCATTACCAGGTATAGAAAAAGAAACTTAAGCGTAAGAGAAACAGTCTATTTTGAAAATATATCAAACATATCAATTGAAAATGTGAAAAATAAAATAGATAAAAGTTGGTTTCGTTAAACAGTTAATTTTCATGAAAACTCAGAGAGGTTCTGCTGTCACGCTGTCAAGAGAACCGTCCCCTGTTTATTTTGACTATTAATCGATATGGTATATCTTGAAGGAGCACCCGAATGATGAGAAAAATCAAATATATAGCTTTATTATTAGTATACATGTTTAGCACAACCATTGTCGGTTGCGTCTATATTAAAGGTGATGGGTTTAAATTGGACTTAGCCGTCCTAATTCCTTCCGGCTGCTCTCATTACACAGAATCATATGAGGTAAGTAATTCAAAGTGGGAGGAATTCCATGCAGGTTTTGTGGCTGATAATGAGTTAATTGTTGATTTTAATATACAAAAAAATAGCGGCACTCCATTTTTTTATATCGATATTACGCTCCAATATGATGATTATGATGAAGTTCTTCGTATAACAAGGGATATAATTCGGTTTTTCCTTTCTGATGAAGGCTACCCGGTGTTAATAAGATTTGGAAGAACAAGATTTTCAGAAAGACCTACTATTGTAATACAATTCGATGAAGACATCGAACAACCAAAAGCTTTCACAAAATTTGAATCTTCTTCCTTTGATGATCTTGGTGATGGGTTTCGTGGATATAATACATGGCGAATGAACAGAAAAATAGAATTTGAAACAATTCCTCCCGAAGGAATAATAATAGATTTTAAGAATATGGAATAATATAGTAAGAATGAGGGTAAAATAAATTTATATTGATTTTACAATAGTAATACATTCACGGGGTGATGTTTATAAACACTATTTTTGTAGTTGACGACAATGATGTTAATTTGGTGACCGCTAAGTGTGCTCTCGCGGGATAATATATTGTAAGGACAGTATTTGACTTTAACGGTTAAAATCGTTAAAATGTGTGTAAAACATGACAACTTTTATCAAGTTGTTAAAGATGGCGATATACTTCAATTAGTAAAATCTAGAGTAGGCAGGTAAATTATAGATTATATAAACAATACGCCTTTAATATTTGATATTAAAGAAGTTGACAAAAGTTAGACCACCAAGAATGCAGAATATTGATTTACATAGTTTGGATTTAATATATTAATTTGAGGAGTGTTAAATGTAATGACTATAACCATATTAGAATTACATCACAGGCTTATCAACCCATCGCAATTGGTAATGATTGTAGACAGTTCTCTAACTTCATTATATGAAGGATTGATGTATCAAGTACCAAAGAGTTTAGAAACACGAGAAGTGAAATATTTATCTTCAGCATCAATACTTACCGGAAATGCTTATGGCATATGACATGGTATTCAAATTACTGTTTACTAAAATACCTTGATACTACATTAAATTGTTAAGTCATAAACAGAAATAGTAGCTAAGAGGAATGGAAAGCTGTGTGCTTCTCATTCCTCTTATATTATATAAATGCTGCAGGCTCAAACCAAATTTGCTACAGGCTCAAACCATATTACGCTAAATACCCTTACTGTCTATGAAATTACACCATATATACTTTCCATTTTGCCTCATGAGGCAACTTTTCTGTGCAAAAAACTGACGCAAAGTTGCTTTTTTTGCCATCACAACAAACATTTAAATCCCCCCACTTACACGATAATGAAATCGTTCCATCCCCATTATCGACAGGTTTGAATAGTTGCTCATAATGTCCAAAAAACTCTCTGGTATACAATAATTTTGTTGCATCAAACTCTAAACTCATCGTATATCCGCTAAATATATTTTTTAGCGAGAAGTACTCCGGAAACGCATTATTTCTGGTTGCTAACCATTTCTGTTGATCACCCTTATGTGTATCATGTATATATATCGGCTTATTTCGTTCTTTATATCCTTGGTCAATTGATCTTGTCACAACTGCATTTTCAAAGACATAAATCTTTCCATCCTCTAATAGAGGTTTCTTGAAAAGTAACTCAGCATTTCGGTACTGTACATCATTAACAAACGCAGCATATATCTCATCTCTGCGGCTTACATCATTTACAAATTCCCATATTGGAATCAACGCTTTTATTTCACTAAGTGAGGCTTTATTCTCCGTAACTGAGCTTTTCCACGTCTCAAACCCTTTCCTGGCACCATCAAGATTATCAGAAATCACTTTATCAGAATCTCCGCCCCAACCGGTAATATAAAGCCTACAGTTGTCCAGAATACTTCTTTCTTTGTCAGACATCTTTACATCGCCCGAAGCAGAAACATACTTACTACTGAAGTTAACTGCTGCAGAAAAGTCCTTTTCAGAAATATCTTTACTGCCTAAATATGTATAATAGACCTCCATTCTTGCCCCTGTCGATTGTTGCGAAATCATGTGTGTGCCATATGCCTGGAAAAGGCTTGCAGGTTTAACTCCTCTATCGTTTACATCATTGATGAAATCCTCATTTGCGATGTTATTTGCAGCCATTTTAACCGGTTTTATACTATATGTCGCATCCAACGTAAATGTATAGAGATTAATTAAGGTAGAAAGATTGGAAAAACGGGATGTTGATTCTCTCTCACTTTTCTTTCCGTATTTTGTTTCAATACTAACCTTTGAGCTAAAAAACGGTATTGGAATATTAGCATCAACTTTTGCACTAATACCCAAAGAGCTTGCTACTTCCAGTACAGAACTGCCGGTGTGAGTTAAGCTGCTTACAAAAGGAGCTTTACTTCCTTGACCTTTAACTGCTGTATTACCTTTACTGTCTTTCTCAAAAGCTGCTCTGCTCAACCAACTTCCTTTGAGATTCCCTTCGTTAGGATTATCCGCATTCAAAATATCAATTCCATACCCAACATAACAAAATACACCATTAATCTTTGGTGTATCTCCAAGCATTTCGTGATTTCCCATATAAACTCTCCTTTCATCCGTCTACATTTCTTACCCTCTCACATCGTTATTATATAGTTTCATCACCTCATTCGTTAAATATTATCATCTGCTTACGTTTATTGTATCGTAGTATTGTAAGTATCTACTATCAATAATCGTTTTGTTAGATTATAGTGTATTAAAACTGTGTCAACCAGATAGCATGATAATAGCAACTATTAAATTATTATAGTTACTATTATAAATAGCAGATAGGATAATTGTTTATGATTATTAAATTCATATATAAAACTTTATCATGATAACTTTTTAACTTAAATTAATTATATGGAGCGATTGAAAGAATCGTTTAATCATGTTAAAATAACAACTGCGAACATTAAATTCTACGGTAATTCAATGAAAACAAAATTATCAAGATATGGTGGTATTTATGAATATTGAAATATGGCGATGATTAATGATGGGGATACTAGATACTAGATGCTAAGGTAGGCTTTAAATATGAAAGGTGATAGATTTTTATGGATGATAGGATAAAAAACGACTTAGAACTTTTCAAAGAGAATATACTAAAAATTGTTCCGGTAGAAGCCATTTACCTCTTTGGTTCATATGCACATGGAGCGACTAATGAAGATAGTGACCTTGATATTTATATTGTTATACCTGACGACATACCAAACTTAGGAGATCTATATGCTGATATTAGGCTCTTATGGCGGAAAAAGCTTGTTTCACTAGATTTATTGATGGGACACTCCAGCGTGTTTAACCGCCGAAAAAACGGCCCAACGCTTGAAAGGGTCATTGCACAGAAAGGAACAGTGCTATATGGAGCATGAGTACATTATTGAATGGTTTCAATATGCCGATATGGATTTGAAGTCTGCTGAATACCTACAAGGAATGCATCCACAACCGCTCGAAATTATTTGTTATCACTGCCAGCAGTCTGCAGAGAAGAACCTAAAAGGGTACTTGATTTATAAAGGCATAGAACCGCCAAAAACACATGACTTAGTAGACCTAAATGATATGTGTTCAGAAATAGACAAACGCTTTAGTAGCATCGATAAACAATGCGGCACATTAACACGCTACGGTGTCCAACCACGCTATCCACAAGAGATAGGGATAACAAATGATGATATGATGAAAGCACTTGAGTATGCAAGATATATACGTGAATTTGACGCATTAACAGAAGCTCGCAGTGATATTGGGCAATAAGAACTTTTCAATCTGTAATAAAAGCCATAGATTAATTTACCAATTCTAAAATTTTATGAAAATGTTAACGTAACACTGAAGCGAAAATTATAGATAGTAATAATAAGCGTCAAACAAAAGCGTTGGGTAAAGAAGCACACAAAGAAAGACGAAAATGCATTAAAGATAACCAATTCTGCAAAATGTATTGTCAAAGGGGTAAAACAATGATAGGTTTCTAGTGGAGGGGAAAGAACCCCTAAAAACCGGAAACCTATCATAAATTGTAAAGAGGCGGAAAAACAATACCCAGAGAAAACATATAAGAAGCTTGCATACGATGAACTCTACATCTTTTTGTTTAATTAAAGAAATTTTAAAGTAAATTAAAGCAGTAGGTATATACTCTATGAAAATTGCTTCAAGAAGAAACCGGGAGGAACTCATATGGCGCTTATTTATCGTTATAAGTTGAGGAATGATAAAAATTCTTCTTTAGATTTAACTATTCACGAAGATACGATTCAAAATGAGCTTGAAAAGCATTTTAGCGATAATTTAAAAGAAAAGGTTCGTGTTGTTAAAGCTTACTTTGAATTTAAGTTATTTACTAGTGTAGAAAATCATGAGCTTCGATTGATGGGAAAGAAACTAGGTAATATATCCATTGGTTATGGTGGATTTATAAGAATGCCACAAGAATTATATATGATTCTTTATCCGCAAACAGAGGGTGAAACGGATTCTTATTATGTTGAATTATTTGATAATAATGTTCTAGATGATGTAAAAGGCTTTAAAAAACGAGCAGTTGAATATACAAATAACTATTTAAGCAAAAATCAAGAGTTACTACTAAATAGATTCATTAATGATGAAAAATTAAGAAACGCATTTTACTTGGATGTTATGAGTTCAGATGTCGATAGTAAAGTAATCGATAAATGGATTGAAGTAGTCAGAAACGAAACTGTAATTTATTCTTTTAAAGGATTTCATAGAGTTGACATTGATAAAACGCATACAAACAGTAAAAATGATGGTAATGTAAGTTTAGACGAATTTAAATTAGATAGTATAACCGATGCTATATGGTTAAATAAACGCAATTTGAGTGCAAAAACTAATAAGTTTAAAACTGATGTGTTTAAAATTAATAGAACAGATAAAATTAAGCAAGAGGAACTGGATAAAATCATAAAGTTAATTGATTTTAAAATTGCAAAAACAAACAAAATTTCCGCATTGGAGGAAATTGAGGCATCTGAAAAGCTATTATTTAAAGTTCACAATGTCGGACAGGGGCTTTCAACATCATTTGCAAGAGGAAACGAACCACCGTTTTTATTCTTTGATTTTGGTATGGGTGAGGGGCGCAATGCCTTTACCAAAGCTGATGAAATAACCGGAAGAGTTACACCAAACAAAGACATAATTCTTTCTCATATACACAGGGATCATTGGTATAGGTTGGCGAATGATGAAGACTCAGATGGTTTTAGATGTCACTGGTATATTCCAAATCAAGAATTGAAAGTGCAATTTAGACATAAATGTGCCGAGATTATTTATCATAAGGGTTCAGTATCAATTATTACTGATAAAATTGAATTTACACGAGGAATATTGTCATCCAAAAAAATACTATCTAAAGATCCACCGTTTCCAGCAAAAGATAATCATAAAACCGGGTTAGTTCTTCGTATAAATACTTGTGTAAACGGTGTAGAGGGTGGAGTACTTATTCCGGGAGATCAAACGTATGAATGCATTAATGATTCTATGTTAGGTAATTTACATATATTGGTCGCAACTCATCATGGTGGAGAGTTTGGCGATGAATTACCACCCAAACCTATGGAAGACGGGATGAGTGAAGTGGTTTTTAGTTATGGGAAAGATAATACACACAATCATCCAATAAAACCATCACCTTATACATCGTGGAAATCTCCACATAACACACCAACCCAATGTGACTACAAAAGATATATCTAAATAAAAACAAATTGATTATCTGATTATATTAAAGCCTCTCCGTGAAGTATGCTTTCAGCTTCAAGGTTGATTATTAACAAAGCTTGTATTATATATTTAGAAATTTTCATCGCTTGTGCAACAACATGAAAGTTATTGAATATACAGTTATTGCATTATTAATTAATAGTCTATAGAATAAGCAAAGATTAAAATCTCGGAGTATTTCCTGTTACATTTCTCATAGGTATTTATTAACAGAGGTATATGTAATGATTCTTGGTGAATATGACTTTAGTGGACATTACTCAATAAACATGGATGTAAATAATGGTCCTGTATTGGAAACATACTTACACGAAATTATGCATATGATTTACACACATACTTCATATGGATTACTATTAAGATACCACAATAAAATTTCAATTATTGACAATAGTTATTTATTTATTAATAATTTTTTGCTTGATCACTGTGTTTATACGAAAGAAGCTGCCTGCGTTTTTTGTGAACTTGTATTCTTAATAAAATGCACTTCCTTTTCCAGCACAGAGAAAAAGATTTTAAATATGAAAAAATTTAATAAAGATTATTATAATTATGTAAAAATACTGCTTCCTTTTCTATATTATACAGATGAAAATCCTAACAATAAATACACCCTAAAAATACCGATAGATGAAATGTTATCCGCTATAAATCATATGGTTTTACAAGCGTTGAATGTGCGTGTTGATGAACTTGATGTAAATTACTTTCGACTCAAGAGAGAGTTGAAAAAGTTAATAAGCAAAGAGGATACAGCAAAAAAATATTTTCCAAATTCTCGTTTTAAGATATTAATAAAATGTTTATTAAATCAAATTGATGAGCAAAAAGATCAACAGTATAGTGATGAAAAAATGAAGTATATTGTTAACACAGCAAAATTTAACGCTTATCGAACAATTACTTTCTTTGATGACAGCTATATGGATGATATAAACACGGTAAATGGAGTCATCGAAAAAATTAAACAATTTTTGCTAAAAATATATAGTGATTCAAAGTATCTTAGCAGTATAAAAGATTGTTTTGATAAAATAAAAGTTCAAGAAATGGATCACTACGATATGTTAGGGCTTAGCCTTCCTATAAATAACAACCCAATATATCCTTGTAAACGGGCTGATGGTAGTAGTGATTTACTTGCACATATGAATGATAAAGCCGGTGTACTATTTATGCTGGGGAATCTACAAATATATGCAGGGACAAGTTTGCAAAATTTATTTATTCCCCCAAGTTTATATGATGCGATTAATAGTAATTTATGCGGTGTCTCATTTCTCAGTTTTAGTGATAAAATAAACTATTTAGCAGTTATTGATTTTGACGATTTATTCGATTTATGTGTAAAAGCAACACAACCCATCGTTGTTAATTATAAAGCCTGTGATAATTTAATGAGTATTTTTGATTCATTAAATAAAGAAGTTTATATCTATTGTGACAGGGCATACACAAATGCACGTGAATACATTAACTCAAACACAAACGACCAAATGTGTATGGAATTAATTGGGTATTCTGAAGATAAGTATGGATTGATACTATTAGTTGTTGAAATAAAAGAAAATCGATTTTTCCTGCTACCCATTACAGGAGCAGGATGTTTATCGTTATATAATGATATTGTTTCTGACAACACAAACCTTAACATCGACAACAAGCTCAATATCGACAAAAACTTAATGTATAATTTTGATTTAATTATTTGCAGTATTTTTTACTACTAATAATGCATTGTGTGATTTAAGCAAAAAAGCAGATAAACTGTCCGGCATTTTGACGCAGTTTCTTACTCGTATTAAAGCAATGAATACCATAATGGATTTATATTTTAGCCACTAGGTATCTAATTGAAATCCCCTCAATATTACCGAAAAAAGTTTCTGCCATCTTTTTATAGACTTTTTCATCTTCTTTAATAAGAATTATTATTTCTAATATTTTTCCTTTACCGTAAATTGCTAATCTTTTCGAATGAAAATCAGCAATGCGCTTTACTGTGTTATATATGAACTCCGGTTCTTTATTATTATTCCATTTTGTTGAAGTTAAACGGTATTTTGTAACAGGTCTAAAATCCATGTTATAGTATTTTTTGTTTTCCTTACAAATCAAACGAAGATCAGTATAATCATCTTCAAGAGTTCTAAGTCTGTTATCTTGTGAAAATTTCTGATAATTAAAATTCTTATTTATATGTGTAACATATAGCGCATACTTTGAATATACAAAAGCAATACCGTTTTCTTTATTAATTTTATTCTTTATATCAGGAAATAACCCTTTTAACAGGTTATTTAATAAATTAACACTTTCTTTACTATCTACAATGTTTTTGAGCTTATTATAAACAATTTCTAAAACATCTTTTGTAAATATTGCTACTGCTATACCATCGTTTTTCTCCAAGTCCATGCTATTGCCTATTACCTCTTAATTCAATATTTGCGCATATAAAAGTAATGTCCATGATAAGACATGAACATTATCTTATTTTATCTATAAACAGGAAGTATCGGAAAAGACGGCGGTACAATTTTGCCTTTCAACCAACGCCTTAAACATAGAACAAAAGTAAAATAGGAACTATAATTCCAGTTTTTTGTAACTCTATAAAAATCTGCAGATTCAATAGACATATTTACAATTTCGTTAAACACGCTATCACCAGCGGCTGGTTGCATTTTCACACCCCAATGTGCTCGAAATGTTTCACGGACGTTAACAACATCATTTACAAAACTTACGTCGTTGGATGTAATCCACTTATATGAGTTGTACTTTTTTGAACCTTTCTTGGGGCAACCATGAGGTATTTCAATAAAAGCCCTTTGAGTAGGCATTCCCTCATCAATTACTATATTATGGAGGTATCCGCTTTCTGTTGATTCAACAACGTTGAGCTGATTCAAATAGAATGATATATTAGATTCAGAGTTTTCCTTAGCTAGTTCATGTAAGAGCCTTAAAGTAGCATTGAAAGCAGGACACTCTCCGGTAGGTTCATCTCTTGGTTTCTCTGCATATAACCATGACCCGCACATTACTGATATGTTGAATGAAGGGTTTGAGTTTAAATTACTTTTTAATGTATTATAATAACCCATTGCAACATCAGGATTTGCGGAGGTTCTCATTTCACCGCCGCAAAGAAAAACAGAGTGTTTCGCAGATGAAAACACATCGTTCCAATTAATATCCTTTAACTGTTTGGTTTCGATGATTCCCTTGTGCTTCTTTTTCAGGTGATCGAATACAAGAAAAGCATTCATTTTATTATCTCCATTTAATTAGTTATGACGGTAATTATATCACATATTACGAAAATTTACAAATTACGTCAATTATTGAAAGAAAATCCGTGATTTTTAAACTGACAGGAATCCATAAATCCCACGCTATAAAATATTGTTTGACTGATTAAACCCATATATATGATTATATCAAGCATAATAACACAGAGTAAGTATAAATTTCAATTATATTAAACCGATAAGACAGTAAAAGAACGCAAAAGATTAAACGAAATTGTATTTAAGTCAACCAATTCTGCACAAGCTATTGTCAAAGTAGCGAAACAGTGATATGTTGCTTGTAATGGAAAAATGCCCTAAAATGGTTTTTTCATTAATTTAACTTGTTAATTTAAATGTTTAACATAAATTAGCTTGTTTTTTCTTCAAGATAAATTGAATATAACAGTAATTTTCATCGGAAGTCATTTTAATTTGCAAAAAGCAAATTATGAAAATCGAGAGCAAAAACAAATAACAGATGAAGAATTCTTAGGACTTATTAATATTGATAAAGAAATGGGTTTAGACAAAATAAAATCATTTGTTTTAGCTAATCCAGACCATTGCAAGATTATACACAATTATAAGAATGACAGCGATTACTTAGTTAATGAGGTAAAAAAAGTTATACAATCATATAACTAGCTTTAACCATCTTTCAACTTTGAAACAAAAAAACCATGCAAAACCCAAAAAATGAACCAATTCTGCATTTAAAGTAAACATTTATGCAGGTGTTATTGAAACGTTATATTAATGATGATACTTTACTAATGAGGAAGAGTAATGTGATTACTCGAATCTATAATAAAAGTATCATCATTTTTTAGTATTCACAGTGTTATCTTTTCAGATAATCGGGAAGTGTATAAGTATATATTATAAAGACAGGAAAAGGATGTTTTCATGAAGCCATTAATATCTCTGCATCAAACTCCAAATGGATATTACTTCTTTGATGCAAATAAGGATGAAGTTGTATCTATAAACAAGGAATCATATGATTATTTAAGCGTACTTTGTTCTGACGATGTAAATGTACCTGTAATGCCTGAAGAGTTACATGAACTCAAAGAACAAGGGTATCTTAAAGTTGAAAGTGCAGTAGAAAAAGTCCAGCATGCATATACTGAGCATTTAGATACTTTTCTTAGGAGGAAAATATCTAAAATAACCTTGCAGCTCACACAAGATTGTAATCTCCGGTGTAAATATTGTATATATTCCGAAGAGCATAGTGAAATGCAACGTACACACTCTAATAAAAAAATGTCATGGGAAACAGCAAAAAAGGCACTAGACTTTCTTAAAGAGCATTCCATAGACAGCACGAAAATTAATATAGGTTTTTATGGAGGAGAACCACTCCTTGAGTTCGACTTAATGAAGCAAATTATCACTTATTGCAATAAAAGCTTTGTGGGAAAGAAATTAACATATAACATAACATCGAATGGGACTATACTTACTGATGAAATAATCATGTTCTTAAAAGAACATGATATATCGTTGATGATAAGCCTTGACGGCCCGAAGGAAATCAACGACATCAATCGTGTTTTTGCTGATGGAAGTGGAACATTCGACACAATTGCAAAGAAAGTTAATCGGATCAAAGAAATCGCACCAGATTATAGTGATAAGCTTCAAATCAGCATGGTTATGGATCCGCAAAATGACTATGATTGTATAAATGAAATTCATCTTGAGGGTTCGGATTTCAGAAAACTAAATATTTCAGCATCACTCATAGATAACGAGTATGGGGGTGAGAGGTTACAATTTTCAAGTCAATACATTTGGAAGATGGAGTACCAAAATTTTCTTGCCCTGCTCTCCTATTATAGGAGATATCTTAAAGACAGTGTTTTACCTATTTCAAACAGTTGGATTGCTCAAGTTCTTGATGAAAACTCAAAAACAGCAAATGGTGCAGCTCTTCAGCAAACTGATGTACCATCAGGCCCCTGTATTCCCGGTCAACTTAGGTTATTTGTCAATGTAGATGGTAGTTTTTTCCCATGTGAAAGAGTCAGTGAAAAATCGTCTGCAATGTATATAGGTTCTCTTAAAGATGGGTTCAACTTGAAAAATGCACAGGACATTTTAAATATCGGCAAGTTAACTGAAAATGAATGCAAGAAATGTTGGTGCTTTAGGTATTGTGGCATGTGTGTAAAGAAAGCTGATAGTACATCCGGGGAATTATCTGCAGAGGTAAAACTTTCGTTTTGCGATGGAACCCGTAATGACGTATATAGAAAAATGCAAACAAGAATACTGTTTAAAGAGATTCCAAAATACTATTCTTTGAATCTAAGAGGTGAATAGAAAATGAGGATACCTGTTGCGATATATCCGTATTGTTCAGAACTATTACCATTAGTGAAATATTTCGAAGTTTTTCAAGAAAAGTACAAAATTCAACAACTCATTTCGCCTCCCGGTCTGGGATTAAACGGTAAAGATGCGGCCTATGTACGTAACCATCCGCCAATAAACCAAATTGTCACAGACGTATTTAATGCTGATGATCCCTTATGGGATGTTTTAATTCTTACGCAGGTATTACAGCCGGGTGTAATTCACGATGAGCAATTGTCATCTATTGCCGAAGAAACCCTTTCAACCGGTAAAAATGTTATTTATTATATTAATTGTGAGGACGATATTCCACAGCATTTAATTTCGCTTAAAAACAAGCATAATACTAAACTGACTTTTATTACAGAAGAGTTGAAAGAAAGTTTATATGCGAGACGAGATAGTAACTATGCTCCAACTGATACGCCGGTAATATTAGTAGCAGGATTAACATCTCATGAGGAAACACTTGATGTGTTAATTTCTCTTGCTTCTGCTTTCAAAATGAACGGATTTAAACCGACTGTAATCACAAAGTGCTGTGCCTCAATAATGCTTGGTAACAATTTTCACAACCTTTCATATATCATAAATGATAAGAGTAAAACAGAATCTGATAAAATTGTATCATTAAATTTATTTATCAGGGACTTAGAGCATGTAGAAATACCGGAAGTAATTTTGATTGAAGCGCCGGACTCAATAATTCGGTATAATAATATTGCCCCAAATGGCTTTGGTATTCATACATATATGTTATGTCAAGCAGTAACACCGGATTATTTTATCTGTTGTGTTCCATGTGATTTACTACACGACAAATTAATCTCTGATATTAGTAATGACATGTCAATCCGTTTTGGATCTGCAATAGATGCTGTTCATATAAGCAATATTCTTGTTGATTCTGCAAATGTATTACAGACACGAGAAGTTACTATTGCTCATACAGATTTAAGTGTTGTACAGAAATACATGGATAATTACAATTCAAACGCTAACATTCCTGTGTTTAATTGTATTACCGAAGGAGCAGACAGATTAGTTACACATCTGACTGGTGAAGAATAGAAGAGAAGTAATAGAAAATAAAGCCATGTCTAAGATAAAAAACATTAATAAAAGTTAAGAAGCATTAGTTATTTATTATTACTACTAATATAAATTCTTTATTTTTATTCACATTACTAATTACATGATTATAAGTTTTGCACAATATTACAGACAATAGGTATAGTATCAAACTTATTACAGAGAGAGATGTTGGTTTATCATAGGATGAAGTAATTCTCTTAATATTCAATCACACCGCTATTTATTGCGAAGATATAAATAAATTGATATTATCAAGGAGGTGAAAAAATGAATTTAACAAAGAAAATAAAACGCATTAAATCTTTAGAAACTTATGTTGCAAGCAATTGCTCTGGACCATGTTCCTGTACTGTTCCTTCATGTCCTTGTGCAAACACACCAGCTCAACAAGAAGCAATGACAATAACTTATCATAATGGTTTAACTAGACTTCGAGCCAATCTACAATATATGAAATAAACTAATAGTAATGTAATTTTCAAGAAAATATTTATAACTTATATATATCTAAATTGATTAAAATAGCGGTGTATTTGGAATCAATATTGCACATAGAATCTAATAAACAACACAATAAAGGTGAAACTATGGAAATAATATCCGGGACGATATCACGCATTACGGCATCCATGCTTGCCATAACAATGCTCACTTCTATCCTTGCAGGTTGCAAGGGTGACAGAGAAGGCTCTTCAAACAGTTCAAACAATGGCGAAGCTATAAGTAATTTCGAAGTCAGAAACTGGGCTTCGACTGTGCCGTTTGATCCTCCTGAGATAACGTATTTGATGGAGGATGTTTCTTTTGGTTTAACAGAGCTTCCGTTTGGAATAAGCGGTATACGGGATATTAAATTTATGGGTGATAAAATGTATTTTGCGTATCCTGTCGCCAGTATTTTCAAGCATAACTATGATTATGGTGAGTTGGAGTTAAAGGCTATTAATTATTACCCGTTCTTTGTTAATATGTCAACCAATGAAATAACACGTTTACCTGACTACAAACCATCTGTACCTTCAGAAGAAATAATGGCACAGGAAGAAGCAGATTCATATAGATCGGTTATCTTTGAACTACACACGAATAATGCAGGTGAAATCATATTGACTGAGCATGTATTTATATATAGTTATGACTTGCCCCACAATATTGATTTAACAGACATGGACAAAGATTCTCTAAACAATGAGTATCGCCAAATACTGCAGGAATATTCTGTTATCCGCAAGCTTGATGATACCGGAGCCGATTTAATGGAGCCGATTAATATAACAGAAACAATGAATATATCAATGACTCAAAATTGGTTTTATATAGGATTAGACGACTTTGGAAATATTTACATCGGTTATGAAATCAATGGAATACATAAATATTTTGCTGTTTATAACCCCGATGGAGAGATGCTCTTTGAAATTAATTTACATGAACCATTCGCATTTCATGGATTCATAAGGCTGTCAAACGGTAATGTATCAGCATATTTGTTTAATGGTTTAGAAACAATATTACATGAAATAAATGTTGAAACCGGTGCATTTGACCGAATAATTGAACCACCATTAATAAACAATCGGACATGGAGATTCCCTCAGCAAGGAAATGACGAATTTCCTATACTCTATTCCACCGGAGTAAACCTGATGGGTTATAACCCCGATACCGGCGAAATAATTGAACTGTTGAACTTTGCAGCTAGCGGAGTTGATGTAGATGATGTTATGGGTGTATCTATTTTAGATGTAGGACGGGTGCTTGTTGGAACAGGGCTTCATTTAAGTGACGTTAATTTCACAATATTCACAGAGGTTTCATTCGAAGAGTTACAAGATAGGACAATTCTCACACTTGCAGCACTCAGACTTGAATCATCAACAGGTAAAGCAGTAGCTGCATTTAACAGAGCAAGCAGTACACACTATATTCAGGTAATTGACTATTCAGTATATGCAGGGCGGGGTATTGACGGCTGGACGGCAGCAGTTGACCAGCTGTCACTCGATATAACCAGAGGGAAAATACCGGATATGATTGCTGTGTCGGGAAATTTGCCGCTCCATAGATTCGCATTGATGGGACTGTTTGAAGACCTATATCCGTTTCTCGATGCAGACTCTGAACTCAACCGTGACAGCTTTGTTGAAGGTTTGCTTCGAGGAATTGAAGCTAACGACAAGCTATACAGGATACCTCAGAGATTCGGTATCCACACTCTAATCGGCAATCCGTACTTTCTTGGAGATACTCCAGGTTGGGACATGGATGAGTTTCAAACTGTACTTCGTGATAATCCTCAAGCTGATATACCACTCGGAAGCTGGGCCATCAAAAATGATTTCTTAAATATGATGTTTTACTTATTTAATGATCAATTTGTGGACTGGGAAACCGGTACAGCAGATTTCGACAATGAGAGATTTGTGCAGTTTCTTGAATCAATAAATCATCTTCCTATGAAAACCGAATCATCCGGAATGGACTCAAGTTTAATCGATGATTCAGAGCTTGTTGCCACAGGCAGGCAGATAATGCACTCAATGTATTTTGTTACATTACAGCAATATCTGGTATACAAGATTGCATTTGGCGGAGAAATTGTATTTAAGGGTTATCCGTCCGACAACAGAAAAGGAAACGTTATTGCAACTACTAGCTTTGATGACGGTGTTGCGATGACTGTTACATGTTCGGATAAAAACGGAGCATGGGAGTTTATCAGCTCACCCCTTTTCGAAGAATGGCAGCATAAAGACGATGGATTATTCCCTGTAAATAATGCAGCATTTGAAGCAATGCTTGAAAGAGCAATGCTTCCGCCATCAACACCACATAACATTAGTTGGTTTGAATTTACAGTACCTGCAACTGCATTAACCGAAGAGGATGCCGAAAAGATTCGTGAGCTTGTATCAAATGTTGTCAACGCCGGCAGATATGATACATATCTATGGGATATCGTAAACGAAGAAGCCACAAAATTCTTCCAAGGCGGCAACACCGCCGCCGACGCCGCACGAATCATCCAAAACCGCGCCTCGATTCTCATGTCAGAGCAAGCAGGGTAGGGTGTCTTGAAGTTATTAAATTACCAAAACTGTATTGATAGTTATAAGATATTTATCTAAATAACTGCGATACAATTTTCGAGGAGGAGAAAATGCATAATACAATAACAGAGTGTGAAGTTGAGCAAGAAATTCTTTTAGTATTTATAGATAAACTTAAATGTAATAAAGATATATTACAAACAGAAAATTATCAAAAACCATTAACATGGGAGCCGTTTTATTTTTCAGTTATCGATATGGCTTATTTATTTTTCGAGGTCGAAAAACAATTTAGCATAAAAATCCCGGAGCAATTCCTGCATGAGTATGGGTTTAGCACAATAGAGCAAATAATAAATACTGTTAATAATTTAGTTAGCGATAATCTTAGTAATATTGAATAATGCATTTACTATAATATTTATCAAAACACACCGTCATTTTATGAAAGCAGAAAACAAAATGGAGGTATCTATTAATACTATTAATATAAATTCTTTATTAATATTCACACTGCTATTTATAGGAAAATAAAAATATAGATAAGGAGGTGGGAAAATGAACTTAAAGAAGAAGAAAAAGCATATTGATTCTGTTGAAGCATATGCAGCGAATAGTCAACTTGAATCTGTATGTAGCTGCCAATGCACTTGTGTCTGTACGGCAGGACTTAATCATTATGCTGTAAGCACAGAAAGATATCATAATACTTTTACACCTAGGCGAGGTTAAAAATAAAATATAGAAATTGAACAAAACTTTTGAATAAATAGCAGTGTGAATAGAATATATTGGATAAAAAGAACTTAATTAAAATGGAGTTAGCTGATGAAAAAGGTTTATATCATACCATTACGTACAATAGCATTAGTCCTCACAGTGACCATGCTGATAACCTTGCTCGTAGGTTGCAAGGATGATTCTGATGGAGAAAGTGGTAGTTCTGAGCCGGGCAGAACCGGCAATCAAGGGAATGCAGTAAATTGGGCTTCGACTGTGCCGTTTGAAACACCGGAGTTTATTTATCTTACAGAAATAGTTAACTTAACAGATTTGCTTCCGGATGGAGTAGCGAGAATCTCAGGTAGAGAGCTTATAGGAGATATACTGTATTGTACTGCTAGAATTCCTAAAGAATATACAATTACTAATGTGGTTAGTGAACGGACAGTCGAAGTAAACGACACCTACATATTTTCATACGATACAAATACAATGGAAGTAATACAGTTACCGGATTTTAAACCAACGCATCTTCCCAAAACAATAGTATCAACAGAAGGAGTGATAATACAATCAAATTTCATCAGAGGCTTAGATACCGCATATGACGGGAATGTAATTTTCATTGAAGAACTGGAAATCTATTCATTTGACGTCCCCGATGACATAAATCTGGAAGAGGATAATATTAACTTGTCGGAGTACCGTATTGGTACCCAAAAGGATTTATTAATAAGAAAAATAGATAGTACCGGAGCCGATATAATAGAGCCAATATCGATTATTAAAGAATTTAAAGAAATTATGGAAATAAGCGGTGGGTATAATTTTAATGGTGTCGTTGATGATGCTCAAGGAAATTATATTATTAGTTATAATGATGCGGATGTTAGTCCATTTTATATATGCGATTATGCCGGGAAAATATTGTCTAAATTAATATCACGCTCTCAGAATCCATGGAATTTTTTAAGAATGCTAAATGGAAATATCGCAGTCTATATGTGGGGTAGTGTTTATACGCAATTATGGGAAATTGATGTTGAAAATAAGAGCTGGGGTCCAATAACTGAGTTATTCTCCGCACAAAACCTAAAACTTACCGGTTTATTTGCATTACATGGAAATGATGAATTTCCTATTATATACACGGATAACACAGATGTTCTGGGTTATAATCCTGATACAAATGAAAGAGAGATACTTTTAAACCGCAATGAAAGTGGGATTTTCATTGATTATGTCCAGGGTGTGTCAATACTTGAAGATGGGCGTTTATTGTTTGTACACTGGTATGAGAATAATGAAACAGGCAGCTTAGAAACCCAAATAATATTTATCAAAAAGGTTACGTCTGAAGAACTGCAAAACAGGACAATACTAACACTGGCTGCACTTGCTCTTGACACTGAAATTAATAATACTGTCTCTGCATTCAACGCAGCAAGCAGCACACATTTTATCCAGGTTATAGATTACTCGGTTTATGCCGGCAGAGGAGCTGACGGTTGGATGGCGGCTCTTGATAAGCTGTCGCTGGATATTACAACGGGAAAGATACCCGACATGCTTGCCGTATCCGGAAATCTGCCGCTTCAAAGATATGCGACAATGGGATTGCTTGAGGACCTGTATCCGTTTCTCGACGGAGATTCAGAGCTCGGGCGTGAAAGTTTTGTTGACGGTGTGCTTCGGGGCATAGAGATTAATGACAGGCTCTATAGAATGCTTCCCAGCTTCGGTATCAGTACAATAATCGGCAACCCGTATTTTTTAGGAGATACTCCCGGTTGGGATATGGACGAGTTTCAAGCAGTGCTCCGTAATAACCCGCAAGCGGATATACCGCTTGGCAGCCGTGCAACCAAAAATGAATTTTTAAACAGCATTCTTTTCTTTATTGACAGGTTTGCAGACTGGGAAAGCGGAACAGCTGACTTTGACAATGACAGGTTTATCCGCTTACTTGAAACTATTAATACGCTTCCGATGAATACCGGTGTTGACCCAAACCAATATGGTGAATTTGACTTAATTGCCACAGGCAGGCAGATAATGCAAGAAATATACTTTGTGAATATTATCAATCAATATCAGGCATATAAAACTTTATTCGGTGGAGATATTGTCTTTAAGGGGTATCCGTCAGACAGCAGAGAAGGCAGTGTTCTCTACACAGCTCCTTGGTCAGGTGGTGTTACAATGACTGTCACATGTGCTGATAAAGACGGAGCGTGGGAGTTTATCAGGACATTCCTGCTTGAAAACTGGCAACGCAAGAATGTTAATGTCGGTATAAGTTTTCCCGTAAACAAAGTGGTTTTCGATAATATGTTGGAAAGAGCAATGGTTCCACCGAAAGAAACACATATCAGCTGGTTTGGGTATGTAGCACCTGCAGCTGCACTCACCGAGGAGGATGCAGACAAAATCCGCGAGGTTATAGCAAACGCTACAAGCTCCAGCAGATGGGAAATGAATTTATGGAACATTGTAAGTGAGGAAACATCAAAATATTTCAACGGCCAAGGCACCGCCGCTGACGCCGCTCGAATCATCCAAAACCGCATCTCGATACTAATGTCCGAACAGGCAGGGTAGGGTACGATATAAGAACTATACCATTTAAATCTTTTGAGGAGTACAGCATGATTAATCGCAACATAACGTCTATGCTTTCAGTGGTATTTCTTCTTATAATACTTACAGGTTGCAAGGATGGTGATAGTAGTGGTTCTTCCGGTGATTCCGGAAGCAATAATAATATTAGCAGCGGAGATGCCGGAGGTATTAATTGGGCTTCGACTGTGCCGTTTGACCCTCCCGAGTACATTTTATTGATGGAGTCTGTGGATTTAAATATAGAATTGCCTGATGGTGTGATTTTTGCTGATAATTTTATAATGTCCGGCGATGTGATTTATTTTACAGCGCGGGACATAAGTGAACGCGAATTTAATAACAAACAAAGTACTGTTGAAATCAGGGAGCTTAACAGCAGTATTTTTTCTTATGATTTAAACAGTATGACTATAACCCGATTTCCTGACTTTACACATTACGTTCCATCGGAAGAGTTGTTTACGGCAGAAAGTACAATGTTTTGCAGCGTCTATACTATAAATATGCACGCCGCTGGTAACGGAAATTTCCTTCTTGTTGAACTTATCGAAATTTTCACATTTGATTTACCGGAAAATATTAACCTGGAAGAAGCCTATGAAGCCGATAGATCATTATTTGAATATAAACGCACCCTGCATGAATATAGTATTATACGTAAGATAGACAATAACGGTGCAGATTTAATTGAACCGCTCAATACTTCAAAATTGGATATTTACAGATTCAAGTGGTGGAACCCCAATGCTGTGAGCAATGATGCACAAGGCAATCTATATGTTTTCGGAGAGGGTCCAACGTATAATGAAGTACTTATTTTAGACCCCAATGGAAATATATTGTCCCATATTAAAGCACAAGGATTCTCCATATGGTATTTATTAATGCTTACAAACGGTAATGTCGCGGCTGTCACATGGGATGGTTCCGGATCTCAGCTGCGTGAAATTAATATCGAAACAGAATCATTGGGTAAGCCAAGTGAATTACTATTTCCAAACCAATTTTCCGGTATACCGACAGCATTTCAAGGAAATGGTGACTACCCTGTTTTATATTCAGATGGCTTAAGATTGATGAGTTACAACTTTGAAACAGATGAGAAAACGGAAATGTTAAACTGGATTGACAGCGGTATTAATGAGGAAATGCTCGCTGACATTGAAATTTTAAATGACGGACGATTAAAACTTTTAACTCATATACGTGACTATGATACAGGGAATCAAAACATCCAAATCATATTCCTTAAAAAAGTCCCGTTTGGTGATTTAAACGACAGGACACTTCTTACACTTGCCGCACTTACTTTGGATACGGAGACACGTGAAGCGGTTCTTGCATTCAACAGAACCAGCCAAACGCATCTCATACAGATAATTGATTATTCGGAGTACAGCACAAGCGGAGAGGATGGCTGGATGGCGGCGCTTGATAAGCTTTCTCTGGACATAACCACAGGCATGATACCCGATATGCTTGCTATTGCAGGAGGTTTGCCATTGCGTAGGTATGCATCGATGGGGCTTTTAGAAGACCTGTACCCGTTTATTGATTCTGATTCAGAGCTAAGCCGCGACAGCTTTGTAGACGGTGTGCTCAGAGCAACCGAACTAAACGGCAGCCTCTTTAGGATTTTCCCAAGCTTTGCCGTTATTTCAATAATCGGTAACCCGTATTTTATCGGAGACACCCCCGGATGGAGCATGGATGAATTTCAAGCTGTGCTTCGTGCTAATCCGCAGGCTGATATACCGCTTGGTCACTGGACTCCAAGGGAAAGGTTTTTAGAGTCCACATTCACTTTTTACGTTGAAGAGTTTGTTGATTGGGAAGCGGGAACAGCGGATTTTGACAACGAACGGTTTATCAGCTTGCTTGAAGCAGTGGCTCTTCTCCCTGCAGACACCGGAGTCAATCCGAACTTATTGAGTGATCCCGAGCTTATAGTAACCGGCAGACAAATAATGTTTAATCTCTTTTTCCTTGATATTACACAGTATCAAGTGTACAAAACTGTATTCGGCGGTGATATTGTATTCAAAGGATATCCGTCCGACAGTGGGGTTGGAAGTGCCATACACTTTTCAGCACCCTATTTTGGCGGTGTTGCAATGACGGTAACATGTGCAGATAAGGAAGGTGCGTGGGAGTTTATGCGCTCCTCCGTCACACCGGATTGGCAGCGTTCAAACAATATTTTCGGCTTGCCTGTAAACAAGGAAGTATTCATGGAGGGGCTTGAGAAAAAAATGATAGAGCCAGAGAAACCACAAACCGTAAGATGGCTGGAGTTTGAAGTGCCGGAGAAAGCATTAACACAGGAGGATGCGGATAAAATCCTTGACTTACTCGCAAATGCAACAAATACCGGCAGATGGGACATGCACCTTTGGAACATCGTAAACGAAGAAGCCACAAAATTCTTCCAAGGCGGCAGCACCGTCGCCGACGCCGCACGAATCATCCAAAACCGCGCTTCGATACTAATGTCCGAACAAGCAGGGTAGGAACAATTCCATACTCATCATTAAAAGGATAATTCATTTATTAATAATCCTAATACATGATTCTAATATACTAATCACACCGCTAATCACTGTGACTTAATGCAAATACTAAAATCATAAGGAGGTGTAAATATGAAATTAATGAAAAATAGAAAGCATCTTAATTCAATAGAGGCATATGTATCTTGTAATTGTTCTTCACAGTGCAGTTGTTCTATGTTTTGTACCTGTGGTTGTACTACATCACCGTTTATGCGGGAATCAGAGTATAACACAACATTAATAAGAGAGAATAATAACCTTCTCAATAATCTAAAAAACCGATTGCTTCAAAATAGATCGAACATTTCTGCATGAGGATTTTGAGTACAATCATTTAAAACAGTTTTAGAATCTTAGAGTTCGGAGAATAATATATAGCGGTGTGATAGGTATACTAATATCCGAACAGGCAGGGTAGATAACAGTGAGTAAGTGAAGAGGTGAAGGTGTAAAATAGTTTGAGGAATGGTAAATGGGGAATATTATTGCTATAATTGATAATGGTCTTTCGAGAGAAGTTATTCTTAATATGCAGTTTCATCTTATATATTCAAAAAGCAGGATAAGAGAAGACGATACTAATGTAGAAATACACAGCCATGGGAGTATTTGTGCATCTATTATTAAGAAATATGCACCTCAAGCAGAAATTGGAAGTATTCGTATATTAAATGATGACGGGCGTGGAAAACCTGACGGGTTACTTGCTGCGATAAAATGGTGTATTGAAAATAAAATCAAGTTAATCCATCTTAGTATCGGTACAATTCAAGCATGCGATATACCTATGTTATATGAGGTTGTAAACGAAGCTGTAGAGAATGGTTGTATTATTGTTGCTGCTTGTAAAAATGAATGCAATGTGAGCTTTCCTGCTTCGTTTAATAATGTGATAGGTGTACGTGCAGACGAATCACTAATAGGACAGAACATACTGTTGAATAAACGACCGAACGGAGGTATAGAATTTTCCGCAGGTGGTATACATGACGTTTTTCTGTCTTCAGATATGCCGATTTATACAACACCTAATTCCAACAGTTACGCAGCACCTGTTATTTCAGCTAATGTATATAATTTGTTAGTTTCAGAAAATAGCAATCTTACTTATCCCGAAATTCGTGATAAGTTAATTAAGCTTACAGGAAAAACAAATCAATATTCGAATCCTTATATAGATACATCAAATTATTTTAGAGAATCTATCCATTCAAAACACATTCCGCTTGTTATATTTCATGGGGTGGAGTTTAAATCATTAATACAGTCAATTGCAAGATATCTTTTAAATGATAACTATTTACCATTAATCCTTTCGCAAAATGTGAACGATTGTTGCGATGGATGTTTTTACATTGAGGATATTGCGTTTTTTAAAGATGCTTGTTATGCAATGGCAGAATTTTATAGTACTGATATTGTCCTTGCAGCTGTAAACGAAAATAATTTTCCAGAAATTAATCCTGAAGTAATTATTACTAATTATAATGAGGTTATATCCAATTCCAACAGTATTATCATTCATGCTAACGGAGCAAGCCATGAGGAACTTTACAAGCAGTTAATAAACAAATTAGAGAATGATTGTTAGAAAGCAATAAATAATTTTATATGAACAATTTGAAAAATGAAATAAAAAAACTCCCGGACTTCTTCAAGACACTAAAGTGGTGTCTTAGTCTTTCGTGGCAGGCATCAAGGTTTTATACCGGTGCTCGTATTATTTCAGAAATGATGTCTCCGATTCTGAGTATAATTATAGCATTTATCGGGCGTTCAGTTATTAATGTGCTTGCAGGTCAAACAGAATATGCTTTAAGTTCTGAACATATTCTGATTCTGTTACTTTTTATTTTGTTTATTATAGCTGTAGTTTTAAGATTATCGCAAAATATTGTTCAATACTGCCGGTCGATGCACGAAGATATTATGAACGCAAAAATAGCCGCAATTATTATGGAGCACGCTCTTAAAGCTGATTTGGAGTATTTTGACAACCCTGAATATTATGATAAGTTAAACTCTGCAAACAGAGATTCATATGCAGTCAACCATGTTGTATGGAACTCAATAAGTATAATAAGCAGCGGTGTATCATTTACAGGTGCATTTGTTATTTTATCGCAGATGAACCTGCTTTATGGCATCGTAATGGTTATAGCATCTATTCCTGCATCAATAGTAGCGGCAAAATTCACAAAATCGTTATATAACTTAAGCCTTGAGCAAATAAACGGACTAAGACAAATGGGGTATATACAAGGAGTTTCATCAGAAAGGGTTTTCACACAGGAATTCCGCTTATTCAACATAGGTGAAAAGTTGAAAAACAGATATAGCCGTATCTGGAGTGGTTTGTTTAAAAATAGGCGAAAGACATCACGTAAAAGGACAATATCTGTCAGTATATTGGAATGCCTTCCTGAACTGGTAGTAGTTCTCATAAGCATAGATATTGCGTTTCGTGTACTTGCAGGAAACGCAACTGTCGGTGATTATTCATTATTTGTTGGGTTAACCGCACAACTATGGGGTGCCATCACAATGTTATCTATGTCCGCAATGCAAATATATGACAACCGGATGCAGCTGGATAACTTTAAGAGTATAGGAGACTTTGAAAACCGGGTGGAAGATAATGGGGTGTTAATACTTAAAGAGGTTGCATCAATTGAATTTAAAGGAGTTAGCTTTTCTTATCCGGGAACAAATATAAAAGCGCTTAATGATTTACAGATTTATTTACATAAGGATGAAAAAATTGCTTTTGTTGGACTAAATGGATCAGGGAAATCAACGCTGATAAAACTGCTTCTACGGCTATATGAACCGGACGAGGGTGCGATATATATAAATGGAGTGAATATAAAGGATTATACATTAGATTCTCTAAGGGTTAACTTCAGTGTTTACTTTCAAGAAATGTATAACCTCAGCTTTACGTTGCGTGATAACTTTGTATATGCAGACGATGGTGTAGCTGATGGAGAGCTTGAACAACGTGTAAATGAAGCACTTAGTGCATCGGGCGGCACTGACATCTTAACAAAAATGACATCAGGATTAGACACCAACATTACCCGTTTTTTTTCAGACGATGGCATCGAACTATCCGGCGGTCAACACCAAAAGCTTGCCCTCGCACGAGCATTATTCCGCCGCCATACATGCTTAATACTGGACGAACCTTCCTCAAATCTTGACCCAAAAGCAGAACACGAAGTATTTGAAGCACTGAAGAAATTATCTGACGGCAAAATGACCATATTTACATCCCACAGGTTATCAAACACATATTTAGCAGACAGAATAATTGTTCTAGAAGAAGGAAAAATAGCCGAAGATGGAACCCAAGAAGAACTGCTTAAAAACAAACAACGATTTGCAGAGTTATATAACTACCAAGCTGAACGGTTTGTTTTATAGTGCAACTATCACACTGACGACATAGGTGGTCAATATATAAACTTCAAAATTGAGTGCAACAACAGATAATCAAACAAACATCCGGTGAGCTTAAATTCATCGGACGTTTCATTTAAATTTATTTAATTTCCTATGATGCAGTACATTTGTAACAACGCATCATCAGGGTCACGCCGTAGCAGTTTAAAACCATTGCTTTCATAAAACGTAATTAGGTTCGGTACATCTCTACATTCAATATAAACTACTCTGCCGCCAACAAGGTGCTCGGCACTTGAAATAATCAACATGGCATATTCCAAAACTAATGTTCCATCAATCTGTATTTTGTAACTGTCATTTTTAGCAAGCTGACCAATCAAGTATGATGGTACTTCAGAAATCTGCTCTCCGCCTCTTTTTGAATATAAACCATCAAGTCGCCTGATTTGCGATATTGATGTGCATTCCGGAATTTTTAGCGATTGTATAGCAAGAGAAAAATAAGCAGCAATAACGATATTACCGCGCATTAACTCATCTTCATCTAAAAGTAGATGCGTTTTACTCTTACCTTTTTTATCGAATAGAACAGCTTTTTCTTTCAAAAATGACTCAATATCCGAATCTTGTTTGCATCTAAACGTAGAAAAGACTCCTGATACTATGTCCTCAGAAGCCAGTTCTACTAAGCGTTTGAGTGAGATAAGCACTGTATTAATAGTCTTTCTCCCCTTTCTGTGTCTTGCTCGGACAAGAGGTTTTCAGACACCCTGCGCGGTTCATCATTTAAAAGAGAGTCAATCAGTCTATTAACAGCTTCCGGCTCTTCAATCACAACGCTTTTATCAAATGATACTGTCGCCATACAAACACTCCTTCCTGTACCATTAATATAGAGATTATAACACATAACAAAGAATAAATACAAGAGTATTACTGAAGAGAGAAAGAAAATCCATGAATTTTTGACCGACAGGAATGCATAGAAAACTTTGCTTGACTGAGCAAACTCATGCTATATTGGTGTTTAGTTTGTATTATTGCAATTTTATACTAGCAATACAATAAAAAATAAATCTGTAAATTCATATATCAAACATAGTAACATAGAGCAAGTATAAAATTCCAATTATATTAAACCGATGAGACAGTAAAAGGGCGCATAATTTTAAACGAAATTGCATCTAAGTAAACCAATTCTGCACAAGCTATTGTCAAAGTGGAGAAACAATGATAGAGTTTTTATAATGGGAAAAATACTCTAAAAATCGGATGTCGCATGCATTTTAAATCCGTTTTACCGGAACAGCTTTGGCATTGACTGTGGTGCAATAGCGTTATTTTAATAGCACAAAACGAATGAAAACAGCGTTTGTCTTTGCGACGGTAGTTTGAATAATGCTTGTATTCGTGATGAAGAAAACTGTCTTTACCACAAAAAGAGTAGGAAGAAAAATTTCGTAACACTGGTTTTGGTGTTCGACCTCCAGGTTACCTACCTCTAGGATTAATAAACATAAACTAATTGTCTGTAAACTTGGCAAAAGTATTTATTGTTACCATGTGTGTCTTTGCCATACCGATTGAAGTTTTGGCTGTAGTTGTACTTTAAACATCGGAATTGGTATGTTTTTCATGAGAGCTCATCTCCTTTTTTGGGAGGTATATACTTTTGTGGTGAAAGTGTTGCACCACTACGGATGATGAGTCCACAACTTTCATTTAACTTAACAAAACGTATGATAACTTCAGGAGGTCATTTAAATGAGAAAAAGCTCTTTTAGCCCAGAAACACTAAGTCATTTATTATTGTGGACACCGTGGGATGCAAGAATTAATTCAGAAATTCCGCCTAATATACGTGATGCGTTATTACAAAAAAAATCTAGTTTCTACCAAAAATGTTTTGTTCCACTTTCATCTGCCAACGATGAGGTTGATATGTGGGAACGTTTAAATAGTCTTCTTGATAATATAAGCCGAAAAACAATAATAATAACATCATTTGCGGGTGTTGGTAAATCTACTTTATTACATGCAATTCTAGAACAGAAAAATCTCTATGATACATCAATTATATTAGATGCAATAGAAGAGGTTGATTTATACCCAGATGGAGGATGGAATGAATGGCTAGATATTTATTGTTGTCAGAAACCATTATTTAAAAAAATAATAAAGTTAACTATTGTAAAAATCTACGATTTGTTGCTTTTACCAACTTCAGTAGTCAAAGAAAGCAGAATTAGTAAAATGGAGGTTTTTAATAAGCTAAAGCATTTAAATGAAAATATGCATGTTCATTTCAAAGCACTCATAAATAAAGATAAATCTATATGGGAGATTATTAATAAATATTTATCTAACAAAATTGATTATTATGATGAGAACAATCAGAGTCTAGTTCTTGATTCATATACACATCAAGTCGCTTTTATATTATATTCGATATATGGCAAAAAAAAGAAAAAACCATTTACCGTATTAAAAGAGCTTCTAGAGTTGCTTTCAATTTTAGCAATATGTAATATGAACAATCCTAAAAAAGATAGTATTTGCATTGCTTTTGATAATATCGAGCATTACATTGACAATGCAATTATACATGATGAAGAAGTATTTGATTTGTTGTTCATGTTAAATGGAACAGATGGGGAAGGTTTTATTACTAAACAAAATTCAATATATAGAAATAGGTTCAGTAGTCTAACAGAAAAATTCGATAAGTCAATGATTTATTCTGAACGCATCCGTCTTGTTCTCGCAGTACGAGAGTTTTCTGCAAATATGTTACCGAGTATGGCAGATAGAATCAGTAGATTAGATGATTGTATAATTAAACTTAATAAGCAAATTTCATTATTAGAAGTAATTAAAAAGAGAATTGATTTTATTAAACATGCAATAAATACATATTTTTACAATTATGAACCTATATTTACAATTATTAATATATTAGATGATGAACTTATGATAGATAGGATATCTTGTATGTTTTCATATAATAAAAGAAAGTCTGTGCGCAATCTAATTGATGCGTTCTACCGTGAAGGAAGTCAAGGTATAACATACATAAGATCAGACTTGATAAAAGGCTATAATAATTTATGTAATGATTCAAACTATTCATCTGCAATAAAAAAAAGATTATCTCATGGCAGACATCAGTTAATACATAGAGCACTATATGATTCAATGCTAGATAACCTACGCATGAGTAGTACTCGTCTTGGCGATGCTCTTAAACTAGATTATTTCGGTGCTGAACGCGGATCTGTACGTCAATTATTAGTATATTTGGCTCGTCGCAGTTTTAACAATGAGCCAAATACTCCGATTCGTTATCAACCAATGGCTAAACTTTCAGATCTTATTAGAGATATATATATTAAACCAAATCTTATTAATAATAAAAATGCTTTACGTCAATTCCCTAAAATAGAACATAAAAAGATAAGTAATCTTGCTAAAACTTTAAATATTCTAAGATCTCGTGATAAATTAGAACGTTTGAGCCCTTTAATTCTATTGCGATTTGATAAAAATGGTTTAATAAGTGATTATGATATAGAAGAAATATTAATAAAGATATGCGAGAATCCAAGTATTGAAATAGATTCGAATGGTTTGCTAAGATATGGAGTTCAATGCACAATCGCAGGCAGAATGTTTGTTAATTACTGTGCGAGTTTTGAATTTGTTGTTGCAAGACACTATAATACTATCTTGGAGAGAACTAAAGTGAATCCAAGTTGCATACCATTATTTGCAATTAATATTAATAAAATAAGTGATTTAAAGAATATTATTATTTACATTAATGCTGTGAAGGATCTAACAATAAATGATTGTATTGTTAAAATGGTTGAACAAATTATGCATTTCTTAAATGTTAATAATGCAATTCAATATAATCATCTTTACAAGGGTTTACTTGTTTACAAAGGATATAATTTTACTAATAATAAGCATCAGGATTTTGAACTTACACACGCTCAACGTCTCATTATGCATCACATACGTTATATTGATGATTTTCGTTTGTATGCTGTGGAAAAATTATGTAATAACCCAAGAAATTCTGTTAATTCACAAGAAATTATTGATTTTTCGCAAAAATTATTAGATATAATTGGTCAGTACATAAATAAATATAAAGAATTGACAGAAGAGTATATATATGGTGAAGAACACTTTTTTATTGGTGGACCTAAACGATCTTGGGATGATGATTGGGGAAGTAAACCATTTGGTTATAAGAAATATTTATATGGATTCGAGGCTGCACGAGCAGAGCCGTTGTCAATTATAAGTGTCGCACCTGATAATGACGTAATAGACTAAGGAATTAGGGGGAGTATGGAAGGGATAAGCGTTAGCAGTAGAGATATTGAATGTGTAGGAACTTCATTATCAATTGAAATAATCAGTCTCATAACAGCACTTATCGGTTTAATAACATTAATATGGGGTATTAAAACTATTCGTAATGATTTGAAATTACGTAGTGCAGATGCTGTTTGTGGTTTTTTAGCGCAATTAAAGGCACAATTAATTATTTTGCAACAGGTTGCGTATACTCCAGGTGGTTCAAGAAAAATATGGCATTCTGTTTTCATAAGCTTTTGTAATGACAATATTATAGAGGATATTAATATTCCTGAGGGAGATAAACATTTTTCGGGATTTATTAATTGCAACAACAAAGATAATCATGATTGGTTGATATTTAGAAAGTGTGCAAAAAAAATTCTTGAGTTATTTGAAGTATCAAATGGACAAGTACCACTAAGTAAAACTATGTATGAAAATTTAGGGGATCTTCAAATGCTTTTAATAGACATGTTAAAATGTAAAAAGTATAAAATTCAAATGCAACAGCATAAACTAAAATGTTCTGATAAATATAATGAAGGTCCTGTTGGCTCAATAGAAAGTGTAAATACAGAAATGGAAAATTTAGATATACTCATTAATAATATAATTCGTGAAGTAGATGAAAAGACACAGAAGTTAATGAATTGTTTATGGAAAAGATTGAAGTAAAATGAAGCGTGATTGTAAATTTAACTGGAAGAAACGATTGCAGTTCATATGTTCTGTTTGAAAATATCATTTATTCACTGTCTCCCTGTATTTCATATTTATCCTGTATACACTTTTCAATATCTTCTGCTGAAGGTAAAGTGTCAACAAGTTCATTAGGAACGAAATCTGATAATTTGTACTCACTTACACCTATAGGCTTATCGATACTTTTTAATGTATATTCAGCAGTCAGTTTCTTGCGCTCTCTACAAATTAAAATACCTATGGACGGATTATCGGATTAATATTTTAATAAGTCATAAACCGCTGAGAGATAGAAGATTAATTTCCCTGCATGTTCCGGTTCAAATATTCCTGTCTTCAACTCAATTACAATATAATTCCGAAGCTTTGTATAATAGAAAAGCATATCTAAAAAATTATCTTCATTATCTACAACTAAATTATAGTTTTTGCCATAAAATGCAAAGCCCGTTCCCAACTAAAGAATTGTGTCCACAATGTTTGATACGAGTTCATTTCGCAATTCATGTTCAATAATTTTGTCTCTTGCTTCAATGAAATCAAATATATATTTCTTTATTACTTGTTTTATCCATCAATGTTTGATTATGATGCCATATCAAATCTGCAAGCGGCACTTGCAGATTCTCAAAATCATCAAACATATCAGCAAATTTACGCATATACCTTAAATTCCGAACAGAGTATCCGGTTGCTTTTGGAAATACAAGATTAATATCACGAGCACGGTTTTCAACAAAACTATTGCCGTACTTACTATATTAAAGTCGTTTTTTCAATGTAAAATTGAGAAAGATGCCTGAAAACAAAGAATATTCTATCATAAAAAAGTCCAGAATATCAAAAATGTACCCTTGGGGGATATTAACATTCAATCTATAAAAAGATATATTCATTTATCTGTTTAATAGCTGTTTTGATTACTATATTTAACTTCTTGCTTCTTTCTATAAAATAAAATCTGCCAACAAGGATAGGTTTTTGGGTAGCAGGTAAAAAATCCATCAATACTATACCTTTCTTATAATAAAACTGACAATTAAATATAATTGAATCATCAACAAAATATATCAAACACTATAATAATGAAATTTTATGGTGTTTGTTTTTTTGCCTTGACTGTGGTGTAACACAGGGGATTAGAATGATAACTATAATGAAATAATAGCAGCTAATATTACACCAACTGGTTGATGTTATGTATATACAATATAATTCAGCATAATTCTATGGCTAAAATGGATTTAAAAATGAAAGAGCATATCGCTATTGTAATTAAGACTATACGAATGAGTTATGGGTTAACTCAAGCAGAGCTTGCCGAAGAACTGGATGTGACTCCCGGTCATATTGGTGCGCTTGAACAAGGTAGAGCAACACCTTCTTATGAATTAATGGAGAAGATAGTCATAAAGTACAAAATTGATGCAAATTTATTCTTTGGGACAACTCAGCAAGATGCTTCACCAACATATGAGCTTGCAAAGAAAACCATGGAAAACATGCTTGACGCAGTAAGTGAACATATACGGGAATACGATAATTCCATAAGAAAACTCTATATTGAAGAGTCAGAATAATACTGTGCATTAATTGCAACACAAACTACAAAACTTCGAGTCTATTACCATAAGATGCATATTAACTAAAGCAAAACTTGATAAATTAAGTATAAACACATATAATTATTTCGAAAGTACGAAAGGGAAGTCCTATGCGAATTGCTATATGTGACGATGAGCCTGTTCATTTAAATAGTATCAAAACAACATTGCAGGCATATAATGAACTACCAAAAGATACCAAGATATCAGAATATACAAATGGGTTAACACTGCTTGAAGGTTATAATGAAAACCCATTTGATATTGTCTTTTTGGATATTGAAATGGATGGTATATCCGGTCTGGAAGCGGGTCAAAAGCTAAGAGATATTGATAAGAAATTAATTATCGTTCTTGTATCAGGTTACGAAGAGTATATGCGGCAATCATTTAAAATTGAGGTTTTTGATTATATAGTAAAACCGTTTGACGATGAAGAAATTTATGGTGTTTTAAACAGAGCGTTAAAAAAGTATTATGACCAGCATCATAAAATTGAACTTAAATGGAAGGACATTAATTACTTATTAAATATAGGAGATATAGTCTATATTGAGATTGACAACCGTCATTTAAAAGTAGTGACTCAGTCTAATGACATAAAATGCTTAGGAAAGTTAGATTACTATGACAATCTTCTTTCACCATATGGGTTTTTTCGATGTCATAAAAGTTTTCTTGTTAATATGGCATTCATTAGTAGTATAGATGGTAAAAAAATAACAACGATTTATAATAATGAACTTTATATTAGCGTACGGAAAAAAAGAGAATGCATAAGCGCATTTAATGAATTTGCTTCAAAATATAGGATATAATATATGAATGATGTTCTAACAAACGTGCTGGGAGCTTTATTAGGTATATATATATCTATAGTATTTTTTGAAACCTTGTGGGTATATATAAAAATTAAACGATACATAATTATTGTGGGTATGTTATTAGTCGCATTTATTAATGTGATATTAACAACCCTTTTATTAAATTCTATTTTTCTCCCCTTTATTACAATAACACTCGTATTCACACTTAGTTTCTTTTTTACATCCGGAATTATATCAAAGCTGCTATTTACTCTTGTTGCTACAGCAATTCATTTTGTATCAGAAGTGATTATTGCGGTAATATTAATAAATATACTAGATGTTCAACTTGTACATGTTCAGGATAATACTTTTTACTACTTTATTGGTGTTGTAGCATCTAATATGTGTGCTTTATTATTTGTGTATATAATAAAGATTATAATGAAAGGATATATAAAAGGTGTAATAATTCAATTTAATATTCTTTTACTTCTCATGCCGGTACAGTCAATAATTATTTGTTTCTTTATTTATGTCCATTCAATTAGTGTTGGCATATCACAGGCCACACCCTTAGGGATAATAACGATTCTTGTTTCATTAGTTTTAGTGTTTATTACTATGTTTGTTGTAAATTATTTACAAAAATCAATTGCATATAAAAACGAGTTTGAGTTAGCTAAAACCAGACTTGAAACACAGATAGATCATTATCAAAAATTATATGAAGCACAATATGAAATAAGAGCTGTACGTCATAATATTAATAATGAACTAATAGCAATCTCAGGAATGTTGGAAAGCAAAAATTATTCAGATGCAAAAAAACACATTGATAATATAATTCATACTGTAAACAAAAAAAGTAATATCACAAACACAGGAATACCTGCATTAGATGCAGTAATCGATGCAAAAATAGATAGAGCAAATAATCATAATATATCAATAAAAAGCAGGATAAGAATTGATAGTGATATAAAAATTGATGGGTTTGATATAGCTGGAATTGTTGCAGGTGCTCTTGATAATGCTATTGAAGGTATACAGCGTTCAGAAAGAATTGAAAGAACTATTTGGCTTAATATTGTGGAAGTTTCAGGTTTTATATCTATTTTAGTGGAGAATTATTCAACAGGTATTATTAATGAAGACTATAAAACATCAAAGTCAGATAAACAAAATCATGGATTTGGATTAACACAAATGATAGCGATTGCCAAAAAATATGGAGGTGATGTTCACCCAAGCTATAACTTGGATACTAAAAAATTTACATTGAAAGTCTTACTTAAAAATTAAACATAACACTTTTGCGATTTCAAACACCACTTTTGTTAATGACATAGCAATAATGATAGGATAATGATACATTTTGATATAGAGGTGATCAGATGATTGCTTATTTATCAGAAAAACTATCATTATTTTTTGTTGCAAAAGGTATCATTCCTGATGAAGATAATGAAGTTTTTAAGTACATTTTTGAAATGTTTATTTCCACGTTTGTGGGTCTTTTTACTGTAGCATTAATTTCTTTTCTAACAGGTATGCACTTCTATGCATTACTATTTATGTTAGGTTTTATACCACTTCGTTTAATTGCCGGAGGATATCATGCGAAGAACCATTTTAGATGTTTTTCGGTTTTTTTGTTCACATTTTCAACAGTTCTACTGCTTGTAAAATATACACCGTTAGAGTATTTATATCTAATTACATCATTATGTATGATATCGTCTCTTCTATTGGTATTTCTTTTTGCACCCTCTGCAGACAACAATAAACCAATAAACGATATCGAAAAAGTTAAGTTTAAGAAAAAGAGTAGACTGGTAATTATTGGATACTTATTTTTAGTTTTGCTTTTAATTTTATTAATTTCTGACACAAAATTAGTTTTCTCACTGGTTCTTGGTAATTTTACTGTAGCTATATCATTATTAGCAAATTATATGAAAGTAAATCGCCCAGCAAAATTATTTTTACAGAAGGGAGGTAATATTAGTGAACAAATTAAGGAAACTTAGTTTAAAATTCGCCGGACTACTAGCATCTTTGGCATTAGTCGTAGGTGTTACATCAACTCAAGCAACTTTATGTGTTATAATGTTTCATCAGCCAAAAGTACCGCAAGGAATGGAAAAATATATGAAAAGAAAATAGGAATAACACACACTAAAGGGAACGGTTCTTCTGTAATAAAAGACAGAGGAACCGTCATCTTGTCTTGTTTAATATCCATAAATAATATAAATTATGGTATAATCTATTCCAATATACGAAAGGAAAATCATTTACATGAAAAGAGTGTTAGTCAGGATTTTGGCGGTTCTGTTGGTTGGTGTATTGGTTCTCGGAGTTGTTGGGTGCAGGGGGCAGCAGGCGGGGGGGCCTGATGCGACGCCGGCGCCGGTAGCGGAGGAAACGGCTAATGTATCACCGGGGCAGGAGAAGCCGGATGTTTATATTCCTGACGGGCCGATGATTTCTACAGATGATTTAGCGGAGGCGCTGCGTGAAGAATATGCCGATGTCGAAACGATTGCTTATCAGGAAAGCCTTTGGAGCCTGCCGAAGAATCAAGAGTTTTATGCAGACTTCGAGTTTGATTTGATTGAGGATACGCCATATACTAATTTTACCGAAGTATTTGCCGTATACGCCGATGCAGAGCTGACAGAGGCGGTTTCCACTTCATGGGAAATTGTCACCCATGATGACGACCCCGAAATCCCCGAAGGGCACAACCGCGTGTATGCACGCCCGGGCAGAATAGCTTCAGGGCGCGTGTGGGGTTCTTACTATGACCTTGTGACACGTAACAAAGTTGATTTGGGTGAACCGGACGAATATTATCTTCATGAGCAAGACGAATTTGAATCATGGGGTTTCTTGAAGCATTATTATCTTGTACAGCACATTGACCCTGTAACAGCGGAAACGCTTGAGAAACCGCTTGTAACCATTTTCACACTTGAAAACCAATTAGCTGCACCTCACAGTGAGTTTTATATGACAAAAGACGGAAGAGCAGCATTCAGATGGAAGGAAGTACCGGGTGCCGACTATTATCTAATCATTGAAATTAATGAAGATTCTGTAGTATACCCGATTGACAAAGCAATAGGTACAAGTTGGGAATATCCGCTCGGAGACGACCCGGTATTAATGAATCAAGCATTTGCAAGAAGATCGGCTACTGACGATGATATGCTCCTGATGGGAGACGATTATGAACGTCCGGATTTTCCATATAGAAACTACAGTGTAATAGCAGTAAACAATATCGCATATTCACCGCTGGGTACGATACACAGAGGAGAAGACATTGCAGCGAGACTGCCGTACAGTCTTGCACTTAATACAATAAGGCAAGACGCTGAAGAAACAGGCGGGAATTCAAAATACATACCCGGTATCGGGTTGCTTCCGACACACAGAGCAATAAGCATGGCAGACGGGAGAACCGTTTACCGTCAAATGGTTTATGATTTCAGCTTTGCCCAAATCCAAGAAGACAGATGGATGCATTACGATGGGTATGATGATGACGGTAACTTTATAAATCCAAGGTTTGAAGACCATATCTGCCTTCACATCAATTATGAAATTGAAGGTACTGTTTTTAAAGATAAAATGATAGTTACCGATGTTGACCCTGACACGGCAATGGCAGAGCTTGAAGAGTTCAGGCAACTGCTGGACGACCTAAATCCAAGAGGCGGAGGCAATACGGAGACCGGGATTGAAACCTCTGAAAAAAACGAAAACAGCAAAACATCCGATGACGCAACAAGAGAAATCCTTGATAAAACAGAAGACCGTATATATGCAAACTCGGCTCTCAGTGAATTTCTCGCTGTCAACCTGATGGCGGTAAATGATATGATTGACCTGTCAAGCTTCCCCGAAAGTGCCGATTGGGAGTTATTGCTTGATGCGTTTTTTGAAGCAATGTACCAAAACCCGCTTGTAATGCACATCAACGGAGCGGGAAGCGTCCCGGGCACTAATCTGCTTGTTGTAGACTACAAGGAGCCGGCAAGCAAAATACATCAGCAGCAAACGGAAATACGGGACATCGTGCCAAAAATAGTTGCCGATATAATTACCCCGGGTATGAGTGATTTGGAAAAAAGCTTTGCAATTAATAAGTACCTGATTGAAAATTCTGTATACGACTGGGCGGCACTCGAAGAAGCAGAGCGTAATAATTTCCAAGCAGTTGATGAAAAATTCAACGATTCATTTACTTCTTACGGTATTCTCATTAAGAAAGTCGGTGTTTGCGCCGGATATGCCGATGCGTTTAAGTTGCTTGCAGACGAAGCAGGTCTCGAATCAATTGTAGTTACAGGATATATGGAAGGAATATTGCCGCATGCGTGGAACCGCGTGAACATTGACGGTCACTGGCATACGGTTGATGTCACAAACAATGCAAATGAGCATCTTCTGAACGTATTTATGAATCTCCCCGACTCCGCCGCAGGCAGGATTCTTGTTGAGGACAATCAATTTATCATGAATGATTTTTTATCAAAATACAGGTCAACCGACAGCAACAGCGAATACTACACGGTAAACGGGAAATTCTTTAACAAAAACGAAATTGCCGATGAGCTTGCAAACCAAATCCGACAAAACGGCAGCGCTACACTGCGCACAGATTATGACCTCGATGACGATGAATTCTACGAAATAGCAATGGACGTAATGGAAAAACTGGGCTCAGAAACCCTCTTTGGCTTCTACATGCTCGGTGTTATATGGATGTCACTCACAGCATAATTCGTGCATAGTACAACTGTTGGGTAAATATTCTATACAAAGTATGTAAAGTGTGTTATCATAATCCGCAGTATATTTGTGGGGGATTTTTGCTTTGAAAACAATCTTTATTGTGGACGATAATATCATGAATTTGTTGACTGCAAAGGAGGCGCTGTCGGAAAATTATAATACTGTGACACTTTCGTCGGCGGCGAATATGTTTGAGCTGCTTGAGGAGGTTGTTCCGGATTTGATTCTGCTCGATATACTGATGCCCGAAGTTAACGGATTCGAAGCATTGGCACGGCTGAAGTCAGACAAACGCTACATGGATATTCCCGTTATCTTTCTTACGGGTAAAACAGATACAGAAACTGAATCAAAAGGCTTTGAAATGGGAGTTATCGATTTTATCGGTAAACCGTTTTCGAAGCCTGTTTTGCTTAACCGCATAAAATCACACCTTGAAATCGAAAGCGTAATCCGCGGCAGAACGGAAAAGCTTCTCAGACTGCAAAGCAGCATGGTTTCGGTTTTGGCAAACATGATTGAAAACCGTGACAAGCTTACCGGACGCCATATTGAACGGACAGTTGAATATGTAGATATTCTACTCAATGCAATGATTGAAAATAATGTATACAGTGAAGAAACCAAAACCTGGTCGGTTGACACCGTAGTTTCATCGGCACGTCTGCATGACCTCGGAAAAATAGCCGTATCGGACTTATTGCTCAATAAACCCGATAAACTAACTGCGGATGAGTACGAAATAATAAAAACACATGCTCTTGCAGGCGAAAAAATCATAGATGACATAATTGATGAAGCAGGCTACGAGGACCTGATGCACAATGCAAAGCTGCTTGCCGGAAGCCATCACGAGCGCTGGGACGGAACAGGATATCCCAGAGGCTTAAAAGGCGAAGAAATACCGCTCCAGGGACGCATCATGGCAATAGCAGATGTATATGACGCACTTGTTTCGGAGCGGCCGTACAAAAAAGCCTATACACATGAAAGAGCTGTTGAAATCATCAAGGAAAACAGCGGAACTCATTTTGATCCGGCAATTGTCGAAGTTTTTCTAAAGGTCGAAGGACTGTTTTCAGAGGTGAAGCAATGATAAAGTCGCTGCTGCGCAACATACGGGCTTCATACATGCTGATTCTTCAGTTGTTGTTCGTAGCAATGGCGATTGTAATTATTATTGCATCAGGTTCAATGTATTACGGCACAATAATCAGAAATTCATTCCAAAGTGATGCAATCAACCTTATAACTCAAACCCATTTATTAATAACCGCCGAGCTTC
>Ga0123356_10000493_pt1 | contig 43957 bp, 42 predicted proteins | sample TergutEmb28metaG_2_FD_92546 | JGI IMG/M metagenome (GOLD analysis project Ga0123356, IMG submission 92546) | Embiratermes neotenicus P3 segment gut microbial communities from Petit-Saut dam, French Guiana - Emb289 P3 | ecosystem: Host-associated > Arthropoda: Insects > Digestive system > Gut ...
ATTTTGTTGTATATACGGAACGCGGAACAGATAAACGGATTATTACAGCGCGTCCGGCGGATAAATCAGAGAGGAGATGCTATAATGGGTATTATCAAATCGACGGTAAGGGTTGGGGAAAAACCACCTAAAGAAGTTGTTAAACGGTTAAAGCAAGCTGCAAGACGGTCTATAAATTACACAGAGGAAGCCCCTCGGTCTAGCCCGGAGGCCTTAAAAGAATTTGCGCAATTAGCGGCAGAGCGTAACCATCGTAAAAAAAAGCAAACTATAACTATCCGCATAACTCCGGATGTTTTAGAAAGCTATAAAACTATGGGAAGCGGATACACCGGAATTATGTCCGATGTTTTACAATACGCTGTCAATAATCCGTCTGTACTTACTGCAGCAACAAAATAAAAAAATTGGGTGATTATAAGTTATTGACTTTTTAGTCAAAAATGGTATTATATTAAAATAACCAAAGGGGGTATTATGAGCATGTATAAACAAAACAGTAATATTAATGATCCCCCCCTATTTTTAATTTTAGCAATTAAAAGTAAATTCCAATTCAATTTTTTCTACACGATTCACCAAGGCGAGGTGACAAATGTTTTGTAAATATTGCGGGAAACAATTACCAGATAATAGTAATTTTTGCTCAGGGTGCGGTTATAAGATAATAAACACTAGTAATAACAACACTTATTATTATTTTTGGAATAATAACAAATAAATCTTCCGGAAATTCTAAATCAACAACAAGAAACGCTTCACCAACATATACAGCTGCAAATTTTGTAGGAACTTGGGATGGAGTAGATGAAGGAACTGGTTTATCGACTGTCTATACTTTTAATAGAGACGGGACTGTTCAGAGTGTATCAATAGATATTACTAACCGAGGCACATATAGAGTTAGCGGAAACACTATTCAGATAACCATGACAGAGGGGTTCACGGGTATTTTATTTCCTGATGGTCAGAGTGTTAGATACAATTTTAGGTTTAATGGTAACGACAGGCTTCAACTTACAACTACTATCTTAGGTATTCGCTTAACAGAGAACCTCATAAAAAGATAAATACAGGTATTACACCACATAGAAGATGTAAAAACCCTGTGCAATCTAGCCTTTAATTAAGCGTTAATTTATTTTTGCAGGTACTGTCATAATCTAATTACTTAACCTATAAAGAGCATATTGATTAAGCGAAATGCCTTCTTGCTCTGCTGCTAAAGCAAGTCGGGCATGAAGGCTTTTTGGCAAACGCAAAACGAATTTACCACTGTATTGATTATCTTCTATCGGCTCAGGTATTGAAAAACCGTTTTCCAGTTTTGCTTCAAACCAACCTTTCATTGCTTCTTGTATATTTTCAAAGGCTTCATTGTAGGTACTGCCATGACTCATACAGCCGTCAAGCTCTCTAACAGTAGCGAAAAAATATGAACCCGTCTCATCATTCTTATGCTGTATAACAATATGATAAGGCTTTGAAAGGTACTTCTTTACATTCATTATTTTTCTCCAATTCGTTCCAGTATTGCAGTTATATAGGCTTTTTTTATTTGCCCTTTTGCAACAACAGTAATAACATCGCCTGTAGAATTAATATACTGACGATGTGAACTTTCCATGCGTTTGCAACTATAGCCGTAATAACGCAATACATAATCAGCTTCTTCAAGGATTATTCCATGAGGCTGGTCTTTCATTTTCTGTAAAAGTTTCTTAATCCTTGCCATATTCTTATAATACTATATATGATACTATCATGTCAAGTATTTTTTTATACCCGTTTCCCAATTATCTGTGGTTATTGTCAAGATTAATTTAAATTAGTAAGATATAGGGGTATTTCGCCGGCGTGGTGGAATGGCAGACACTGGGGACTTAAAATCCCCTCCTAGCAATAGGGTATCAGTTCGAGTCTGATCGCCGGCAGTGATAATTAGCCTATCAGTAAGGAGCAAACTATGACAAATAAAATCCCTACAAGAATTTACATTTCCGAAGATGAGATGCCTAAATACTGGTATAACCTTAGAGCAGATATGAAAAATAAGCCCGATCCCATGCTGCACCCCGGCACTTTACAGCCTGTGACTGCCGCAGATTTGGCGCCTGTTTTTTGTAATGCCGTTATAGAACAGGAACTTGACGAGACAACAATTAATATTCCCATACCCGAAGAGATTCAGGATTTTTACCGCGCGTACCGTCCGTCAGCACTTATTCGGGCTTATTATCTCGAAAAGGCGCTGGATACGCCTGCAGAAATTTATTATAAGTTTGAAGGAACAAATACTTCGGGCTCTCATAAACTTAACTCGGCAGGACCGCAGGCTTTTTACGCAAAAAAAGACGGGCTCACATCGCTTACTACCGAAACCGGCGCAGGACAATGGGGAACAGCAATGTCGATGGCTTGCGCGTTTTACGGTTTAAAATTGATCGTATATATGGTAAAAATCAGTTCGGAACAAAAGCCATACCGAAAAGCGCTGATGGAATCATACGGCGCAAACTTGATTGCTTCGCCGTCTAACACGACAGAATCAGGCAAAAAAATTCTGGCAGGCGATCCCAACACTGGCGGCTCCCTTGGCTGCGCAATTTCCGAAGCAATAGAAACAGCAGTTAAAACCGATAAATGCCGTTATGTGCTTGGAAGCGTTCTTAATCATGTTTTATTGCACCAGACAGTAATCGGCTTAGAAGCAAAAACAGCTTTGGATAAATTCGGCATTAAACCCGACATAATCATCGGCTGTGCAGGCGGCGGTTCAAACTTGGGCGGTCTTATCGCTCCGTTTATGGGTGACAAGATCGAAGGAAAATCCGATGCTCGCTTTATCGCAGTCGAACCTGCTTCCTGCCCTTCGTTTACACGTGGCCGTTATGCTTATGACTTTGGTGATACAGCGCAAACTACTCCGCTAATTAGAATGCAAACCTTGGGAAGCGGTTATATGCCATCGCCTAACCATGCCGGCGGTCTTCGTTACCATGGAATGAATTCAACCCTTGCAAAATTGTTTAAAGACGGTCTTTTAGAAGCAAGAGCAGAAGTTCAAACTGATGTCTTTGACGCAGCTATTCAATTTATGAAGACAGAAGGTATTCTTCCTGCGCCGGAATCTTCGCATGCCATAAAAGCGGCGATTGACGAAGCAAATGAATGCAAAAAGACAGGCAAGAAAAAAGTCATTCTTTTTGGATTGAGCGGAACCGGGTTCTTTGATATGACAGCATATATGTCTTACAATAATAAGACTATGAGCGACCATATTCCAAGCGACGCTGAGCTGGAACGCGGATTTGCTTCAATTCCGGCAATTCCTCAGAACGGTTAATAGGTAAATTTCTCCCCCATTTCTTCCGATAATGGAATGGGGGCATATTTTGAAAAAGTTATTAATATTTATTCTTGCAGTTTTGATTGCAACAGCGCTGACAGCCGCTCTTTATGCAGAAGACGATGTCACAATCAAATTTCATAATTTTACATGGGGTACTACTATCGATTCTTTTAGAGCAAGGATGGGAAACCCTGTACATGTAGAAGAAATGAACGGGTTTCAGTCATTGGTTTATGAAAATATACCTATGGCAGGTTATCGCGCATTTATGGTCGTCTATTTTTCACGAAACGGACTGGAAGGCGGAGCCTATTATTTTGACACCAATAATCTCGAAGAATTAATGATGTGTTATGCCGCTGTCCAAAAAGAGCTTGTAACGTTATTTGGTCCTACACCGCCTGCGCCTGCAGGACGTTTTGAAGAACTAATGAGAGAAATGCGGCCTTATGAATCTTGCTGGAATTTATCAAGCGGATATGTACATCTCAAAGTTAATACACGGACAAACGATCCTGTTACATTATGGATTTCCGGTCCTTCTATGACTAAAATGTTTGATGGTTCTTAAAATAATTTAACAGATAGTTCCGCCGCCGATTACAATATCCCCGTCGTACATTACAACTGCCTGCCCCGGCGTGATTGCGCGCTGGGGTGTATCAAATTCAATGTTAAGATTATTTTCTCCTGTCTGTTCTGCAGAAGCCCATTGTTCAGCTTGAAGATAGCGCGTTTTTACTTTTACCCGCATGGGCGTTTTTATATTGTCCAGCGCAATTATATTGATGTTTTTTGCAGAAAGCGATTTGCTGTACAGAGCTTCATCTTCTGCAAGAGTCACAGTGTTTGCCTCAATTGACTTAGAAACAACATATATCGGAGTGTTAGCTGCAACTCCAAGCCCCCGCCTCTGGCCTGTGGTATAACGAATAAGACCTTTATGCCTGCCGATAACTTTTCCGTTTATATCGATAATATCGCCATGCGGATATTCTTTGCCTGTATATTTCTCAATAAAACTGCCGTAATCGCCGTCAGGTATAAAACAAATATCCTGACTCTCTCCCTTGGCGGCGTTTACAAGTTTTTTTTCTTCTGCAATTTTTCGCACTTGAGTCTTTGTAAGCGATCCCAGCGGGAAGCGGGCTTTTTGCAGCTGCTGCTGGCTAAGGCAGTATAATACATAGCTTTGATCTTTTTTTTCGTCTATTGCTTTTTGCAGAAGGAATCTGCCGCTTACCGGGTCTTTTGTTACCCGCGCATAATGCCCTGTAACAAAAAAATCGTAATCTATTTTTTTTAATTGCAGATGGATAGGGTTAAATTTAATATTACGATTGCATTCTATGCATGGGTTTGGAGTTGCTCCGCTTTCGTATGTTCTGACAAAATGACGTATGACATGTTCGTCAAATTCTTTTGTAAGATCGAGGGTTAAATGTTCTATGCCAAGATTAAGAGCAGCTGTCTTTGCGTCATTTATATCCTGCAAAGAAGAGCAGCCAGTTTCTTCGCTGCGGAGTTTAAGAGTTAAGCCTGTACATTCTAAACCCTGCTCAATGCTCAAGGCAGCCGCAACAGTGCTGTCAACGCCGCCGGACATTGCGCACACTGTGCGGGCGCACACTGTGCGGGCGCACACTGTGCGGGCGCATACTGTGCGAGCGCACACTGCACTACTTAACAATGTTCCGCCTGCTCATTAAAAATGAAAGTACTAACCCAACAATAAAACAAACGGCAGAAATTACGATTCCAATGCCTTCGCCGATTCCTTCGGCTTCACGATACAAAACAAAAATTGAACCAACAACGAGCCCTAAAACAGCGCCGTATGTTTCTCTTGGAACTTTTGCAAGTAAAAAACGTACAAAGGCTGCGCTTAATAAAAGCCCTGCAAGCGCGCCTAAAACAACGGGTATTATTAATGGAACATTTAATTCAGAAACTGCCAGAAGCACTGTGCGGTAAAAGCCAATTACAAGAAGCATAAACGCGCCGGAAATCCCCGGAATAATCATTGCGATTGCAGCTAACGCGCCTGCCGCGGCTAACATTCCAAATACATGCAGCGTTAATTCTGTATAAACTACCGTGCCTTCTTCTGGTTTTACAAATGCAAATACTATCATAACAGCGATTGCAATTACAAAACAAATTACAGAAGGCAAAGACGGCAATGCATCTTTTTTATCTTGAGAAGTTTCGCTGTTAATGTTAGTTTTAGCACAAACATAAGCTTGCGGGCAAACTTTGGAATATATTAAAGGTATACTGCCTGTGATGACTCCGATAAAAAACCAATAAGCGGGAGTGCTGTGGTTCTCCATTAATAAAGAAAAAACTTTGCTAAAGAAAAATATTCCCGCGATTCCTCCGATTACTAAAGGAAGCCAAAACATCCATGCTTCAAATATCTTTTTTAAATCAGGCACTATTACATTTATAAGACGATCGTAAACGCTGAACACAACTGCCATTGTCGCAACCGAAAACCCGGGAATAATCGCTGTGATACCGAGAATAAATCCAATGCCTGTTAATTTAATTAGTTCCATAATTTCTCCGGATAGATTCCTGCTGTTGTCATTTCTTCCAGTTTTTTTATTGCAGCTTCTCTGTCTTCTTTGTATGTAACGCCGAACCAGTCAGAATCTGCAGAAAGAACTTTTACATTAATGATTTTCTGCTTAATAAAATGATCAACGGCTTTGGGAATAAAACATTCGCTTTTTATCTGCCCCGGAATATCCGCAGTAAATGTTTTAAGGTAGTCATCAAAGTATTTTTTTAAATGAGGCAGTATATCAGGAGAAAATCCCCAAAAGTTCATTGATACCGGCGTATCAGGAGTTAGTTCACGTATTGAACCATCCGGCGCGGTATTAAATATTTTTTCATCTTTTTTTTCTATTGCAGTAAGTTCATCTACGCTGACCAAACAGCCGTTTTTTACTTCGCATACTCCGCGCGCTACAGTTCCCTGCGGACTAAGCGTTTTTTCCAGCCTGTAAGGCACGATAGAAGATTTGTCTGTATCCGAACCTAAGAGATGTTTGCCCATAACAGCGAATGCTTCTCTTCCGTAAAAATCATCAGCATTGAGCACAGTAAACGGCGCATCAATTTTATCAGCGGCGCATAGCAAAGCATGCCCTGTGCCCCATGGTTTTGTACGCCCCGCTTCCTTTGCCGCACTGAAAATATCCGGCGGAATCAAAGTGTCAAGATTTTGAAAAGCTAGTTCGTAATTAACTTTTTTACCCATACGCGCTAGAACAAGCTGACTAAAATCTTTTTCGATATCATTACGGATAATAAAAACTATTTTTTCGAACCCGGAATTAACAGCGTCAAATACAGAGTAATCCAAAAGCACTTCGCCGTTTTTTCCGATTTTATCCATTTGTTTTAATCCGCCGTAACGGCTTCCCATGCCTGCGGCAAGAACTACTAAAATAGGACCTTTCATATTTACTCCTTTGTATACGTAATAATAGAAAAATTTTCATAATTTACGGTGTCGGTTTTTTTCCAGCTTTCGTCTATTTTAGGAAAATAAGTATCACCGTCGTAATTTCCGGGGATTAATGTAAGAATTATTTTATTTGCATAAGGCATTGCCTGAGTGTAGATTGATTCCCCGCCGCAGATAAATACTTTTTCGTAATTGGCACAAGATTCAATGGCGGCATTTAAAGAAGAAAGAATAACCACAGAGGACTGCAACTGAAGTTGCTTGGAGTTACACGGAGTCTTTCGTCCGAAAGCACTATCTTCTCCGTGAAACTCTGTGTACTCCGTGGTAAAATTCTTATTTTTGGAAATAATTATATTCAATCTTCCGGGCAGAGGTTTAACAGGAAGCGAGTCCCAAGTTTTTCTGCCCATTATACACGGCCATCCAATAGTAGTCTCTTTAAAGTGCGCGAGGTTTCCTTTTATCGACCACGGCATAGCGTTATCTTTGCCGATAACCTGGTTTTCTGCCATAGCGGCAATTAAAATTATCTCTTGCTTCTTCTTCATCTAAAATCTTCCATTCGTGAAAATACCGTAGGTATTAGTTCGTGCAAGTACCGAAGGTACTAATTCGTGGTAAAAATTTTTAAATATCATACGGCAATCTCAAACTTTATCGCAGGATGAGGATCGTAATTTTCTACGATTGTGTCGTCATAGTGCCACTCAAATATCGATGTAAATTTTTCTGTTTTAATTCTAGGAAGCTCTTTTGGCTTTCGCGTTAGCTGCAAACTAATTGCATTAATATGATTTACATAAATATGCACATCACCCAAAAAGCCGATTAATCTGCCTTCGCCCAAGTTTGCTTCTTTTGCCAGCAAGTGTAAAAGACAGCCGTAACTTGCAATATTAAAAGGCAGCCCCAGCGCGACATCGACCGATCGCTGATTCCAAAGCAGGTTAAGCTTACCGTCAATAACAGTCACCTGAAAACTATAATGGCATGGAGGCAATGCCATGCGGTGTAAGTCGCTAGGGTTCCACGCGCTGACAATCATTCGGCGGTCATCGGGATTTGTTTTTAATGTCTGTACAAGTTTTTTTAGCTGATCAACGCCGCTGCCTTCCGGCGAACTGTTATACGCAGTATATTTTGCACCAAAGTTACGCCATTGCCAGCCATATATAGGACCAAGCTCACGTTCGTTCATCATTTTTGTTTTTGTTTGTTCGTCATTACCGTACGGAACAACATCGGGGCTGCACCATTCGTCCCATATCGAATTTTTTTGTTCTTTTAGCCATTCTTTGTCGGTATACCCGCGGATAAAAAATTCGAGTTCTGAGCGAACCATGCGGAACGGCACTTTTTTTGTGGTTAAAAGCGGGAAACCCTCAGACATATCATGTTCAAACATAGCGCCAGCGATGGAAAGAGCGTCTACGCCGGTACGGTTAGTTTTTCTAAAACCGGTGTCGAGTATTTTTTGTACGATATCAAGATATGCTTTCATACCTTTAATGCCTGCGCAGATAAACTACCGTTATGGATTTGTTCTTTTACATAAAAGCCGTAAGTTTTATCATGGATTGCAATATGACTAAAAATCCAGTCTTTAAGAGTACGGACAAAATGATTGGGTACAAAATGTTTGCCTTCGTTATATTCTTTTGCCGCTTCTAGAATATCCTTAATTAAAATATCATGCATTTTTTTATGCTCATTCAGCTGAGGATAATTTATTGTTTTTAGTAGTTTTATTTCGTCATCAAAGTGAAAATGGACATACTCCACCATCTTGTGCATTGCTTCTTTAAATACAGTTTGGAGCATATCAGGTTTGGCAATGCAGGCAACATATAATTGATTTGTAAGCTCAACAAGCTTTTTATGCTGAACGTCTATTACTTCGATTCCTGTTGCATACTTTTCATCCCAAACAACAATTTCTGCCGTTTCCTGCTTTTTTTCCTGCTGGTCATTATTAGTCATATCGAACATTATACCAAAAAACAGGAAAAAAGGCAATTAGACCTTATTTTATAAATATGTTATAAATATCTCTATGAACAAAACACATTTGGCGTGGGAAGAAACCAGCCGCAAAAAAACATATGAATGTAAGATATTTTCGATTTCGGAGTCTTATTGCAAATCACCGAGGCAAATAACGAAGGCTGATCCAAAAGCTGAACCGCACACTTTTACTATCATCGATACAAAAGATTGGGCTATTGTTATTCCGGTTATCGAAACCCCTGCGGGCAAAAAGTTTTTAATGGTGTGGCAGTGGCGGCATGGCTCGCAATGCCTGAGCCTAGAGTTTCCAGGCGGTGTTTTTGAACCCGGCGAAAATCCGGAAGAAGCCGCCGCAAGAGAATTATACGAAGAAACAGGATACAAACCGCAAAAGATAAAAAAGCTTGGGGATTTTAGTCCTAACCCGGCAATGATGTCAAACAAGGTTCACTTTTTTCTTGCCGAGGATCTAATTGATACAGGTAAGCAAGAACTAGACGAAGATGAATATGTCGAAATTGAAATAGTCGATGCAGACGAAGTTATAAAAGGAATGGGCAAAGCCCCGTACATTCATTCACTTATGGGAACTGCCCTGTCGTTGTATTTCCAAGACAAGTAGAACTCTTATGGCGGTTTACGACGTTTTGCAAAGCAAAATGTAAGGCGGCTTTCGCCGCCCGTAAACCGCTGAGATAGACGACGTTCACGAAGTGTAATGTCGTCTATCGTGTAAGTATGCGACGTTTTAATGTCGCATACTTGTTACTATCTTGGTATTTCCAAAACCATGCCGGGAAGGATTAAATCAGGATTGTCTGGTTCGGGCATTCTGGATTTGTTGGCTTCATAGAGTTCTCTCCATCTAAAGGGATCTCCATATACCCAAGAATAACCTGCGATATTCCACAGACAGTCTCTTTCTACTCTCCATGTTCTTACAATATATTGTCTGTTAGAGCCGGTTGCAGTACCAGTGCCAGTCCCCGCTCCTGTTCCGGTTCCAGTACCAGTTCTTGAAGCCGATGCGGTTCTTCCGGGTTCGAACGCCGCAAATATTTCTATCGAGTTCATTGCAGCTTCGATTGCGTCACCCCATTCTTCTTCTGATTGAGCGGCAACAGCTTCTTCGTAATATTCTTTTCCTTGATTAAAATTAATCGGGAACCTGTCTGCTATATTGTTTCTTTCGGCTAAATCCATCAAACGTTTTGCTTCTATAATTAACTGTTCGGCAACATATTCGTCAGATAACCCGGCAAAAAGAATTGCTTCATTGGCGAACCCTGCGCTTGCCTGATAATCGCCGATTTCATACATTTCCTGCGCAAGTTTTGATAAACGAAGGCTTTCGATATAAAACTCATTATTGCTGATTCTTTGATCTACCTGTGCAAATGCAGACACTGCAAAAAACAAGGATACAATCACAACTGCAATTATTTTATTGTTAAGATTCCTCATCTTACGCCTCCTTCAATTAATCTTTCTGCTTCTTGAGCGGCTCCGCTGCTTTCTTCGATTTTTTCACCTGCAAGCCTGATAGCTTCTTCCGCTCTAACGCGCCTTTCTTCGGTTTCTTTTCTGGAGATTGCATAAATCGCTTCTGCTTCTACAAAAGTAATTCCGGCAACATTAAAGTTTTCGGCTCTAAAGTTTTCTTCTGCTCTGCCAAAAATAGCTTCTCCCTCGCGGAAAGTATCGCGGGAAGCAATGTTTGCTCTTTCTGATACAGCAAGTTCTCTTTCTGAAACAGCGGCTGTTCTGCGTTCTCTCGCGTACACTGTCCAACCGTTAGAAAGTACAATATTGTAACGAAGAAGAGCTTCTTCTGCGCCGGCTAAAGCTCCCTCTTTATCGCCTTTTTCGTATGCTTCGATTGCTGTCTGGGCAACGCTGTCGGCTCTGGTAAAATTGTCAGCGTCATATTGCGTAAATCCGCGATCGATGATTTCTTGTCTTGCCAAAAATACATTAGCGCCCATTTCAAGAGTTTCGTATTCTTCCAATGCCTCAAATGCGGTATCTCTTGCTTTGTAATAATCCTCTGCATCATACTGCTCTTTTGCGGCAAGCGCGAGATCATCTGCTTTTTTTAAGTATTCCGGGAAAACTTCGGTAAATCCTGTATGTATCAGCTGTTCCCTCGCGGCGAGAATTTCATCTTCTATTGCCTGAGCGTAAAGCGGAACTGTTTTCTTAAAAAGTTCGTCATAGGCATCTGCAGCAATGCTGTATTCGGCAGCACTGTTGGCTGCTTCGTACAGGGTTTCCAGAGTTTCCCATTCGCTGGGAAAATAAGCCGGAACTTCAAAGTCAATTGCCCTCTGTCTGGCTTCCTTTGCCCTGTCTTCTTCGACTTTTGCGCCTGTGGTATTACATGAAACGCCTAAAAATGCAACCAATGCTATTGTTAATAGAATAAAAAAGCTGTTTTTCTTCATTAACCCCTCCTTATCGGGAATAAAAGCAGTATACACGATTTTGAATTTTTGGTAAAGAGTTTCTATGGATAAAATAAGTTTCGAAATAACCAAACATTTTGGTGTAATTTCCAAAGAAAAGAGCGGATGGCAGAAGGAATTGAACCTTGTGTCGTGGAACGGCAGGGCTCCAAAGCTCGATATCAGGGACTGGGCGCCGGATCATGAAAAAATGGGCAAAGGCGTGACTCTTACAGAGGGCGAAGCGGCGGCTCTGGCAGAACTGCTGGTTTTTGCCCTCGCCAAAGAGGGGAATTGATAAAAGAAGAGTTCACACGGAGACGCAGTGACACGGAGGACACGGAGCGAATTCTAAGGTTTTTACTTTTCCTTACCTTATTCTTTGTGATCTCCGTGCCTTTGTGCCTTTGTGTGAGGGAATTTACATAAAATAGCTATTGAAGAAAACGAGCGAATTTGATAGCTTTATATCTGGGTTCTGATTTGAGCCCAAAATCAATTAATTTCAACCTTAAGAGGAGAAGATTTTTATGGCAAAACAGTTAATGTTTAACGAAGAAGCCCGGCGCAAGCTGCTTTCGGGAGTTGAACAAATTTCCAAGGCCGTTAAGGTAACGCTGGGACCAAAAGGCCGCAATGTCCTTCTGGACAAAAAGTTCGGCGCACCCACTGTAACTAAAGACGGCGTTTCTGTAGCAAAAGAAGTGGAACTTTCCGATCCTTACGAAAACATGGGCGCACAGCTTCTTAAAGAAGTCGCCACAAAAACAAACGATGTAGCCGGCGACGGTACCACTACAGCAACCGTATTGGCTTATTCGCTGGTTAAAGAAGGCTTAAAATCTGTAGCGGCAGGCATGACCCCGCTGGAACTAAAGCGCGGCATTGATAAAGCTGTCGAAATCGCAGTAGAAGAAATCAAGAAAAACTCAAAAGACATCAAAGATAAAGAAGAGATTTCCCATGTTGCTTCGGTTTCTGCAAATAACGATACCGAAATCGGCAATACAATTGCTGACGCGATGGAAAAAGTCGGAAAAGACGGTGTTATTACTGTCGAAGAATCCAAAACTATGGATACTAGTATCGAATTTGTCGAAGGTATGCAGTTTGACCGCGGTTATATTTCGGCTTACTTTGTAACAGACCGCGACACAATGACAAGCGTTTACGAAGACGTATTCATTCTTATCCATGATAAAAAAGTATCCAGCATGAAAGATATGCTTCCGCTTCTTGAAAAAGTTGCTCAGAGCGGCAAACCTTTGCTTATTATCGCAGAAGACTGTGACGGCGAAGCGCTTTCGACATTGGTCGTAAACAGTCTGCGCGGAACTCTTCGCACTTGTGCTGTTAAAGCTCCCGGTTTCGGCGACCGCAGAAAAGCAATGCTGGAAGATATCGCTATTTTGACAGGCGGCGAAGTAATTTCCGAAGAACTCGGCCTTAAGCTCGAAAACACAGATATTTCTCAGCTTGGTAAAGCAAAAACTGTTAAGATCGACAAAGATAACACAACGATTATTAACGGCGCAGGCAAGCAGAAAGATATTCAGGACAGAATCGCGCAGATTAAAGCGCAGATCGAAGACACAACATCCGACTACGACCGCGAAAAATTGCAGGAACGTCTTGCAAAACTCGCTGGCGGCGTTGCTGTAATCAATGTCGGTGCGGCTACAGAAGTTGAACTTAAAGAAAAGAAACACAGAGTAGAAGACGCTCTTTCCGCTACACGCGCTGCTATTGATGAAGGTATTGTTCCCGGCGGAGCGATTTCTTTAATTCAAGCCGCGCTTGCGCTGGACAAGGCTGATATGAACGGTCTTACCGATGACGAAAAGGTCGGCTTTAAAATCGTTAAACGCGCTCTCGAAGAACCGATCCGCCAGATTGCAGATAACGCAGGTCTTGACGGCGCTGTTATTGCAGAACGCGCAAAGAACGAAAAGAAAGGCATAGGCTTTGACGCCGCAAAGATGGAATGGGTAGACATGATGAAAGCGGGTATTATTGATCCTGCAAAAGTATCGAGATCTGCGCTTCAGAACGCGGCATCGATTGCAAGTCTGTTACTCACAACCGAATGCGCCATTACTGATATTCCGGAAAAGAAAGACGCTCCTGCAATGCCGGGCGGCGGAATGGGCGGCATGGGAGGAATGGACTACTAAGCGAACTGTGTTGAAGAGCCTCACACGGGTCTTGCAGCGAAGCTTCTAGCAGGCACAGAGACACAAAGTTTTAATTTAGGTTTTAAGATTAGGAGCTGTCCGAGAAGAATTAGAGACCACAGAGGACACGGAGTAACACAGAGGTTTTTGTTCGAAAATCTTACGCTCTCCGTGAAACTCCGTGTACTCCGTGGTTAAATTCTTACTTATTGGACATCTCCTTTTTTTTGGTATGTTGAAAGTAACGTCATAAAAGTATACTCTTTGAATGACCATGGAAAAACAAGACGCCGTCGCTCAATCAATTAATACTCCGCAAACAGTAACGCAGACTGCGAAAACACTTGTCCGCCATGGAACTGTATTGTCTCTTTTAACGCTGATCTCCCGCGTTCTTGGTCTTCTTAGGGAAATGGTAAAAGCAAGGTTTCTTGGCACTACTGCCCTGTCCGATGCTTTTTCTGTGGCGTTCCTTTTACCCAATTTGTTCCGCCGTCTTTTTGCAGAAGGTTCTATCTCGGTTGCTTTTATTCCTACTTTTAAAGAACATTTACTGGAAGCTAATAAAGAAAAAACACGCGAGTTTTTATCATCTATGTTCACCTTTCTTACATTTTTTGTAACGCTTGCTGTTTGCGCCGGTATACTTGCCGCTCCTTTGCTTGTTCGCATTTTTGGAATAGAAGAATTTGACGAAACAGTTTTTTTAACAAGAATAATGTTTCCGTTTCTTGGATTTATTTCGCTTGCGGCATTGTTTCAGGGTGTATTAAACAGCCTGCATATTTTTACGCCATCGGGGCTTGCGCCGATTCTGTTAAACATTGTTACCATTATCGCAGCTTATGTTTTAAGTCCTTACACCGCAAACCCAGCGCGGGCGATGGCGATTGGAATTCTAGTCGGTGGTTTTTTGGAAGCGGCGATTCAACTGCCGTTTGTATTAAAAAAAGGACAAACATTTTTTATAACAGGATTAAAACGCGCGTTTAGCAATCCCGGCGTAAAAAAAGTTTTACTGCTTATAGCTCCAACGATTATCGGAATGGCAGCTTATCAAATAAATGATTTGGTTTCTACTGCGCTGGCAGGAAGAGCGGGCGAAGGTGTTGTATCCAGCTTGCAGTATTCTCTGCGGCTGCAGGAATTGTTTCTTGGCGTGTTTGCGGTTTCTATAGGGACAGTGCTTCTGCCGAATCTTACCGAATACGCAAAAACTTCTCAGTGGGATATTTATAATAAACGGCTGGTTTCTTCCATTAATATTATTGCATTGATAACGATTCCAGTTACTTTCTTTTCATTAATGGAAGGACAGAATTTAATCCGCCTTCTTTTTCAGAGTCATAGCTTTGATGAAACTTCGGTTACTCTTACTCTGGCGGCATTTACATTTCATATGCCGGGGCTTTTGTTTATCGCGCTTAACAGAATTATCGCGCCTGCATTTTATGCGCAAAGTGATACAAAATCACCGACTATTGCGGGGATAATTTCTTTTGCCGTGAATATTACCCTTGCCGCTGTATTGGTAGGACCGTACCGGGGAGCGGGAATTGCGTTTGCGCTTACTATTGCTAGCGCGATAAATACAATTGCGCTTCTTGTTATGCTTGGCAAAAATCCCAATATTGACTTAAAAGCCGTTATAACTCCATCATTATTGTATATAATTAAAATGGTTATTCTGTCTGCGCTTGCAATTGTTCCGTTATATTTTATTTCGCCGGTGTTACGCGAAGTTTTTACAGGACACAGCCGTATAATAACGCATGGAGCGCCGTTAATTATAAATGCTTTTATTTATTTTATTCTTGGAATAACAATGCTTGCGATTGTAAAAGATAAAAATTTATTGGGCTTGCTCGATATGATCAAAAAGAAAAAGGAAGTACAATGATAACGAATGTCAGGTATAAAAACCTTCCTACGGTTGTTCTTGCAGGCCGTCCCAATGTGGGCAAGTCTACTCTCTTTAACCGCCTGCTCAGAAAGCGAAGAGCAATTACAGATCCAACTCCGGGAGTAACGCGCGATCCTGTCGAAGCAGATTGTCTAATCGAAGGAAAGCCATTGCGTCTTATCGATACAGGCGGTTTTAAACTTGTAGACCTCGAAAGCATTGATAAACTTGTAGTAGAGAAAACATTAGAAACTATAAAAAAAAGCGATCTTGTTGTTTTGCTTTTAGAAGCTGGTGATATAACAAGCGAAGATGAAGAATTAATCGACCGCCTGCGTCCGTACCGAAAAAAATTGATTGTTACAGTTAATAAAACAGAAGGCGGCAGAATGCAGGCTGACTCCTGGAATGTTATGCAATTTGGATTTGATAAAGTTTTTATGATTTCTGCAGAACACGGCGACAATATCGGAGAGCTTCAGCAGGAAATATTAAAACGCCTTGATTTTTCCAAAGTAGAAGAAGACACAGAAGAGCAGGCTATCCGTATCGCGCTTTTGGGAAAACCAAACACCGGCAAATCAACATTATCAAACAGATTAACAGGAGCAAACGCTTCTATCGTAACAGATATTCCCGGGACTACAAGAGATACTGTAGAAGGCCGCTTTAAATGGAAATCAAAAAACTTTGTGATACTCGATACTGCGGGGATTCGGCGCAAGGCGAAAGTAACAGAAAACATCGAATATTATTCTGTTAACCGTGCGATAAAAACAATCAATGACGCTGATATTATTGTTTTAATGATAGACGCAGAAGAGGGGCTCTCTGATCAGGATAAAAAAATCGCAGCTCTTGCTCACGATAAAGGAAGAGGTATTATACTAGCTTTAAATAAATGGGACATGATGCCTCAGGAAAAATATACTTTTAAAAATGCAGAAGACAGAATACATTTTCAGTTTGGGCAAATGGAATATGCGCCTATTATTCCCGTAAGCGCAAAAGACGGAACAGGCGTCGATAAAATTTTAAACACTGCGGTTAAAATGTACGGACAGCTTAATACTCATATTGGCACATCGCAATTAAATCAAGCGCTGGAAAGATGGCTGCAGGAAAATCCACCGCCTTCCGGTCCTCGCACCCGCTTTAAAGTAAAGTACGCCGTACAAAAGTCCGCAAACCCTGTGCATTTTATCTTTTTTACTTCCCGCACAAGAGCTGTAAGCGATTCATATATTTCTTATATAAAAAATAAAATCCGCAAAGACCTGGGATTTTCTCTTATTCCGGTGATACTGGAAATAAAGGATTCTACAGGAAGTAAATAAATAACCAATTGACATAATTCGGCTTTCGAGCCAAAATGAAGTATGAACATTGCAAACAAACTTACTCTGTTAAGAATCATCCTTGCTCCTGTTTTTTTTGTCATTTATTTAATACCCAACGCTTCTCCCAAGTGGACAATACCTGTTCTTTGGGCGATTTTTATCATATCAGAAATAACCGATTACTTTGACGGTTTAGCCGCAAGAAAACTTAATCAAGTAAGTGATTTTGGAAAACTCTTTGATCCTTTTGCCGACACCATCGTACAGATAACATGTTTCCTTTGTTTTTTAATCGATGGTATTTGGGGCGGAGGTCTGCTGCCGGTAATTCTTTTCCTTATAGTTGTCTACCGTGAGTTTGGCATTCTTTTTATCCGTAATTTAATGTTAAAAAAAGGAATAACTCTCGGCGCGAGTATATACGGAAAACTAAAAACTGCCGCATATATCTGCGCTGTCGGCGCTGCTCTTCTTGCCGCAAGTTTAGAAAGGCTGGCTTTGTACGAATCATATCTTTTATATGTCAGACTAGGCTCTCTTGCAATATTCATTATCTCAGTAATAATCGCAGTCGTATCATTTTTTGACTATTTAATTAAATATAAAAAGAATTAATATAAAAGGTAATATATGTCAGCGGGCAGTATATGTTAGCAAGTAACATTAGAAAATTCAGCGCGCCGGGAAGAACAGAACTTGCTGGCAATCACACCGATCATAACCGCGGAAAAGTATTGGCGGCGGCTATTCAATTGGAAAACGCCGCTTCTGTTCAGCAGCGTGATGACAATATTGTATTTTTTAGATCTTCCGGTTTTTCTGATGTAGAAATTAACCTTGTTGACTCTAACGGTAAACCTGATTTAGATCCAAAACCGGAAGAAACCGGAAAGACAGAAGCGCTTATAAGAGGAATCGCGGCAGAACTCTATAAACGCGGCTCAAAAATCGGCGGATTTTCGGCTAACGCTGTTTCGACAGTGCTTCCCGGTTCCGGTCTTTCGTCATCAGCGGCATTAGAAGTTTTAATTGGACGCATTTTTGACTGCCTTTACAGTGACGGAAAACGCAGTTTTTTAGAAATTGCGCAAATCGGCCAGATTGCAGAAAATGTCTATTTTGGAAAACCATGCGGTTTAATGGATCAGATCGCATGCGCTTCCGGCGGCGCTGTAGCTATTGATTTTGAAAACGCAGCTAACCCTGTTGTAGAACAAATCGAATTTGATCTTGCTGCTTTTGGATACATTCTTTGCGTAGTAAACACAGGCGGCAGTCACGCGGATTTAACCGCTGATTACGCTTCTATACCTGCAGAAATGAAATCTGTTGCCGCCTTCTTTGGAAAGTCAGTCCTTAGAGAGCTTGATAAAGACACTGTTATGTCCCGCGCCGCCGACATACGAAAAACTCTTGGAGACAGAGCTTTGCTTCGTTCGGTTCATTTCTTTGATGAAAACGAAAGAGTCGATTCAATGCTTAGCGCGATTAAATGCAAAAAAATAGATAGGTATCTAGAATTAGTTAATGAGTCGGGAGATTCCTCATGGAAACTTCTGCAAAATGTATATTCGCCGAACAACAATGCAGTTCAGGGTATTACAACCGCGCTTATGTTAACACAGGATTTTTCCCGAAAGCAAAAAATTTCAAATGCATTCAGAGTCCATGGCGGAGGTTTTGCAGGCACAATTCAAGTATACATGCCAAAAGACGCAATGCGCATTTACCTTCAATATATAGAAAATGTTTTTGGCAAAGGCGCTGTAACAGAACTAATGATAAGACAAGAAGGTGCTGTTGAGTTTTAATAATTAATGTATTATAATTATCCATGCCTAAAAAAAGGGAATTTTCCGAAGAATTAGAGAAACTTGCAGAAGCGGGCAAGACTGGCAACTTCAATATTACTCTAAATTACGAAGGTCTGACAAATGAAGAAAAACTTGATATTCTCCTGATCAACGAGGCTGTCCGCAATTTTAAAAACGCGACTGAATATGACTTGATGAAATACAAACTCACAAGCGACGCTCTTGGTATTGCGCTGTGGGATATGGATGTCGTAAGCTCAGATCCTATCAATCCTGACAATACTTTTACATGGTCAAAAGAATTCAGGCATATGCTTGGTTTTAATGATGAACGGGATTTTCCGAATGTCACGCATAGCTGGAGCGACAGGCTTCATCCAGAGGACAAGGAAATTACTCTTAATGCATTCGCCGCGCATCTTAATGATTACTCAGGAAAAACGCCGTACGATATAGAATACCGCCTAATGCGCAAGAACGGGGAATACCGATATTATCATGCTTTTGGAACAACGCTCAGAGATAAAAAAGGCGCTCCTCTCAGAGTAGCCGGAGCTTTAAGAGATATAAACGAAGAAAAAATATTAATTAAAGAAAGAACAGAAGCCGAAATAGCAAATCAGACTAAATCAACTTTTCTTGCAAACATGAGCCACGAAATCCGTACTCCGATGAATGCGATTCTCGGCATTACAGATATTTTAATGATGCAAAAAGGATTGTCAGAAGAAACCGAATCCGGACTTGATCAAATTCATAATTCCTGCGATCTGCTTTTGGGCATTATAAATGACATACTTGACTTTTCCAAAATAGAAGCGGGAAAAATGGACATCATACCTGCTCAGTATATAATAGCAAGTTTAATAAATGATTCTGTGCACCTTAATATGATGCGAATGGACGGCAAACCTATCGAATTTGAACTGCAGGTAGACGAAAACCTTCCGGCAAAATTGTTCGGTGATGCGCTTCGTATAAAACAAATTTTAAACAACCTGCTGTCAAATGCGTTTAAATATACAGAATCCGGCAAAGTTACCCTGTCTATTACAAGTGAACCAAAACCAGAATACGCATATATTGATCTTATTATAAGCGTTAGAGATACCGGCCACGGCATGACAAGAGAACAAATGAGTACGCTGTATGAAGAATATTCCCGCTTTGATTTAAAAGCAAACACAATAGAAGGAACAGGTCTTGGACTCGCAATAACACAGCATTTGATACATTACATGAACGGCAGTATTAAGGTAGAAAGCGAACCGGGAAAGGGCTCTCTTTTTATTGTTAATCTTCCGCAAAAATTGATAGACAAAGATGTTCTCGGAAAAGAACTGGCGGAAAATTTAAAACAATTCCGCAGAAACTTTGTTCCGCAAATGCAAAGAAGCCAGATTACACGCGACCCTATGCCGTACGGAAGCGTATTAATAGTAGATGATGTAGAAACTAATCTTTATGTTGCCGCAGGTCTTTTAAAGCCGTATTTGCTTCAGATAGAGACTGTAACAAAAGGACGCGATGTAATTAATAAAATAAACAGCGGCAAAGTGTATGATATTATTTTTATGGATCACATGATGCCGGAAATGGACGGAATAGAGACAACTCAAAAAATACGGGAACTTGGTTATACGCATACAATTGTCGCGCTTACGGCAAACGCAGTTGTCGGACAAGCGGAGATGTTTTTACAGAATGGATTTGACGATTTTATTTCTAAACCGATAGATATACGCCAGTTAAATTTTATTTTAAATAAACATATCCGCGACAGACAACCGCCTGATGTAATCGAAGCTGTCTACAAACACATGAGCGAAATCTCATCCAGCGAGTATCTTAGTCCTGTAGATTCGCTTTTGCTGGAATCATTTACAAGAGACGCAAAAAAAACAGCCGATCTTTTGGATGAGCTGTTTGATGCCCAAAAACTAGAAGAGAACGATGACGATTTAAAAAAGTTTACAGTTGCTGTTCATGGCATAAAAAGCGCATTAAAAAGCATAAACGAAACAAAACTTTCTGAGCTGGCTTTTGTACTGGAAACTGCAGGCAGAGCGCTAGATACCGATCTTATAAAAGCGTCGGCTCCCGAGTTCTTAATCGAACTGCGCGCATTAATAAAATATCTTGAACTAAAATTAGATTCTGATAACGCTCAAAATGAGGTTTCTGCCGAGAATGAAAACATTAATGACCTGCGTAATAAACTGCAAATTTTAATAAAATTATGCGCAGATTTTGACAGGAAAGGTGTGCTAGAATTAATAGCTGGGATGAATTTTTGTTCCAAAAAAACAAGGGGAGTTCTGGATATTATAAAGGAATTTGTTTTGCATAGCGAGTTTGAAAAAGCAGGAAATACTGCGAAAAAATATTTTGATAAAGTGCAGCTTTAGGAGAATCATATGTTCATTACAAAACATTTCTTTCGTTTGATATTAATTACATTATTCTTAACTCTTCCTGTTTGTTTTATGAACTGTAAAAAAACAACAGAACATCAATCTGCGGCATTTGAATCATTTATAAATATACCCGGTATAACAACGGAAGAAATTGCGGCTATTAATGAGCTAAAGAATGAATATAACAAATTTGTTTTTAGCGTGCTGCCGTCTACAACAGCATTTCTTGACAGCAGCGGTGAGATAGGAGGATTCTTTGCACTGTTCTGCGATTGGCTTACCGGTTTATTCGGCATTTCGTTTGTGCCGGAGTATGTTGAATGGAACGATTTTCTTGCCAAGCTTGCAAGTTTCGAAGTTGATTTTACAGGCGCAATGACACCAACAGAAGAACGGTTAAAAACTTATTATATGACATCACCGATTGCAATGCAGATAATCAAATCTTACCAAATTACAGGGAGCGAATCCATAGAAAATATAACACAGAGACGCCTCCCAAGGTATGCTTTTATTCTAGATACTTCCATAATAAATGATATAGCTGCCGCTGTTGGAAGCGATACATTCGAAACTATACTTGTAAGAAGCACTGACGAAGCATACGAATTTTTAAAAACCGGACAAGCTGATGCTTTTCTTTACTCCGATGCTGTCGAGGTTTCCTTTGATAAATTCGGAGACGTTACTGCCAAAGATTTTTTTCCATTAATTTATAACCCTGTATCGCTTGCAACACAGAATCCAAAACTAAATCCGATAATTACTGCGGTTCAAAAAGCTCTTGATAACGGAGCGCACAGCAGCCTGACTACAATATATAATCAAGGGCATAAGGAATACCAAAGAAACAAACTGCGCAATCAGTTTACAGAAGAAGAGCGCGAATATATTAGAAACAATCCTGTTATTCCTGTCGGAGCAATTTATAGCAACTATCCTGTCAGCTTCTTTAACAATAGAGAAAATGAGTTCCAGGGGATATTCTTTGATTTACTTGACGAGATAGAATCAATGACAGGTTTAGTTTTTAAACTTGCAAATGATCAGTACACAGAATGGGGAACAATACAGGAAATGCTAAGAAACAAAGAAGTCTTTTTTGTATCTGATATGATCTGGACAAGAGCCCGCGAAGAATATTTTATATGGTCGGAGACTTCGATACATAATGATAGTTATGCGCTTATTTCTAAACTGGATTTTCCCAATGTTTCGACTAACGAAATCCTTAACTCAAAAATCGGCTTGACGCGGGAAACTGCCTATACTGCTATGTTCAAGCAATGGTTTCCCGGACATGAGAACACGATAGAATATAACGGTATCGAAGAAACTTTTAATGCTATGCGCAACAATAAAGTGGACATGGTTATGACTACAGAAAGAAGGCTCATGTTTCTTACGCATTATCAGGAACTTTCCGGATATAAAGTAAATTATGTTTTTAATCAGAGCATAAGCACAAGGTTTGGATTTAATAAAGATGGAGAAGTATTACGCTCAATTATTGACAAGGCGCTCAATACTATTGATACAGAAGGAATCTCCAACCAATGGATGCGCAAGACTTTTGATTACCGCGCAAAGGTTTTAGAAGCGCAGCGCCCGCTGCTGTATGGGTCTTTGGTTTTGGGTGCATGCGTTATTTCTCTGCTTGTCATTTTATTTATAAGGAGCCGCTATACAGGTAAACAGCTGGAAGCTCTTGTAAAAGAAAAAACACGCGATTTAGCGGATAGTTATAATTATGCGCAAAAAGCGCGCGAAGAAGCGGAGCATGCAAACCGCGCAAAGTCTTCTTTTCTTGCAAACATGAGCCACGAAATACGCACACCGATGAACGCCATAATGGGAGTTACCGATATATTAATGCAGAACGAAAAACTTCCCAGCGAAATAGAAGACGGACTGGAAATGATTTTTGCATCAAGCGAAATGCTTTTGGGTATTATCAATGACATATTGGATTTTTCTAAAATAGAAGCGGGCAAACTGGACATTATTCCAGCTCCTTATCAAGTTGCCAGCATGATCAATGACGCAGTGCATTTAAACATGATGAGGATCGGAAACAGGCCTATTCAATTTGAATTAAAAATTGATGAATCCATTCCTGCAGAACTTATAGGCGACGAACTTCGCATAAAACAAATTTTAAATAACGCTCTCTCTAATGCTTTTAAATATACAGATTCCGGCAAAGTAACAATGTCAATTTCGGCTAAATCCGACAGAGGCGGTAAAAACACAACGCTTGTTTTCTGCATTCAAGACACAGGCCATGGTATGACAAACGAACAGCTTAAAAGACTGTTTGAAGAATACTCGCGTTTTAGTGAAAACACTAAACGCACCATAGAAGGCACAGGATTAGGTTTTTCTATTATGCAGAGGCTGGTTAATCTTATGAACGGCTCAATTAATGTAGAGAGCGAACCGGATAGAGGAACCTCAGTCACAGTCCAACTGCCGCAGATAATAGCGGAAGGCAGCGCAATGCTTGGGCAGGATATTATCGATAATTTACGGCGTTTCCAAATCAATAATATAGTACACAAAAGAAATATAAGATTTAAACGCGAACCTATGCCTTACGGCAGAGTTCTGATTGTTGATGACACAGAGACTAATCTTTTTGTCGCAGAAAGGCTTATGAGACTTTATAAACTGCAGATCGAAACTGCTGTAAACGGAAGAGAAGCCGTTGATAAAATTACAAACGGAAACACATATGATATTATCTTTATGGATCATATGATGCCGGAAATGGATGGTATAGAAGCAACTAAAAAAATTCGTGAGTGGGAAGCCGAACAGAATGCAAAAATAAAAAGCAAGAGTTTTACCGCGGATGAAAGCATGGAGTCTCCGAAGGAAACTCAAAGCAACAATGGGAAACCGCACATGCGAACTCCTATTGTTGCACTAACCGCTAATGCAGTGGTAGGTCAGGCAGATGTATTTTTGAAAAACGGCTTTGACGCTTTTATATCCAAACCGCTCGATATTAACCAACTGGATATTACGCTGAATAAAATGATACGCGATAAACAACCGCCGGAAGTTATCGAAGCTGCACGCAGAGAACAAGCGGCTGAACAGGACATACCTGCCGAACAAACAGATACAGAGCCTCTTTTATTGGAATCATTTATTAGAGACGCGCAAAAAGCAGTAACTTTATTAAAAGAACTAATTAAGGATTCTGCCTATAAAAATAACGATAATCTGCAAAAATACATCACTTGTGTTCATGGTATGGGAAGTTCTCTATTGGCTGTAAACGAAAAAGAGCTGTCCGGTAAAGCACGAAGGCTTGAACAGGCAGGCCGTGATAAAGATTTTGATCTTATCTCCGCTTCTTCTCCGGAATTAATAAATGATTTATGCCTTTTATTAGAAAAAATCAAACCCGCGCATAAAGAAGAAACCACAGATGATAATATCGAAGAGCTCCTGAAAATTTTACCTGCTCTAATAGAAAAACTGTCTGATTATAACAGAAAAGGCTCGCTGGATATTCTTACAGGAATAAAAAACTGTTCCAGTAAAACAAGATCGATAATAACCGAAATTACAGAATATATTATGCACAGCGAATTTGAAAAAGGAGAAAACGCAGCGGCAGAATATTTAGACGTAATAAAGCGCCGAAAATCTATATGAAAAAAACTAAAAATAAATTAGCCTCACGTTTTAGAAATATTAATATGCTTTTTGTAGTTAATATTTTAATTGCAATAATAGCTGTCAGCGCTGTTATGATTTTAAACCTTACAGACAGCGCGGCAAAAAGCAGCGTTCATTCCTATACGATGGAAACTGCTCATATACTTGCTTCATACCTCAACAGGGAAATTATGCTTGTACGGCATGCGGCAGGAACAAAAGAAATAATCGAATGGTTTATTGATGAAAAAAATCCCGAAAAAAGATTTGCCGCTTACCAGAGAATGATGCACTATGCGGATATGCTTCAGATAGGCAGCGTGTATTTTGTTATATCAAGTTCGCTTGATGAATATTCGATTGACAGCGGAATGCCCTACTCTGCTTTTGCGCCTTTTGACTCTATCGATCCTGATAATCTTTATGACCAATGGTTTTTTGAAGCATTAAATTCTGATTTTGATTTTACGCTTAATTTGGATGTCGATAAAGTTACAGACACACGCAGAATATGGATCAACTATAAAATAATGGATAACGGAAAACCAATAGGTATATTCTGCTCTGCGCTTCAATTTGACGATGTGTTTACAGAACTTTTTAGTTTATATGATCATGAGAGTGTAATTGGATATATAATTGACGAGAACGGAATCATACAAATAAGCAGTTATATGCCGGAGCCGGATCTAATACAAGCGGATTATACTGTATATGACTTTGACGAAGAGCGCCATATATTTGATATTAATTCTGAGCCTTCTTTTACTGCAATAATAAACTCACGGCTAAAAAACCCGGTAATCCATAACAGCCTGCGTATCGAGACTGATGCTGCAAAGCTGACAAGCGGAAATTTTCAATACATGTCTATCGCTCCGATTCCAAACACAAACTGGTTTACTGTAACTTTTTTCAGCTCCAGCGCGCTGTTTGATATTTCGAACGCTCTAATACCGATAATTATTGTTGTTCTTGCGTTTATTGTTTTTGTAACTGCCAGTTCTGTATTGATTCAGAAAATTGTTTTTAAACCGCTTCACCTCTTTACCCAAAGCGTGTCCAAAGCAATTAACGGCAATTTAGATATATACGGCATAGAACGGGATGACGAATTCGGCGAATTATCACGCGCTGCAAAGGAAACTCTGGAAAATCTGCGTGATACTGCCGCTAAACTTGAAACAGCGCGTAACGAAGCAGAAACAGCCAGCCGTTCAAAGTCCATCTTTTTGGCAAATATGAGCCACGAGATTCGTACTCCGATGAACGCAATCCTCGGCGTCACAGAGATTCTAATAGAAAACGAAACTCTTCCTGCAGAGATCGAAGAAGGACTCGACAAAATTTATTCATCCTGCGATATGCTTCTTGGTATAATCAACGACATATTGGACTTTTCAAAAATAGAAGCGGGTAAACTTGACATTATTCCGGCAAAATATAAAATTGCGAGTCTTTTAAACGATTCTGCGCAGTTAAACATGATGAGAATGAACGGTAAGCCAATCGAATTTGAGCTGCATGCGTGCGAGAATATTCCTTCTAAATTAATTGGCGACGAGATTCGCATAAAACAAATATTAAACAATCTGCTCTCCAATGCGTTTAAATATACTGATTCCGGCAAAGTTACCCTTACCGCTTCCTGTGAAACTGCTACGGAAGCAGACAAAACAATACTTGTATTAAGCGTAAGAGATACAGGTCATGGCATGACAGAAGATCAGTTAAAAAAATTATTTGATGAGTATTCCAGATTTACCGAAGAAAAATTCCGCGCTGTTGAAGGTACAGGACTTGGACTCGCAATCACACACCGGTTAATAAATCTAATGAACGGCGTAATTATGGTAGAAAGTAAACCGGGTGCAGGTTCATTATTTACTGTAAAACTGCCGCAAAATATAACAGACAGCGAACTGCTTGGCAAAGATGTATCTGATAATTTAAGACAGTTCCGAATGAATTACATAACACAAAGAAAAAGAAATCAGGTTCTTCGCGACCCAATGCCGTACGGCAGTGTTTTGATTGTAGATGATGTAGAGACCAACTTGTATGTAGCGGCAGGTCTAATGAAACTTTACAGGCTGCAAATTGATACAGTTATGAGCGGAGCCGAAGCAATCGAAAGAATTAAAAGCGGCAAAGTGTACGATGTGGTGTTTATGGACCACATGATGCCCGAGATGGACGGTATAGAAGCAACGCAAAAAATTCGTGAGTGGGAATCCGAAGCTAATTGCAACAATAGGAGTTCGCACAAGCGAACCCCGATAGTAGCATTGACAGCGAATGCAGTTTTTGGGCAGTCTGATATCTTTTTACAAAATGGCTTTGACAATTTTATTTCTAAGCCAATCGATATACGCCAGTTAAATGCTGTCTTGAATAAATATGTTCGCGACAAACACCCCCCCGAAGTTATCGAAGCCGCGCGCAAACAAAAATATTCAAACGGCGGCAGCGGCAAAAAAAAACAAAATGAACCTATGTTATTGGAATCTTTTATAAGAGACGCGCGCAAAGCCTTAAACGTACTTGGAGAACTTGCAAACAATGCAAAACTCGATACCGAAACCGACTTGCACAAATTTACGGTAACAGTTCATGGTATAAAAAGTTCTCTTTGGAACATAGGCGAAACTATGCTTTCCGAATTAGCGCAAAAACTGGAAGAAGCCGCCAGAAACAAAAATACCGGTTTTATTAAATCATCGATGCAGGAGTTTTCTGCAAGATTGGAAGGTCTGCTTTTAAAACAAGAAGAAAAATATAATGCAGACAGAAAAACCGCATGTAACGATGACGAAGACACAGGAGAACTTTTAAACAATTTGCAGAACATAATAAGAATGTGCGATGACTATGACAGAAAAGGCATACTAGATTTTATTGCCGGTTTAAATAATTGTTCTAAAAAAACAATGTCGGTTTTGGACACAGTCAAAGAACTTGTTCTGCACAGTGAGTTTGAAAAAGCAAAAACTTCTGCGTCGGAGTATGCAGACGAGTTTTCCAAAAACTTATAGCCAAGAGGGGGAATCGCTCGATTAAATAAGAATATTAGCCAAGAGCCGGAATCGAACCGGCGACCTGCGCGTTACGAGTGCGCTGCGCTGCCAACTGAGCCATCTTGGCTAATACTATATTGCTTGATTATACCAGTGTTTTACTTCTGTATTCAACAGTTTTAACGCAGCACATACACCCGTATATCACTAATCATCGCGCGTTCTGCTCTGGTGTCCCTGTCTCCTGATATATATTCCACGATCATTTTCGCAGGCGCAGCATAACCTAAATATAACGGAGCTCGGACATAAACTTGATTTTCCCAGCGTAATGTTGCTTCAAGAATTAAAATATACTCCTCTATCGGAACAACAACACCGTTTGAGTCAGTGCCGTCCCATGTATAAGTAACTGTTCCTGTGCGCGGAGTGGCGCCGCTTACTGCGTCAACCTGAGCGCTGGATTTATTTGCAAGATTGGAACGTTCAACCCATAAAGGAATTGATGTCGGTCTTCTGCTGTAGCCGCCGCGTGCTGTCCACTGAGTGGCATAAAGAGTTTTAATATACTGCCCTTGAACGTCTTCGATCCAGACTGCGTACTGATTACTTGCAGAACCGCTCTGTCGTGTAAAGGTGAAAGTAATTTCGGCAGTTGGCTGAGCTGACTGCATGGCAGCCTGCTCACCGGATTGTCCCTGAGTTTCCTGCGGCACAGACTGCGCTTTTGCAGTACAAGATATAACCAAAATTGATAATATGGATATTATTAAAAGATTTTTCATATTCGCCTCCTAAAGGTTCATTATGAAACTAATTGGTAAAAATTACAATGGCTGTTTCGACCTTCAGGAACACGCTTACAGAGCCTCTCACTTCGTTCGGTCTCCTCCATCTCGTCAGGCGCACAGCTCACGCTAAAGCGTTCGCACATCTTTCATCCTGCTAACATTTTTTTCATAAATAAATACAGCCATTACAGAAAGAATTATTAAAATAATTGTCATAATGATATTTCGATATAATGTTTGTGTAATAATAAATGTGCTAAATCCTGCATTTACCATACTATGAAATAAAACACATAAAAACACGCTTCCTGTTATTCTTCGGATTGCTGCTATTGCAAAAGACAAACCGATAACTCCTATTGTAAATATTCCAAAATTTGTTTCATATTGTACAGCACTAGGAATAAAAAATAATGGTAAATGCCATACTGCCCATATTGGAGCTATTATTATTGTAGATATAATGAATTTAAACTTTTTTTCTAATTCAGGTTGTAATATATATCTCCAGCCAGCTTCTTCCAATCCTCCGCCAATTACCATAATTGGTAAAAATGCTAAAAACATATATATTGGTTCCATTTTTTCCAATCCGGGAGGTAATAAAATAAACATTACAGGAATTATTGAATACAATAAAATAGTAAAAATATAATATTTTATATGGATTTTTACAGTAAATATATTTTTAATCCATTCTTTTAATCCAGTAATTTCATTATTCCATTTTAAAGCAATATAAGAAGCTATTGTGGGGGAAAACCCTCCGATCATAAATGGAATAAATAACCAAAAATGATCATTAGCCAGAATACCTAATTGTCCCAAAAGTACCAATAAACCCCACGAAAATATCATTATCGAAAAAGTCAATAATAAAAATTGAAATACTAATTTTTTATTCATATTTATTCCTTACATATTATTTTATATACATTGGCATAAATACTATTATTATATATATACATAATATGCCTATAATTTTTATGCTGTTATTTTTTATTCCAATTTTATATTCTTCTATTGGTATTTTATTTTTATACATTTTTATTAACGCATAAACCAAAACCATAATACCAATAATTACAAGAACCGTAATTATTATTCTGAATATATTTATTATTTCCATGTTTTCATAAAATAATATTTCCATTGATGTTATTCCCATTTTTAATGAGCCAATAAATGCCGCAATTGACCATATAATTTTATTAAATTTACCATTTTCTCCAGATAAATTTATTTTATACATTATTATACAGATTATTGACAATAATAATCCCATAATTGGTAAACGTAATATTGATAAATATGATTTTTCCATTGAAACAATTGTATTTCCAAAAAAATCCACAAATGCTGGAACATCGTTTGGAATAGCCCCATAAAATATTGGCAAAATAATCATAGGCACAATATTACAGATAATGCATAAAATAATTAAAATAAACATATTAACTCCATTATTATTTATATACTATTTTCTCTTTTTTGTCAATTATAATTTATTCCATATATTTTTTAAACATCTTAGCCGTTTTTCGCCTAGCGTTTAAAATTATATGAAGTTGGGGCATTTTAAAATATTTTTTCATATATCATGACGAAGCCTCAGCAATTTAAGCCAATCTGACACTTTCGTTCCAATAATTATTGCTCTTCTAGTAATTTACCGCTTACTCATTATCGCAGAACCTTCACTCTAACATCACTGATCATTGACCGTTCGGCAGCTGCTTCTCCTAAATATTCGGCATCAATTTCTGCTATTGCAGTTCCCTGACCTAATACAATCGGAGCACGATAAATAACCTGATTTTCCCAACGTAAAGTTCCTTCAAGAATTAAAAAATACACTCCATCGGGAACAGGTATTCCAATGCTGTTTTTACCATCCCATACATAGGTGAGTAAACCTGTTCTGGGCGTAGCACTGCTTACAGCGTCTATTTGTTCTCTTGTCATATCAGCTGTACCAGATTGTCTTACCCAAATTGGAATAGAATTGGGTCTGCGTCTCCAGCCTCCATTTGCCGTAAAACGTGTTGCATAAATAGTTTTTACATGTTGACCGTTCAAATCTTCAATCCATACTGCAAATTGATTTGTCGCATGTCCGCTTTGGCGGTTAAAATCAAATGTCAATTCCACAACTTTATCCTGTTGTGAAACTTCTGCTGTCTGTTTTGCATGTTTTGTTCCAGTACAACTTACTAAAATAAGAATTGTTAAGACTAAAGTAAAGATTGCCTTTTTCATTATAAACTCCTAATTGACACTTGTGCCATATACTTATTTAGATTATTATGAATTATTTAAGTAATAGTCAATTCGTTTTTTAAAAGTGCTACAAAACGGCTTGTTTGTGACAGGAGTATAATATATGGCAAATGAAAAAATAAATCCGAGTGCAATGCTGTCAAAAGAATTGATTATTGAGTCTCTTTTGGATATGCTAGCTGTAAAACCATTAAATTCTATATCAATTTCTGAAATTGCAGAGAATGCTAAGGTTGACAGACGTACTTTTTATAGACATTTTAAATCCAAAAATGATGTGATTAGTTATTGTATCCATAGAGTTTCCAAGCAATATGAGGAAATAATATTACAATATAATATAAATGATACTTATTCATTTGCAAAGGCAATATTCGAAACATTAGAAAATATGAAGGAAATTTTACAAATATTATATAAACAAAATTTATTAGATTTATTTTTAACTGACTTTGAAATTATCTATGAAAAATATCAATACAAATATACAGCTCCAGAAATACTAAATTTGGAAAATATTGATTATATTATGACATATTGGAGAGGCGGATTTACAAATATTGTTAAGAAATGGATAATTGATGGTTGTTTATACTCACCCAATAAAATGGGTAAAATATTTAATCAGATGTTTTCGTTAATGAAAGAAATGCATGATTCATAAATAAATACATTTTATTATACTAAAAATACTCCGATAATTTTAGCCTGCTATTTCACATAACGTTTAATTAGATGCAGTATGTCCGTTTTATTTATTTTTTCTAATATCTTTCCACATTAATATACTAGATTTATTTGCTCCATATGCATTTGGAATAATTCCATAAATCATAAAACCACATTTTTTATAAAATTCATACGGATGATTTTTAATATTTTTTATGTTCTTTATTTCTTCGAATATATTTTCCTCATTAATTTCCTTTTCTGATAAACTTGTTAATTTTTCTTCATCTCCAGAACCAAGTATTATTCCAATTGCACCTTTTTCTTGAGCTATCTTTTCAATTTCTCCCATTAATATTTGACCAAATCCTTTTCCTTGGAATTTTGTAGATATTACGAAAGGATGTAATTCCCATGTTTTACCCCAATATTCTGAACGCAAACACCCCCAACCAATTAATTCATTATTAATTTTTAATCCTAAACAAATATTTTCTTCGACAATAGATTCATTAACCGTTTCTACTGCCATTTTTTCATCTAAATCAGGCCACATATTTGCTTTTGGAAAAGTTTCTAGTAATAACTTGACAGCTTCTTCCTTTATTTCCATTGATTCATTAATATCACAAAATATAAAATCTTTCATACATTAATTTTATACTAATAATGCATTAATGTCAATATTTTTTAATTAAGTTTAGGACATATTGCATATAACGTGTTTATTTACGAAGTTTCTACAAAGGTGAAATGTCGTAAACATTTACGCTATCAGTGACAAATCCCCAATGGCTGTTTACGACGTCTGACCACTTATAAGTGGTCAGACGTCGTAAACAGCTACGATAAGCGACGTTTTAATGTTGCTTATCGTGGTAGTTGATGAAGTTTCGCACAGCGAAATTTCATCAACTACAAAAAAAGAAGCCCTACCGCCAAGAAGGGTGAAAAAGATGATCGCTTTTGTGATCAATCTTAAGAGTGGGATCAATGCTTTTGGGAATAATTGATTTTATATTATGTATTATTAACTATATTAGAAAATGATATTTTATTATTTAATGTAGGAATAACGAAAGAAAACATAGTTTTTCCTCTGGCATTTGTAATAACAAAATCTCCCATTGATATTATGTCCATACCAATAATAATATCTGCGCCAGGTATGTTACTCACAAAAAACCTTCTGCCTGTTAAAAGCATTCCATTGGGAAGAATAACAGATACAATAACGACATCAGATTGTTTTTCACCATTGATACCACCAATATAACATTGATCAATAGCTGATAAACCTAGCTCCTGAACTATTTTTGGAGACATTGCAGAAAGTGTAGCACCAGTATCCCATACAGCTTCTGTTTTTACATATTTTCCATCGGCAGAAGTTCTAGAAGAATAAATCGATATCGGTGTTTTAATTTCTCTAATAATGTGAGAATATTCTAAATCATAGGCATAGTGCCGATCGTTGATAGACATTAGATATAACTAAAAATCCTATGATATTCTTCTTGAGGATCGACTGGGATATATTTTACACAGAAAGTACCCAGTTTCATTGTTTTTGTGGTTTCGTCAATAGCTTCATTATCTGAATCATAAACGCCAAGAATTTTATTCTTAACGATGACTACACGCTTCCCAAGATACTGAGAACGCAGAGATTCACGATTTTCCTGATAAAACTTGTTTTCTACCTCAAACATAAAATACCTCTATAATATAATATACATTAATTTGAGAAATTTTGTCAATAAATTTGGCTTTTCTGCTGCTTTTTGTCATGTCAAATGTTCATAGAAACTTCATCTTCGAACCTTTAGTTCGAAGACTCGTTGGAAAAACCGCCAAATACCAAGCAAAAGCTATAATCAGCAAAAAATCCTCAAAGAACCGAATAAAATCTATAAATTGAGGACAGCAAGCAGTGCTGGAAGCTTCGCTGCAGAAGCGTCTAGCGCACGCCCGACTGGTGTTTTTCGTAGCCAGAGCCGCCCTCAGGCTTTTAAAGTTGCAAAAGCAACTTTTTTGTGCAAACCGTGTGTCAAGCGAAGCTGCTATTTTTTATTTTCTAAATAAATTATATATTTCATTGATTGTTTCCTCAGAAATAATACTTCCTATTTCGAATCGATTACTACCTAAATTTAATAGTATTAATGATATTAATTCTTTTTCTGTTACATCATTTATTTTTTTATTATAATAATATTCAGATGCATTTATAATACCATAAACACCATTTCCATAATATCCATTTGTTATAATTATACTTAAACATTTTTTCCAATTTTTATCAAATTCTACATATCTTGTAAATGAATAATTTAATATATGCCACTGCATTGAAGGAATATTATTAGCATTTAATTCAAATAACATACTATTTGCTGCCAAGTAACCTACATTTTTATGATCTTCTCTAAAATAATATTCAATAAAAATATCAAAAATAAATGGTTTCCATTTTACTTTATATCTATTGTTTCTAGTTAATGTAAACCAAATAATTTCATATTGTCCTTCATCCAAATCTATTATTATTTTATTATCATAATGATTTTTATATTCTTTAGGTGTAAAATTAATTACATATATCCATAAACAAACATATAATAATATAGATAAAATTATTATACAAAATAATATTCTTAATATTATCTTTAATATAATATTTATTATTTTATTCATATTATAAATCATATTCCATTATAATTATATTGTCAATATCTAAATTTCATATCTATAGCAATTTCGCTTATCGTGGTAGTTGATGAAGTTTCGCACAGCGAAATTTCATCAACTACAAAAAAAGAAGCCCAACCACCTACCATAACGGTAAGTGGTTAGGCGCCTTTCCGAGAGACGTCTTCTGAATGACCTTATTGCAGAAGCGATAGAACCGACTGACCTCTTTGATTTGCCTGTGCTAACATTGCGGTGCCTGACTGTGTGAGGATCATGTTAGTGGTGTAGCGTACTGTCTCATTCGCCATGTTTGCGTCACGGATGCGGGATTCGGATGCTTGCATGTTTTCTGCTCCAATGTCTAATCCGCGTACTGTGTGTTCAAGGCGGTTCTGGTAGGCGCCAAGATCGGCCCTTTGCTTGTTGATGATCTTTAACGCTCTGTCAAGGGTTCCAATGGCACGGTTGGCACCGTCCGGAGAGGACAGTGTAATAAATGTATCGTCACCAACATTGCGGATACCAAGACCCTTTGATGTCATTGTGCCGATATGAACTTGAATTCTCTGATCCATGTTTGCACCAATATGGAGCCACATAGAAGCAGTAACCACATTTTCGCCGATTGGTCTGCCGAAGCGGCCAGTTAACAGGTTCATGCCGTTGAACTGCGCGTGTGACGCAATTCTGTCGACTTCTGCAACAAGCGAAGAAACTTCGACCTGAATGTACAATCTGTCTTCGTCGGAATAAATACCGTTCGAAGCTTGAACTGACAATTCACGCAGACGCTGGAGAATATCCTGAGATTCCTGCAGATAACCTTCTGTGACTTGAATGAATGAAATACCATTCTGGGCGTTTGTTGACGCCTGATTCAAACCACGAATCTGTGATCGCATTTTTTCTGATACTGCTAATCCCGAAGCATCATCACCGGCGCGATTGATGCGCAATCCGCTCGACAATTTTTCCATGTTTTTATCCAGGAACACCTGGGTAACCTTGAGGGACCTGTCGGCAAACATTGCACTTAAGTTGTGATTGATAATCATATACTCACTCCTTTGGCTTTTCCGGCGCGTGTCATAACATTTTGTTTGACAATTATGCGCCGCGGCATCCATGCCGTAAGACAATTGCTTTACAATTGCCTTTTTTGAATTTTACCAAGGTAAAACTTTAACCAATGGAAAAACTCATTTCAATTTTGCGGACATTTATGCAGTCAGCGAACGCTGTAACATAAATATCCATGTGCCTTGTGCTTCCCACAGGGAAGCACGCGAGTTTCTCTATGAGAAACTCGATGGAACCCCCGACCCACCGTTCCCGGAAGGGTGAGGTACCGGAAAAACATCCACAAGCAGCTTTAACAAAGAGCTTTACAGGGTTTTCCCGTTTCACTTCTAGTATCGGAATTAGAAAAATTTGCTTTAGGGGTAAAACACTATGGAAAGTAATTTTATTTCGTATTAAAATTAAAACAATGGATAATACTATGGAAAACAATTATTCACAGGTAGATTTGATCCGCGAAGTTTTTCATTATCAAAGCCGGTTCGAAGGTTCTACCATGGTTTTTAAAATTGACTATCCCGTTATCGAAGAACCGGGTTTTCCGGGTCTCGTAAAAGATCTGGCATTACTGGCAAAAACCGGTTTTAAGGTAGTTATTGTTCCCGGCGCAAAAGAAAATATCGATGTCGTTCTTAAACAGCATGATATCGAATCAACCTATACTCCGGCAGATGATGTCCCGGTTAGAATCACAACCGCTCAGACAATTTCTTATGTAGAAATGGCTGCTTTTAACTCTGCAAGCCGGTTTATGACATTTCTCTCCGGAAGCAGGGTCGATGCGCTGATCGGCAACTTTGTCAGAGCAAGGGGGCTGGGCGTAATTAACGGCATAGATACCGAACATACGGGTACAGTCGATAAAATCTACACAGATTCGCTTACAAAGGTATTAAACCTCGGTACAATACCGATTTTACCCTGTATTGGTTGGAGTCCTTCCGGTAAGCCGTATAATGTCCCAAGTGACGAAATTGCCCTTTCTGTTTCTAAGGCGCTTGGAGCAATCAAATTGTTTATAATCACCGCCAAGGATGGAATGAATGTTACGAGGCTTACCCCTCAGGAAACAGAAAAACTGATAAATTCCAATTCAACCTTATTCCAAAGGGAATTAAAACTTGCCTTAAAGGCAAGTCAGGCAGGTGTTCACAGAATACATATAATAGACGGAAGGGAAGAAGGCGCCGTAATTAAAGAACTATACTCTAATTTGGGTGTAGGAACGATGATTTATACCGACGAATACGATTCGATTAGGGCGTTTCATTCCAGGGATTTGCCGGATGTTTTGCGGTTAATGGAGCCTTTAATGCAAAAAGGACTGCTAATAAGGCGAAGCGCAGAGCAAATTCAGGAGAAAAAGAACGATTATTCGGTCTTAGAGATAGACGGCTCTGTCCGGGCGTGCGGTGCGCTTCACGATTGGGGTGAAAATCAGGGTGAAATTGCCGCTGTCGCTACAGATCCGGGCTATACTGACCATGGTTTGGGCAAAAAAATCGTTGGGAGTCTCATAGAAAAGGCAAAAAAAGCAAAATTAAAGCGGGTTTTTGTGCTAACTACCCAATCTCAGGACTGGTTTGAGTCTTTAGGCTTTAAAGATTCAAATATCGAAAGCCTTCCGCAGCAAAAACGCAAGGTTTACGACCAAGCCCGAAACAGCAAAGTCTTCGGATTGGAATTGTAATAACCAATAAGAAGAAAAAACCACAGAGTACTGCAACTAAAGTTGCTTGGAGTTACACAGAGGAGGAGGAATCTTCTTTCCCATAACTCTGTGAAACTCTGTGTCCTCCGTGGTAAAATAAAAAATATGTCTAGGACTGCGGTATATACAGCATTGATTCTCAGATCGCGCGCTTCGGGTGAGTCAAACAGCGAAATTACTATGCTCACTGCCGAAGAAGGAATAATAAGAGCGACAGTTTTCGGCGGAGCAAAAAGCAAATTACGCGCTTATACTGCGCCATTTAATTCCGGTCAGGTTTGGGTCTACCGTGATAAAGCAAAAGACTACGCAAAACTAAGCGATTTTGACGTACATTCTTGGCGTCCCGGATTGAGAGAACTTTACGATCGAACAATGACTGCAGGCGCTTTAGCAGAAACAATTTTGCTGTCGCACGGCGGCGGCGGCGATTGGGGAACAGCACTGGACCTTGCAAATGAAACGCTGGATACGCTGGAAAACGCGAACGAAGAATTATGCAGCCGTTTATTTGTGCATTTTTTATGGCGATGGGCAGGTTTTTTGGGAATACAGCCGGACTTGGAAGATGACGCAGCCGGTTTAGCGGAGCATGGAATAGTAAATATTAGCCCTGGCTGCAATAAATGGCTGTCTGCAGTAGGAGAACTAAAACCGTCACAGCTTCATCGTTTTTCGCTGGACAACAAATCTTTTAATGACGCAAAAGCGCTTGCCTTTGCCGTTTTAACAAGCGCACTTGGAAAACGGTTAGCAAGCTGGGACTGGTGAGATTCTTTAGATGTGGTGTATCGTGCACTTAACGACACTATGAAAAAGCGGTGACAGGCACCAATGCATAGCTCTTATCTAACCGCATTTATCATACGTTGAATTACTTCGGCACTTTCATTATCTCTAGGTTGTCCATTATTACGATTAATTAAACCAAAATCGGCTTGCGGATCCAACTCAGGATGATAAGAATGTCCTGAGTCCCAATAGATGGGTACAAGCCCATTCTCTCTTGCTTTTCTTACAAAATATTCAATATAGTTTAACCTATTTTGATGTGCTGCAGGCGCATTTGCCGCTCTATAAGATCCGGAATTGCTTGCGTACCTAATATAACGCGCTGCTCCAAATTCACCAATTATAACAGGGATACCTCTGTCAATAAAATTTGTTTTAAAAGCTGCAAAAGAATTATCTATATTTCTTCTATTCTCCCGATTATCCCAAGTATGTGTTGTAGCAAGCATTGTAAATTCATAAGGAAAATAAAAATGAAAACCAACTATTTGTCTGCCTAAACCGGCACTATCTGTTGGAAGACTAAAATTTCTATAATTATTCCCTGCAATTGTATGACTGGTATTATAGCCATAATACAAAAGATAACGCTGCGAATTATTTCCTCCTGTACCGCGTACAGCATTAGTAAATATTTGATTCAGGTTATTAATTACCTGATATTGCCGAGCATTACCATGATCCCAATTTCCGTTATGAATTTCATTAAAACCCTGAAACATCAGCCAGTCGCCGTAATTTTTAAAATAGTCCGCTATTTGTTTCCATACTTTTTCATATTTATCAGTTACGGAAGCATTGCCTGACATAATATGATTAAAATTAAACCAGCTATTTGCTCCATGACTAAAATTACCATCATGGTGAATATTAATAATCGCTTTAAGCCCCGCATTTTCTGCATAACCTACTACTTCTGCAACACGGCGCAAATAAGATTCGCTAATTATATAATCCGGAGCAGGGCCTATGTGCCCCATCCATGTTACAGGTATTCTAACAATCTGAAAACCAAGAGCTTTGATTCCATTAAAAGTCACTTGATTTGCTATTGGATTTCGCCACACTGTCTCAACTGCTATAGGATTATCAGGATTATAAGGAGGTGTCCAAATATCAAAAGCATCAAGAGAATTTCCATGATTTATGCCTATCAAAATTCCTTCATCAGTAAAATATTGCATAGCTGTTTTTGCAGACATAGGCTGCGGAGCTGCAGGTCTTATATCTCTTGTCTGTGCTTCTAAATTAAATCCAATTGCTGTAATAAGAAAAATTATTCCCAATAATTTATTTTTTAACATAGATTTCCTCCATTTATAAACAAACTCCCCCTACTGAACTATCCTAACATCCCAAACAGCTAAGTCAAATGTTCCCGGAGCCGAAGGTGCAAATTGAAAATTCTGCACATTCCTCTGGTTAAAAGGAACAACTCCATGTCCGCCCCAATCAAGTTGCGAAAGGTTTGTAGGTACATTTACAGTAATTCTTGTAGGTACACCGGCTGGAGCTGTAAATGAAAAACGATAATGGTTATGCGCAACATTAGTGTCGGTAGTTGGTATCATTACTTCATAGCGTTTGCCGTCTCCCAAAACCATAAAGGAAAAAGATCGCATTGTCCTCATTTGACCAAGTGTTGCAGCATCAGGACTAGCAACTAAAATAGCATAACCGTCTCTTGTCCCCTGAAATCTTTGATAGCCTAATTGAGTGATTCTGGAATTATTATCACTTGCTACACCCCATCCACCTACTTGAGAAGGAAAAACAGCGGCAGTGCCTTCTACAGCTGGTTTCGGAGGCAGAACCGGCGCATTAACTCCTGCTCCCCTCATTAATGCATTTACAATTTCAGGGAAATCAAACGTACTTGTATATCTGTTTAAAATACTCATGTCAGACGCATCCCACCAGAAACATGCGATACCCATGCTCTTTGTATGGTTTACAAAATATTCTGCATGTGCTGCTCTGTCTGCGGTATTATTTTTATTCCATGAAGCAAACTCGCCTATTATTACAGGAATTCCATTTCTAACAAATCTATTATAAACAGGTGTAATAATGTCATGTATAGCTCTTGTATCTCTTGAATTATTACTTCTCCAATTTGACGTAGTATGCCATGACTGCGAATATGTAAAACCAACAGGTTCATAGGCATGAATAGAAACAACAAGTTTATTTGGCACTGTATCATTCGGAAGCACAAGTCCGTTAACTGCAGCTGCAATTCCATGAGCTCCGTAAGAGTTAATCATTAGTATTCTTTTATCGTTATTGCCGCCGCTTGCTCTTACTACATCAACAAAAACCTGATAATGCCTGTTTAGATTTGTTCTTTCCGCAGCGTTGCCTCCTGTCCATTCATGTGAAACTCCTTTTGTTCTGGGTTCGTTTAACGCTTCGAATACAAGTTTTTCGTTGTAGTTCCTGAAGTTATGTGCAATCTGCTCCCAGATCTTGGCGAAAGCCCTAAGAGAGGCTTCAACTTCCCTGTTAGTAAACTTAAAGATTTCTTCGTCATGATGAGTATTAAGAATAATATACATATCGTTTTCTACAGCCCAATTGACAACTTCTGTAACACGAGCCATCCAGTCCGCGCGGATATTATAATTTGAATCGACTGCGTTTGACCAGGAAACAGGAATTCTTATCGCATTAAAACCTGCGTTTTTTACAGCTGCAATATTCGCTCTTGTTGCGGGAGGATGTCCCCAAAATGATTCCATTTGAGATATAGTAAAATTGTTTCTAAAATCTAATACTTGTTGTGGAGTTTCAGGTATAACATCAAGACCATTGCCCAGATTCCAGCCAACTGTGATATTAGCAACAAGCTGTGTTGCTGTTATATCATTAAATTGTCTTGGGGTGGCAGGCGGATTTGCAAAAGCGGCAGAAAGACTGATTACAGTAAATATTACTACAATCGCCATATTACATATAAAATTATAATTCTTCATAAATTCTCTCCATGAGTGTCATTACATATATACTACAGCAGAAAAGAGACGGAATTTACCTAAAGATTTTTAGGTTTTTATATAGGTAGTTTTATAAAAAAAACTTGATATCCCAGATTTTTATATTAAAGTTCCCTGTGCTCCAGGTATTAAATTGAAGAACCTCAGCATTTTTTTGAATAAACTTTACTTTTTCTCCCCAAGCATCAGATTGAACAAGATCACTTATTTTTACTGTGATTGCAGATACTTTATCTTTTACTGTTTCAAATATTTTATGATAATGATTAGTATTGCCTGTTTTTCTGGTATCTGATGTTGTAATTATAACTGCATAATAATTCCCGTCACCTGAAACTTTAAAAGAAAATGATGTCATTTTTTTCATTAATTCAAGTGTAGAAGGATCGGGATGGGCATAAACCCCGGCATAACATTTTGAATCAGTACTGAATATCCCGGAAATATTATAACATAAATGATATTGTCCGTTTATTTCTTCATTGGCTGCTGTAATATTAATTGATGAGCCTAAATTATCAGCAAATGTACTCCATTTTGCAAAAACAGGAGTAATTCCATTTTCCGCATGAATAATATTTTTCAAAGACGGCTCTTGAAGGTGTTTTACCAAAAGTTCATTATTATTTATATCCAGCTTATTGAACAGGTTTTTCTGATGAAAATAAACTGTTTCATATTTAATTTTTAATTCGTAAGAAATTTCTTTTAATGAGGAACCTTTAAGCAGGAGGTTGTATATTTCCTGCTCACGTTTTGTTAGGGAAGGAAGTTTTGGAGTGGAAACCGCTTTTTTGTTCATTGCTTGTAGAAATATCAGGAAATTAGAAGATTGTCAATATATAAAGATTTATTTATATATAATAAAAAAAGAGAACCTCCGAAAACATCGGTTAAATTCCCGGAGGTTCTCAAAAAAAGTCAAATCAATTTATCCCTCTCATCAGAGCAGAAACTATTTCGGGGAAAACAATTTGGTTAGTTGCTCTGTTTAGAATTCCAAAATTCCCATATTCTCCCGAAGTAACAACTTCATGGGGACCATTATCCCACCAGAAACAGGGAATACCTCTGCTCCTTGCGTAATTTACATAATACTCTGCATGAGCGGCTCTTGCTGCTGTGTTATTTTTATTTGGCGAACCAAATTCGCCTATTATAACAGGGATTCCATTTCTTACAAATCTGTTGTAAGCAGGATCAATTGCATTTTGAACTGCTCTTGTATCAGCTGTATTATTTCTGTCCCATGAATTAAATCTATTATTTGCGTTAAGAGCAAAATTTGAAGGTTCGTATGCATGTATAGAAACAACCAGCTTATTAGGAACTGTATCGGTCGGGAGAATAAGCCCGTTAACTGCAGCTGCGTTAGCGGAAGCTCCGTAAGTATTTATCATTAATATGCGCTTATCATTGTTGCCGCCGCTTGCTCTTACTACATCAACAAAAACCTGATAATGCCTGTTTAAATTAGCACGTTCGGCAGCGTTACCGCCAGACCATTCATGAGATGCGCCTTTTGTTCTTGGCTCGTTTAATCCTTCAAAAATTAATTTTTCATTATAATTTCTAAAGTTATGCGCAATTTGCTCCCAAATTCTTCTAAACGCTCTAAGTGATGCATCGCGATGTGCATTTGTAAATCTAAAAAGTTCTTCGTCATGATGGGTATTAATAATAATATACATATCGTTTTCTACAGCCCAATTTACAACTTCTGTAATACGAGCCATCCAGTCCGCTCGGATATTGTGGTTTGAATCAGCTGCCTTAGCCCAGGAAACAGGAATTCTTATTGCGTTAAAACTCGCATTTTTAATGGCAGTAATATTTGCTCTTGTTGTTACAGGATTACCCCACCATCCTTCCATTACAGCAAGAGAAGTGCTAGAGTCCATTCTGCCTAATGCATGACCTGGGGAATTATAAGGATCAAAACTATTACCCAGATTCCAGCCAACTCTGATATTTGCGACAAGCTCTGCGGCTGTTATATCGTTGAATTGTCTTGGGGAAGCCGGCGGAGATGCATTAACACTAGAGAGGCAGAATACAGAAAGAATTGCAAAAATCAAAAAACTAAAAAGTACCTTTTTCATTATTTACTCCATATATTTCAAAATATAATAGAGACAATAAAAAACAACCTGATAAATTGCTCAGGTTTTCTGAATTTCAAATTTGGTAAAAGTTAATGTTGGCTGATCTTTTACTTCTGGATTTGTCATAAAAATAAATCTATTTGCATAAATAGAGAAGATACTTGCGGTTTTAAAAACGGTTATTAATACAGAACAATCACATTCGATGTTTGCTTTAATATCTGAAATAATAAAATTATTTTCTGTAAGCGAATTCCAGAGACCGGCACATCTGCCATTAACGCCATCAGTAGTATCAACAAAATTAAGATTTAAAAATAATAAATCAACATTTGATATAAATGAACATGTAAACCGGTAAATATCGCCTTCTTTCAATTTATCATCATAATAAATAAAATCAGGATCCAGTCTGTATTGCCATCCCCAGGGGTGAGCAGCCGAAAATATAATGCTGAACTTATCAAGCGCAAACACTTTACTCTTGGATTTTGAGCCAATCTTTGGATTTTTTACTGAACCCGCAGGCTGCTTTTTTATATATTTAGAAAAAAGCTCTTGAATACTGCTGACATTTAGTTTTTTATACATATTATCTCTGTGATAATTCACTGTGGAGTAAGAAATATGAAGTTTATAAGCTATTTCTTTGGGCGAAATACCTTTGAGCAGCAGATCAAATATCTCTTGTTCCCGCTTTGTTAATACAGGAGTTTTTGGAGTGGAAACTGCTTTTTTGTTCATTGCTTGTAGAAATATCAGGAAATTAGAAGATTGTCAATATATATTTTTAATTTTTCCGTGTCCCTTTGTGTGAGACTCTTTATCCATCCCTTCGTTATCTCTGCGTGAAACTTTTAGCGAGATAAATCTACACAAAAAAAGAGCCTGCAAACTCAGGCTCTTAAATTACAATTAATTACATATGGCTAAGAATCCGAAGAAAGCTCTTTTATTGTTTCTAGATCAAGCCCTGTGATCTTTTGTGTGAACTCAAGTGTTGATCCTTCCGCTAAAAGTTTTTGAGCGGTTTCACTATCTTTTGCTCTACTGCATTCTTCCCACGCCTCACCCCAAGTCTCTTCTCGAGTCTCTCTTTTGACAACCGCAATCTCGTCTTCTATTCTGTATTCACCGTACAACATACTATGAATCTCCGAACTATGTTTTTTGATGAAATCCACAAGGATTCCTTTCCCTAAGCAATATTCTACA
>Ga0123356_10000494_pt1 | contig 43925 bp, 47 predicted proteins | sample TergutEmb28metaG_2_FD_92546 | JGI IMG/M metagenome (GOLD analysis project Ga0123356, IMG submission 92546) | Embiratermes neotenicus P3 segment gut microbial communities from Petit-Saut dam, French Guiana - Emb289 P3 | ecosystem: Host-associated > Arthropoda: Insects > Digestive system > Gut ...
TCGTTTATGTACTTCAAAAAGCTCTCGAAATCGCTGTGTTCAAGCGCGTGAATCAGCTTATCAACACGGTTGTTCTCCTCGAAAAAGTGAAAAGCGCGGAGTAGCGGGCGGTCGCCGAATTGGTCGCGCAGGATATTTGTGTTGAGCTCGATGTCCTTTCGTGCAATCTGCCGCAGATTTTCAACACCGAAATAAGATGCAATCTCGCGCATTTCCTGCGGAATCGCGGCGTATTCGTCGTTCATGCCCGCGTGAGAGCCGCCGGTGTTGATTATACACAAATCATGCTCAAACGAGCTCCAGGCGTCGCTCGCGACCTTGCCGATAATCGGCGAGCCCGAGTCCTTGAAGTCAATCACGATAAAACCGCCGATAGCACAGGCAAGCTGGTCTAAAAGCCCGCAAGGCTTCCCGAAGTACTCGTTTTCGGCTTTCTGCGAGATTTTCGCGATTCTCTGCGGGTCAATCTGCCCGTTGTTATAAAGATTCGATAAAATAATCCCGAGCATGACCTCAAACGCCGCCGAGCTGGACATTCCCGAGCCGGGAAGCACCTCGGAGGTTGTGTACGCCTTGAAGCCGCCGATTTTGAAGCCGGCTTTCTTGAAGCCTGCCGCGACACCGCGGATTAAAGCTTCAGAAGTTCCTTTTTCCTCGGGAACAACGTCAAGATTATCAAGCCAAACGCCGTTTTCCTCGAAGCCCTCGGACTTGACGACGATTTTGTTAGCTTCAATCGGCTCTACGACAGCGATAATGTCAAGGCTTATGCTCGCCGCCAAAACCTTTCCGCAGTTGTGGTCGGTGTGGTTTCCGCTGACCTCGGTTCTGCCGGGAACAGAAAAAAGCCGGATATCACCGCCGGATTCCTCCCCGAAATGCTTCTTAAAGTCAGCGATTGCCTGCTCAAAGCGGCTTCGCTTTAATTCGATTTCCACTGCGGGATATAATTCCTCGGGCTTCAAAATTAGTGGTAGTTTCATGTTAATCTTTCTCCGTATAAAACATATGATATTTTTTATCCTTATGGGCGCGGACGGACAGAACGAGTCCGATTCCCATAAAATAAGCTAAAACTGCGCTTCCGCCTGCTCCTATGAGCGGCAGAGGCTGACCGATAACCGGCATAACCGCAAGCGTCATGCCTACATTTATAATAGTATTATAGATGAACATTCCGAAAACGCCGACACAGATATATTTTCCGAGCGTGTCCTTGGCGAGCAGGCAATTCCCGAGTATGCGGATAAGGATAAGCATAACTAAGCCGAGCGTCGCCACGCACCCGACAAACCCAAGCGTCATGCCGATATAAGAGAAGATGAAATCTGTTTGGAATTCGGGGATATAAATATATTCGCCGCCGAATAAGCCGCGCCCCGACAGCTCTCCCGAGCCTATGGCAATCAGGCTTCGGTGCTGTTGATGGTAGAAATGCAGCATTTCCGCTTCGCGCACCTCTTCATCAATCAGCACTAAAATGCGCAATTTATGATATGCTTTGAAGACGTAATTCCACATTATAAAGGCAACTACAGGCACTAACGCTAAAATCACCGCGACATAACGCCACCACAAGCCCGCTATGAACAGCATGGTAAAGGTTATAAGCAGAAAAACTAAAGTCGTCCCGAAGTCCCCCCGCGACAGCAGAAGCATACAGGGAACCGCTGTATGTGCGGCTAATAACGCTAAGTGCGGGATTTGATTCATGCGCTTGCCGACCTTCGATAGGTGCGTAGCGTAAGTTATAACATAAAAAACCTTTAGAAACTCCGACGGCTGGACTGTGGTGAAGCCGAAGTTCAGCCAGTTGATTTCCTCACTACCCTGCGGACCTACGCCGAGCGGCGTATGAAGCAGAAGCATCATGAAAATCCCTGCCGCCGCGCCGATGAACCAGAACTTTGCAAAATATTTGTAGTTAAGTGCGGCAATTGCGAGTGCGGCGAAAAGCCCCATAAACGCCATGGCTACCTGCATTCTGTAATGGCGCGCGTGAACAAAGGGGCTGACCTCGTTGCTCACCATGCTGAAAAGCAAATACGCGCTGAAAAGGCAAGCCGAAAGACACAGCAAAACCAGCAGTTTGTCCAACCGCTTGAAATATTCAAGAGAAAGTCTTAAAACACGCTTCATATTTAAAGTATAGCACAAAACTATTGCGCCGTCAATGGAATTGTGATATAATTAAGAGCAGAGGTGGAGCATGAAAAGAATATTAGCATTAATCTGCATGACAAGCATATTGACCGCAGGCACGAACGACATAATGGATATTTTACGCCATGCCGCGAAAACTGACGAGCTTTCCTATGAGCGGCAATGGCAGCTTGATTTTGACCGCGACGGTGATATTACAACAGCGGACGCATTAATAGCAATGAGAGGGGTCGCGGGGCTTTCCGAGCCCTCAATTATTCCACCCATTCCCGAATCCCTCGAGCCTTTATCGGAAGAAATTGAATTGAAAATAAAAACCGATTGGTTAAAGCCTTTTGAATCTGTTAATCTTGCTGATGCTTGGATTAAATTTTATTTCGGAGCTTATAACGATAGTATTGCTTTAATGATTAGCGATGCTTTCACAGCTTATGCATACTCGATGTGGTCGGAAGAAGTCGCGGGAATTTGGTTTGTATACCGGGATGGTCAGCCTGTATATGTTTGGAACGATGGGGAATTTTACAGATTATCCTTAGCTTACGACAAAGGCTTGCTGACTGAGCAGGATTTGTTAAATATTCAGTTTTATCATTCTGCCGAGGGTATATATTCTTACGACCGTGATTACGGAGATTTTCGTTATTGGAAAATGGGGTTTTAATTTATGCGTGCATTAATTATCAGCGGCGGGAAAATAAGCGACTACGATTATATAAAAGAACAGATTTTGCAATTCGGTGCAGATATGACGATTTGCGCGGACAGCGGCTACAGTCACGCTGTAAGCATGAACCTCACGCCGAATTTAATTGTCGGCGATTTTGATTCGCTTGGCGCGGTTGCGATTCCCGAAAATATAAAAACCGCACGTTATCCGAGCGAGAAGAACCAAACCGACACCGAAATCGCGCTTGAAAGCGCGAGGGAAGCGGGCGCGCGTGAGTTTTTATTCATTGGCGTAACAGGCGGGCGCGCTGACCATATGCTGACGAATATTTTCATGCTGAGAAACTGCCTTGAACGCGGCGAAGCCGCAGTAATCATCGACGAGCATAACAGAATCAGAATGATTGATTTAAGGCTTGAAATAGAGGGAGAAAAAGACAGTTTAGTTTCGCTTGTGCCGCTTTCTGACTGCTTTGACGTGACGACTGAGGGCTTGAAATATCCGCTAAAAAACGCCGAGTTAAAACTCGGCGAAGGGCTCGGTGTGAGCAACGTAATGACGGATACGAAAGCTTTTATTACTGTAAAAAAAGGCTTACTGCTTGTGATTGAAGCGAGGGATTGACAAGACTGCGAATTTATGTTAAAATTAAATCATGGGGCATTAGCTCAGTTGGGAGAGTATCTGACTGGCAGTCAGAGGGTCGTCGGTTCGAGTCCGATATGCTCCATTTTGAGGCAGGGATTATTCTCTGTCTTTTTCTGTGTGCGGGCTCTGTCCTTGACAAATCGTTTTTTATCTGTTATACTTCAGTCGAAGAGCGAAATTAAAAATCGAGGAAATTATTATGTATACAATCGAAACGAAGAATTTTTCAAACAATGATTTCAATACGTGGGAGCTTATGTTTGATTATCACTGTGTTTACATATTAGAAAATGGGAAAGAAGCTTATATCGGAGAATCGGGTAATGCTATTCAAAGAGCGAAAAAACATTATCGGGAATCGCCTTCAAATAGGTTGAAGAAATATAATTTCAAAAGGATACATATTATCAACGCAGAGTGCTCCGAGGAAACGCCCGCAAAGCATTTTGAGCATTTGCTGATTAGACTTATGAGAATAGACAAAAAGTTCAAAATCGTTAATGATAAAGAGGGCGAAAATCCGATTTATATACGAAGAAATCAGTTTGAGGCTTATTTCGATAAATTGTGGATTGAGCTTGAGAAAAAATCTCTCGTAAATAAAAAAGAGTTTCAAGTGATATTAAATTCCGGTATGTATAAATATTCGCCTTATACCATGCTGACTGAAAAGCAGCAGCAAGCAGTAGACTGTGCTGTCAGAGTACTTGATTCCGAGGAGACGCATCCGCCTAAAGACAGGAGCGAGAAAGGGTATAAAGAAAGAACGATTCTTATTAGCGGCGATGCCGGAACCGGGAAAACTCTTGTCGCAACCTCTTTGTTTTATTATCTGAAAAACAACAGTCGTTATAAAGATAAGAAAATAGCCTTAGTATACTCAAATCCGGCTATCAGAAAAGAAATTCAACAGGTGTTTAAGCAGACGGATGGGTTGGAAAAGAAATTTGTTATCAGCCCTATAGACGTTACAAAGCAGTTTTATGATATTGTTATCTGTGACGAGGCGCATAGATTGCGCCAAAATAAGAATCTTGTCTTTTATAAAAAGAATTTCGAGAATGCGAACAAACGATTAAACTTGAAAAGCGATAGTGACGAATTGGATTGGATTTTAAAAAACTCCGGACGTCAAATTCTGTTTTATGACAGTAAACAAATCTCCTGCCCTTGCGATATATCGAAGGATTCGTTTGACGGGAGACTGTTTGATGAAAAACGAGGAGTCCGCCTTGTGCAATTAGATGAGCAAATGCGAATTCAAGCCGGCGAAAAATATATCCCCTATATTTATAGTATCTTGTATAAAAAATGCAAAATGCAAAAGCCAAAGATGTTCAAAAACTATGAGTTTTGTTTGTTTTCGGATTTTTCCGATATGGTAAAGCTTGTCCGAGAAAAGGAAGAGTCAGTAGGATTAAGCAGGCTGTGTGGAGGATACGCCTGGAAATGGATTGCCAAAAAGGATAAATCGCTCTTTGATATAATTATTGACGGCGAAGGCGTAAAATGGAATACAAAGTCAAGCGGCTGGCTTAGTAACCAAAGCACGAAAAATGAAATGGGCAGCATATATACTCTCGCGGGGCTTGACTTAAACTATGCGGGTGTGGTCATCGGGAATGACTTGTTCTATGATAAAGCTGACAATAAGATAAAAGTAAACAAAAAGTCATTTTATGACGGCAAAGTAAAAAAGGGAGTGAAGGACGAGGATTTAAAGGCGTTTGTTCTAAACACCTATGCTGTTCTTCTCACGCGTGCGATTAAAGGGACTTTTGTTTATGTCTGCGATGAGAATTTGAGAGAGTATTTACAGAAGTTTATACCATATAAAGAAGAATCATCTTGAACCCTTCCCCGCGGCTATTCTGACGTTTTGCCGAAATGAAAGCGCCGCCGTGACCTTTTCCTTAAAACGAAGCAAATCTTCTTTCAGAGCGTACATAGTGAAGCTTCCGTCACCCACAAGCTGCAGCCTGCCCAATTGATACTTATTAAACGCCTCCCAGTTGTCAAGTACATCGGGGGCGTTGCTTTGCGTTTCGTCGGTTTTGACATAGAGGTTAGAGGTTTCACGCAATCCGGAGATGCAAAAAGTTCCGAAAACCCCTTTTTCATCGTAATAATGCCCTATAAGCTGCGCCACGTGCCGCTCCTTTTTGTATTATTGTATCATAAATACTCGGTATAGTCAACCCCGTGAATAAAATAACAATCTAACCACCAACCCGCTCAGTATTAAGAGCGTTACGTCTCCCGCAAGCGCCGCAGGGAGCGCGTGACGCGTTTTGCGTACTTTTGTAGCGGCGAAGTAGACAGCAATTACATAAAAGGTCGTTTCACTACTGCCGAGAATCACGCTCGCCACCCGCCCCGCGAAGCTGTCCGCGCCTGTTTCGCCAAGCACCGACTCAAATATCGCCACCGAGCCGCTCCCCGAAAACGGACGCATAATCACAAGCGGCGCGACCTCACTCGGGAAGCCAAGAAAGCTCGTTACAGGCGCGAGCAATCCCGAAATGAGCGCGAGTCCGCCCGACGCACGGAACATTCCCACCGACAGCACAAGCGCGAACAGCGCAGGGAAAATGTCGTAAACAGTGTGCAAGCCTTCCTTTACGCCTTTTGTGAACTCGGCGAAGACATCTGTTTTTTTGCACAGTGCGTAAATCAGCACGAATATAAATATTACGGGAACAGCAAAGTCTGAAACGTTCATTTTTGCACCTTCTTTCCGGGCTTTCCCGATTTCACCGATAAAATCTTCGCCATTGTTACCGCGACAATCACTGCGGCGAGCGAGCAAATCCAGACAGCAGGGAGGATTTCCATCGGCGCGGCAGAGCCGTGCTTGAGGCGTATTGCGGCGGCGGTGGTGGGAATTAGTTGGAGGGAAGCCGTATTAATCACCACAAAAATAACCATATTATTCGACGCGCTTTCGCCCGTGCTTTCCTCCTTTTCAAGCTCGCGCATAGCTGCGATTCCGAAGGGCGTAGACGCGTTCCCGAGCCCGAGCAGGTTCGCCGTGATGTTGAGAACTATGTAGCCGATTGCCTTGCCGTTTGGATTTATGCCCTTGAACAGCCTTATCAGAACAGGCTTGAATGCCTTTGCGAGCACTTCAACAAGTCCCGACATCTGCGCTACGCGCATGATTCCGCTCCACAGGCAAATCACCCCGCAGAGCGTAAGGCACAGCGTAACAGCGTTTGCGGCTTCCGAAAGCGCGGCATCTGACACCGCCGCGACATCGCCGCCTATTACGCCGAAAACAAGCGAAAAAAATATTAACCCCGCGAAAACCCATTTCATCATAATAATATGCCCCTCTTGTATTGACAAATCGACAATTTTATGTTTTAATAGTAGTATATTCAAACCGAAAGGGGTTTAAGACATGGCATGGGATTCCGGAATTATTGATTTAGACGACGCGATTACGAGAGCAATGGGCAGAAAAGAGCATTACAAAAGCTGGCTTGACTCTTTTTTTGAAAACGACGACTTTAAAGCTATTGAAGAAGCATTCGCAAATAAAGACCGCGAAACCGCTCTTGACGAGGTTCATAAAATGAAAGGCACAGCGGGGAATCTCTCCGTTATGCGTGTTTTCGCGGCGGCTGACGCTCTTTGCGAGAAATTGCGCGCAAATGCAGACCTCGGCACACTCGCGGCAGATTTGGAAGCACTCCGCGACAGCTTTTTCGGCGCGAAGAAAATGTACGAAGAAAATACCGATGTTTTGTTGAATTATGGGGAGATAATGTTTTAATAGGAACCGCCGCAGTTACCTGCGGCGGTTCTTATTACTCTTCAAGTATTTTTGCTACTTCTTTTTCAAACTCCGGTATTTTATGAAAAATTATTTTTTCTAATTCTTTTTTCAAATTATCAGAGACTTCTGAGAATTCTTCGATTCGTTTAGGGTTATAATCAAAACCCCATCTTTTTAATCTATGCCACTGCCAATCATCCTTTAAAACGTTCTTATTAAAAAAAGGTTTTATTTTTTGGAATTTTTTTAAAATAGCTTTATTAAGTCTTTGCGAGCCGAATTCAATGTAAATCCCATTAGGCGCAGGAAAATTAGAAATACAATAATAGCAAGGCGGATTTCCGTATTTGTCTAACGGAAACATTTCATCTAAAAATTTAGTGCTGAACCATATGCTTCTACTTTCGATTCCATATAATGTAATATGTTTATTTTCAATCCATTCTTCACACCATTCCGAAACGTTTAATTTGCAATTGTCACCCTCATCGACAACATCGCGTATTATATTTAATGCTTCTTTATGGTTTTTGTATATTTTTTTGCATAGTTCTTTTATTTGCGGCGAATACTCCATATTTGTTATCCTCTCTAATGTTAAGCAATACTGCTCAAGAATATGATTTACTTCCGGTCGTAATGATTGCGATTTAAGCGATTTCCGAAGCCATTCAATTATCTCTTCATATCCGATACTGCGCCATATATCCGGTTCTGATGAATCATCGCCATAAAGCGTCAAATATAAATAATAACGCTTGTATTCAGGGTAATATTTTTCAACGGTGTTTTTATATCTTGAAAGCTGGTCGCCATGTTCATTGGTAGATATTTTATTTTCAACAGCTATAACTGTTTTTGCTTCCGATGATGTCAGCAATAAATCAATATTATAATGTTCACGCTGAACATTGAAATCAAAATGATTGCACATTAAAAGCTTGATTGCCTCTTCGCTGTCTGAAATATGACGATTTTCAATTAAATAATTTATCAGCCGTTTAATAAACTCGTCTCCCAATCCGTGATTTTCATTAGGATTTAACAGCCACGCAAGCATATTGCTATGACGTATTTCACGATTGACAACGTTAAGTATATCAAATATATTAACAGAATTATCTATTTTACTTTCTAACTTGTTTAAATCGCTGTCAAGCAATAATTGTTTCAATGCTTCCATCTGATTGCTTTCCATTCTGCTCCCTCCTACTTCTGCAAATCTATAATCAAATCCCTAAAATACGCCGCCTGCTCGAAGTCTAACACCTTCGCCGCCTCTTTCATGAGAGCGGTGTATTTTTTTAGCTGTGCTTCTTTTTCGGACTTCGTGAGCTTACGCTTCTTCTTTTTATCGCCGCTTTCAGATTCATCTTTACCCGAAATTTCAATAATATCACGCACGGTTTTAACAATCGTCTGCGGCGTAATCCCCTGCTCGGTGTTATATTTTTCCTGAATCTCACGCCGTCTGTTGGTTTCCCTAATCGCCGCTTCCATCGAACGCGTAACGTTGTCAGCGTACATTATAACCTCGCCCTGCGCGTTGCGCGCGGCCCTGCCGATGTTCTGAATAAGGCTGGTTTCACTGCGCAGGAAGCCCTCTTTGTCCGCATCAAGAATAGCAACTAATGACACCTCCGGCAGGTCAAGCCCCTCGCGCAGTAGGTTAATCCCCACAAGCACATCAAACTCGCCGAGCCGCAAATCGCGGATAATTTCCATGCGTTCGAGCGTGTCAATATCGTGGTGCATATAACGCACTTTAATTTCGTATTTTTCAAGATAGCGCGTCAAATCCTCAGCCATGCGCTTGGTCAGTGTGGTTATAAGCACGCGTTCTTTTTTCTCTGCGCGGATATTTATTTCAGAGAGCAAGTCCTCAACCTGCCCTGCTGTCGGCTTTACAATGATTTTGGGGTCAAGAAGCCCTGTCGGACGGATTACCTGCTGCGTTATCCGCACTGAACGCTCCTTCTCAAACGCGCTCGGCGTCGCCGAAACGAAAATGACTTGATTGATTTTATTGTAAAATTCCTCAAAGTTCATCGGGCGGTTGTCATACGCCGACGGAAGCCGAAAGCCGTAGTCAATAAGGTTTTTCTTCCGCGCGTAGTCCCCGCCGAACATACCGCGCACCTGCGGAAGCATTACGTGGCTCTCGTCCACGAACATCAGAAAATCATCGGGAAAGTGGTCAATTAAGGTCATCGGTGTGCTCCCCGGCTCGCGCCCCGACAGCACCCGCGAATAGTTTTCAATCCCGCGGCACATACCTATTTCGCGGAGCATTTCGATGTCGTACTTAGTGCGTTCTGCGATTCGCTGTGCTTCGATTAATTTATGCTCGGCTGTAAATTTTTCTACCTGCTCGTGCATTTCGCGTTCAAGCTCCTCAAGCGCCTGCTCAAGCCTGTCCCGCCCGACAATGTAGTGCGTTGCGGGGAAAACAGTTGCGTGCGCTAATGTTCGTTTTACGTTGCCTGTAACTGTCTCGAATTCCGAAATGCGCTCAATTTCATCACCGAAAAATTCCACACGCAAAGCAGTTTCAATCGGATTCCCCGCAGGAAAAATTTCAAGCACATCGCCCCGCACGCGGAACTTTCCGCGTGCAAAGTTTATATCATTGCGCTCGTATTGAATTTCAACAAGCTTACGCATGATTTCATCACGCCCTGTCTCCATGCCCTGCCTGATTGAAATTACGTTTTTGATATATTCCTCCTGCGCGCCTATGCTGTAAATGCAGGAAACGCTCGCAACGATTATGACATCGCGCCGCTCGGCTAAAGCGAACGTCGCCGAGTGCCGAAGTCTGTCGATTTCTTCGTTAATCGCGCTGTCTTTTTCCATATACGTGTCAGTAGCCGGAAGGTACGCTTCCGGCTGATAATAGTCATAATAGCTGACGAAATATTCAACTGCGTTGTTCGGGAAGAACTCACGGAATTCACTGCAAAGCTGTGCAGCAAGCGTTTTATTATGCGCTAAAACAAGCGTCGGGCGGTTGACCTTCTGAATGATATTCGCCATCGTGAAGGTCTTACCCGAGCCCGTAACGCCCATTAGCGTCTGCTCCTTGTCGCCGGCGAGGATTCCCGAAGCGAGCGCGTCAATCGCCTCGGGCTGGTCGCCCATAGGCACGAAGTCTGATTTTAAGTCGAAGTAGTTCATTGTTTCCTTTCGGGTTTATTCTAAAATTTCAAATGTAAACACAACAGGGTTCGCAAGATTTTTACTAAGCGAAGATATATCGACCGATTTAATTTTCAGCTTGATTCCAAGTGCCTTTTCGTATTCGTACAACCGACCGCCTGCGCATCTCTCAAAATATGATTCAATTGTGGGAGGGAGCGCGGTAATTTTCTTTTCTTTTACTTGCTTGTAATACCCGTGAGTACAAGCAAAGGTAACAGTAATCGTATCGTCATCATTTAAAACAGCTTCTCTGCCGAATGTTTCAGTGAATATTCTAAGCCTTTCGGCAAGCGGCTTGTCCGCGTGTTCAAGCGCGAAGGCTTTGCGTTCTTTATCGGCACTTGTACCCTTACAAGCACCGTTTTGCTCGTACAACCAAAAGCGTTGCTCTTTTGTGAGATACTCGTCCATCGCTTTTTCAAATTCTGCGTCACATTCCGGTCCCAAGCTCGGCGCACCTAACGCTTCATATTTTTGTATAATCCCCTCAAACACAGGTATTACGTCATTTGAAATTCCGCTTTTCTTCTTTTTCATAGTGTTTAACATAGTTTTCATTATATATATCCTCTTGTTTTATGATTTAAAAACTATTTCAAGCGTGATATTATCAATATAAAACGTCGTCCGTTCGCTGTCGTTTTTCCATGTGTTGAGATAAATTACCGGCTGAGAATCAGTCAGAACGCCTGTCCATTCACCGCCTGTTTTGTGCCAAATGTCAGTCTTTGCATTGTAAACCCGCATTCCGACAGCGGGAAAGTTTTTATTGTTGATTTGCCATGTCAGCGACCCCGAAGCGCCCTCGCGCTTCACGTCTGCATAAAATTTCACAGAAACAGTCTTACCTGTGAACTCAGATAAATCAAAACGCACCACAGACCAGTCAACAGGGTTCACGACCTTCATTACGCCGGTGCGGTTTTCGTCAGGTAAATCAACCAAATTAAAAAGATTATCCATTTTCAGAATTTCTTTTTTGCTATATTTTTTAGTTTTTTTGTTCATTTAATTCTCTCCCGCAAGCAGTTTCTTGCGTTATTATAACACATCAATCTTGACAACAGTTTCAATTGTACAACTACCGGAAACAGGGGCTAATCTACAATTTCAAAAAGCATTTCACAACGCTTATTTCCATCAGAACTAATTCGTGAAGATACGACTTCTTTTAACCGTAGTTTAACGCCAAAGGCATTTTGCAAATGATGTCGGCTATGACCTGCGCAACAACCGCAGTAGAAAGGCGAAATGTAAGACGGCTGCTGCGGTAACTTTTTTATTTTTCGCCAACACCCACATCCTTGTGTGCCATGAGACCAATAAACGGATAACGTTCTGTCGGGATTTAATTTGCATGGAACTTTATGCGGTATATCTGTTGATTCGTTATGTAAACGAATTTTTTCATCCAACGTTTCATCGGCGTATTTTTTTCCAAATGCGATGTTTGCCGGAAGAGCAACCCCGGTTTTTTGGCAACCTTGTTGTTCCATGACAGCAAGACATTGCTCTTTCGTAAGTAATTTTTCCATTTTGTTAATCACTGCTATAGTTGTTTCCAAACAAACCTCTTTTTCTTTGGAAATTATAAATTGCATCAAAATTTTTTCCGATAACCCTGTTTTGCGCATTGTTTTGATGATGCTTCCCGCGTTTGGCATAATAAAACCTCTTTCGTTTTTTATATCATTATACCACGCCAAATAAGACAACTGCCTGTCATATTCACCAAATATCAGGAAAAGTTTCATGCTCCCGCATTGACCAAACGCCGTCCTTGCCTGCGACTACGTGGTCGATTAATTCCACGTCAACAGTTTTCAGAAATTCGTGCAGGCTCTGCGTCACGTCCACGTCCGCGCGTGACGGAATACAGCTTCCGTAAGGGTGATTATGTACGATTACAACGCGGTTTGCGCGCGCTTTAAAAATCTGCTGTAACAGTCCGCGCAGCGGAAGCTCAACCTTCCCAAAGTCGCCCTCGCAAATCTTTTCGCTATCGATTAAGTTCAGCTCGTTGTCAAGAAAAACACAGCGGACTTCCTCTTTATCCGCGTCAAGGAACATCGCGGCGCAGTAATTATTAAGCGCGGCAGTATTATTCAACCCGAGCACACTGCCTTTTTTCTCCATGATATAATACTTCGCCAACATTCTGAAAAGGCAAATCATGCTCGCCGTGTGCTCCTTAACGCCGCTAACACTGAGCAAATCCTCATAGTCCGCGCCGATAACATTCACGAAGCCGCCGAAATGGTCGATTAATCTGTGCGCTAATTCGTTCGTGTCGCCGAGCGGAATTGAATAATATAAGAAGAATTCCAGCTTCTCATGGTCGGGCATATCGTCAAGCCCGCGCTTGAGGAAAAATTCCTTTTTGCGCTGTCTGTGCCCTTTATGGCTATTTTCAATCGGCTTTTTTCCCATGCTATTTAAACACCGCTCCTATATCCGCACTTGTTGTCAAGCGCACGTACCGCGCCAAATAACCGCTGACATCGGCGGTTTTCAGCACCGTTGTTTTTCTGCGCTCTTCTATAATTGCTTCGTCTACTAATAATTCAAGCTTTCTGTTCGGTATATCTATGCAGATTTTGTCGCCGTTTTGAACGTAGGCGATTAAGCCGCCTGCCGCCGCTTCGGGCGAGATATGCCCGATTGCTGCTCCTCGTGAAGCACCGCTGAAACGTCCGTCAGTAATCAGCGCGACCGTCCCGTCCAAGCCTTTGCCGACGATTGCCGCTGTCGGCGCGAGCATTTCCGGCATACCGGGGCCGCCTTTAGGACCTTCGTAGCGGATAACAACTATATCGCTTGCAATAATTTCATCGTTCAGAATTGCGTCAACCGCCGCCTGCTCACCGTCAAAAACCTTCGCAGTTCCCGTAATATTCATCATTTCGGGGTTGACTGCGCCCTGCTTTACGACTGCGCCTTTTTCCGCTAAATTGCCTTTCATGATTGCGATTGCGCCGTCCTTGCGGAAGGGGTTTTCGAGGGTTCGTATTATCGGTGCGTCGAGGACGCCGCACCCTACAGAGCGCGCGTTTTCAACGCGTTCTTTCTGCGTTCCCGAAACGGTTTGCTCGTTTAAATTAAGCAAATCTGCTTTGGACAATTCGCGCATAACTGCGCAAATTCCGCCGACTGCGTTTAAGTCCTCGATGAAAATTTCGCTCGCGGGGTTAAGCTTGCAGAGCTGCGGAGTTTTTCTGCCGATTGCTTCTATATCGTCCAAGGTAAGGCTTACGCCCGCTTCCTGCGCGATTGCAAGAATGTGCAGAACTGTATTGCTGGACGCGCCGATTGCCATATCTACAGTCAGCGCATTATCGAAATTCGCGCGGGTCATTATGTCAAGCGCGCAGATATTTTTCGCATACAATTGCATAATTAATTCGCCTGTTTCCTTCGCTAACCGCCGCCGCGCCGCCGTAACAGCGGGTTCTGTGCCGTTCGTCGGCAACGCCAAGCCTATTGCTTCCGTGAGGCAGTTCATGCTGTTCGCGGTGTACATTCCTGCGCAGGAGCCGCAGGTCGGGCAGGCGTTATTCTCGAAGTCAAGAAGCTCACTTTCGTCAAGCTTCTTGCCGACAGCCTCAAAGGTTTCAGATAGATTCACGCGCTTATTTTTCACAACGCCCGACATCATGGGACCGCCCGAAACAAAGACAGACGGCAGGTTCAGCCGCGCCGCCGCCATGAGCATACCGGGGACAATTTTATCGCAGTTCGGAATAAAAACAGCCGCGTCAAGCGGATGCGCCATGAGCATTGTTTCAATTGAATCCGCGATGAGCTCCCGTGAGCACAGCGAATATCTCATACCCTCATGGTTCATCGCCAAGCCGTCGCAAACGCCGATTGTGAAAAATTCAAAAGGCACGCCGCCTGCGTTTCTGATGCCGTCCTTGACAGCGCGCGCAATTTCGTGCAGGTGCGTATGACCCGGAACATATTCGCTCGCCGCATTTATGACGGCGATGAAAGGCTTTTTCATCTCGCTGTCGGTAATCCCGAGCGACTTCAAAAGCGCACGGTGCGGCAGGCGCGAAGCACCTGCTTTCATTTTATCGCTTCTCATGGTTTCTCCTTTGTATTAAAATGCAGATAATGTTTATTTTATAATCTATCTTCTCCATCTTTATATTCGTGCAATAATTTAGCTTCATATCCTATTGAGTTTATTAGACCATCAAAAAAAATATTTACATAATCATTTTCTGCTTGTGTATTTTCCGCCACATCATGCTTAGATATAAATAATAGCCAACCGCAGTTTTTACTGTCAGCATATTTCATTTTACCTTCTAAATCTGAATTTGGAAGTAAATCAAAATACCAACGTCCAATATCCTTTCCATATGGTTTTTTAAGAATGAACTGGCAGTAAAGATATTTATACATATATGGCAAATGACCGCTAAGTAGTGATTCGTTTGTCTTTTTATATAATTTATTGTAATTATAGGTTTCTTTCAGATATTTATTAATATTTTTAACAATTTTTAATTCATCTTCATGTTCACAAACAATTCCATAATCATAACAGCAATTTGATTTCATCGTTCTACCTCCGATAATATAAAACTCAGTTTAAAACTTATTCCCTTTTTTCATTTTATCGCTTCTCATTTATAAACTCCTTTGTATTGAAATGCAGATAATGCTTATTTGTAGGCATAATTACAATAAGGGCAAACAATTTTATCTGCGTCGTTTTGACGACCGCATGAAGGACATTTTTTTAACGGTCTATCTATTTCATCCCCTGTTAGGACATCAATATTTTCATATGGATAACTGCATAAAATGGTATCTAAGTATTTAATTCCACAAAAATACCTACAAATAGATGTATATTTTACCGTGCATTTATGTTCGTTTACGCCTTCTTCTTCATTCCAAGGGCATATTGATTGTTCCCAACCAACTTTATCTTGGCTTATTAAATCAATATCACCGAGATGACCACCCTTTAATTGTCTTACTTTATCATTCATGTACTTACCCCCGAAAATATAGATTCCCTGTAATACGCACTTTAAAACTTATTCCCTTTTTTCCGCAATATCGCAATCACAAACAGCACCGCAATCACCACAATGACAGTAAGCACAATATTCGTCGCGAAGCGCAGAATCGGGCGCAGAACGCGCCGCACAAACCACCACGCCACCGCAACTATTAAAACAAGAATAAAAATATTTCCGACTTTCTTCATGTTACCCTCCGTTTAACTGTCAATTGTCAACTGTTCACTGTCAACTGTTCGACAGCGCCGCGCCGATAATCCCCGCGTCATTCCCGAGCTTGCAAATCAAAATTTCCGTGTTCTTCGCGCTGTTTCGGGTATAAACTTCCTTTGCGACAAGCGCGCGGAGCGGCAAAAGCAGCTCATCGCCCTCGTTGCAAACCCCGCCGCCTATGCAAAGGCAGTCGGGCTGAAAGGTATTAATCACGTTCGTAATCCCGCAGGCTAAGTATTTAATATAATCGTCCACAACTTTTTTCCCTGCCGCGTCGTTTTTCTTAGCCGCCATGAAAGCCGTCCGCGCGCTTACTTTGCCGAGTTCTTCCGTAATGGCGTGCATTACACTTTCGGGGGCTTTTTCCATCGCCTCCTTAGTCATGCGAATGAGCCCCGTAGCCGACGAAAAAACCTCAAAACAGCCGTTTCTTCCGCAGGTGCAAGCGGGTCCGTCAACGCTGATAACAGTATGCCCGATTTCGCCGCCCGCAAAGTTCTCGCCGCAGAAAACCTTGCCGTCGATTATAATTCCTGCGCCGACTCCTGTGCCGAGCGTGATTGCAACCGCGCTGTTTAAGCCCTTCGCCGCACCCGCAACGAACTCGCCGTATGCCGCGGCGTTTGCATCGTTTTCGAGAAAGGCGGGAAGCCCCGTACCCTTTTGCACATCTGCGGTCAGCGGCACGTTATGCCAGTTTAAGTTGCCCGAAAACTCAACAGTTCCCGTGCTTTTGTTGCAGCTTCCGGGACAGCCCAGCCCGACGGCTTGCGCGCCGTCACCTGCAGTTTCCTGCACTTCTTTAACGATTGCAATTATATCTGCTAAAACTTCCTCATAAGCCCGCTCCTTGCCGGTTTTCACCGACTTCTTAAAAAGCAGTTCGCCGGTTGCTTTTACCGCACCGGCTGAAATGTTTGTACCGCCAATATCAACGCCAATATAATACATAGTTTTTCTCCTTTTATTTTAAATCTTTTCTGCGTATGTAATCTAAGTAGCCCGTTCCCATACCGCCGATTAAGTTCCCTACCGCGACAACTGCAAGAATAGGCAGGAAGCGAAGCTCAAAGCCTACCATAAATGAATAGTACGAGAAGAAGAAATAATCCGCAACTATATGCTCAGGCACGGTCAGCACGAAGGTAGCGATAAAAATAATCGAAAGCCCGAGCGATGCGACCTTGTTGTCCGGGAACGACTTCACGGTAAGACAGGCGCACGCCACTAAAAAGCCGCAGATAATCGCAAGTATAAACATACTTATGTAAGTATCGCTGAGCCGCGCGTTCACTATGCGTTCAAGGTTTTCGATTTTTTCCGCACTGCCGTAGCGCGTTAAGCTGAGCGCGCCCGCGTAAATCACACATCCTATTCCGTTGCCGATAAGTGCAATCAAAATATCAGAAATTTTGAAGCCGTGCTCCTCTTTAAAAGGATAAAGCGCGAACACCCGCGTGACAAGCATATTATGATACGACGAAACCATAAGGATTCCCGCCGCAAAGAAAATCGCGCCCGCGACGCCGTGTCCGAGCGCGACATACGCCGTCGCGCCGATTGAAATGTACATTCCGCACATGAGAGAAGCGATGATTTTTTTAGTCATTTTAACTTTCCTCGTTTTCATTTTGTAGGGAACAGCATTTCGACGTTTTCTGCAGAAACCGTCATGCGTTCCTTAAGCGGAACGGATGAATCCGTTCCCTACTAAGTCGATATTACATATTTAAAATCAATGCCGAGCGAAAAGTCTGTGCTTTTGCTTTTGTAGCAGTTCGCGATTCTGTTCACCACCATCTTCGCGGTGTCGTCGCAGGCGGACGAAAGCATTAGCACATATTGCAGCAGGCTGTACCGCGCGAAGGTATCACTCTTGCGCAGTGAGTTTGAAACGCAGTCGTGAAGCCGCTTCATCTCGTCTATGATTTTCGCAGACGGGCTTTCATCGCCGGTTGCGTCTTTAACGGTAATTAAACAGATTTGCACTTTTTGTCCGCTTCGCTGTGCGTCCCGCATTTTGAGTCTGTATATGTTTTTGAAAACCTCAAGCTCGCAGAAGAACGCGCCGTTCTCCGTTTCACTGCTGTCTTCTTTAAGCTTCTGTTGAATTGTTTTTATACTGTCGCCTGTGCCTGTGTCCGCGTCAATTGTTTCTTTATATAATTCTTTCAGCTCGGCAGACGGATTTACCCCCAGCTCGTTATAAAGAATATTTATGACATACTTGTAGTGCGTTTTAACGGCGTCGCGGTCACCGAGCGCGGCGAGAGCCTTAATCAAAAGCGTGTGAATATTCTGGTCGGTGTTTTCTATAAGCAAGGCTCTGCGGCAGATATTAATAAGCTCGTTATAATGCTTGTGACGGAAGAGCGCGTCCGTAAGCTTGTGAACTGCCCGCAGAAAAATCGAGTGATAATAAACTCTAATAGGTATTACCCAGCTCTCCTCGCCCGAATTCTTCAGGTACTTCCCGTTGTACATTTCAAAGGCTTTTTTCGCGAAAAGAATCTGTTCTTTTTCGGAAATGTCCGTGCGCTGTGATTGCTTGTAATTCTTCTCAAACTGCGCGGCGTCAATGATATATTCAAGCGAGCTGTTAAAAGCATATGTTCCTGCGAAGCTTACGATTAGCTCTGTCTTGTCGGGAAGCCCCAAAACATCGAGCGCAGTGCGAAGCCTGTGCAGCTGTGTTTTGAGCGCGCCTGCGGGATTGCTGACTTCCTCTCCGCTCCACAGAACCTTTATCAGCTCTTCCTGCGTAACGCTTCTGTCCATAAAAGCGCACAGGTATTTCAGGAGCGTCCACATTTTCTTTGAACGCCTGTCCTTTTCTGCTATGATTTTGTCTCCGTAAGCAATGGAGAATTCGCCCAAGGTTGTGATAATTACCGGTTGCATATCATTGCCCCCTGTATTAAAAATGTATGTACTCCCCTGTTTCCCTGTTCAGCTCAATTGACTGGATTGTTTTTGCTCTGTCTCTTCCGCGGGTAATTGTATAAATCATGGTTTTAACAGGCTCGACCTCATGCTCGATTCCGGCGATGAACTGCGGATTCGGCGCGATGTATTCAACTACGACTCTGTAGACGTCGCCAACATTTGTAATTTCAGAAACTCTCGGCGAAAAAGTAACAAACGGCGGGTTCTCCGGAACTGTATAAGATTTAGTGTCGGCGTTGTAACGGAAGGGCGTTACTATGCTTCCCGAGCTCACGTGCCTTATATCAAAGCCCGTGCCGAAAATGCTCCGTACAGCCGCTTCCACGTCGTTTTCGGGAATAGACATCGTTGCCATGTCGCGCTCGTAATTAGCAGTATCACCTGTCAGTATAATCTGCCAGACTGCCGACGAAATGATAATTGAAGCAGGCATATTCTCCGCGCCGCTGAACTCAGGCGGGTCGTTAATCACGACAGGGAATAAAAACAGCTCGAGCTCTTCTTTAAGCGCGGTTTTGTTGGTAATATCAAAGGCAAGCTCCCGCCCGGTCTCAACCACCGACAGCGCGCCGATAATAGAAAGCCAAAGCATAACAAGCCCGAGAATAACAAAGAAGCGGTATTTCACCGGCTTTCTTTCTCTGTTGTGATATTTTTCGGCAGGAGCGGCTTCTTCGGCAATTTCATTCTGCCGAAGCTCGTCGTCGTTTTCCTTAACCTCATGCTCAAGCGCGCTGCTGAGCGTGCCAACGAGCGAGGTTATGACCTTATGCTGTTCCTTTGCTTCTTTTGCGACGATAGGTTTTTTCTCGCGTTCCTGTTTTTTTCTGCGTTCCGATTTCTTATCCATTTTACATCGGGTAACCACAGAGGGTCACCCCTACTCCTATGTTCTTATTTGTCCGTTGCCGTAAATTAAATATTTGTAAGAGGTAAGCTCGCGCAGTCCGAGGGGTCCCCGTGCGTGCAGTTTCTGGTTAGAAATGCCGATTTCCGCGCCGAGCCCGAAGATATTCCCGTCTGAAAAGCGCGTTGAAGCATTTACATAAACTGCCGCCGCGTCAACCTCCTGCTGAAATCTGCGCGCGTTTTCGTAGTTCTGCGTAATTATGCACTCGCTATGCCGCGTTCCGTACTTGTTTATATGCGCGATTGCTTCATCTATGCTCGCTACAGTCTTCGCCGAAATGATATAATCGTTGAATTCAACCTCATAGTCGCCGTATCGTATCTCAACCAAGTCGCCCCACTTCGCCTTTATCGCCGCAAAAAACTCCTCGGCAATAGCTTCGTGCGCAAGAACGGTTTCAATAGAATTGCAAACCGACGGGCGTTGAGTTTTCGCGTTGTCGGCGATTTTCACCGCCATTGCTATATCTGCGTTTTCATCTACGTAAAGGTGGCAGTTCCCCGCGCCTGTTTCAATCACGGGAATCGTGGAATTCTCCACCACGGACTTAATCAGCCCTGCGCCGCCCCGCGGAATCAGCACGTCAATATGCTCGTTCAGCTTCATCATTTCTGCGGCGACTTCTCGGCTTGTGTCTTCCACCAAAAGCACAGCGTCAGCGGTAATTCCGCTGTTTTCAAGCGCACGCCGCATGAACAAAGCAAGGCACTTGCTTGAATGAATCGCATCGCTTCCGCCCCGCAGAACGCAGACGTTGCCCGACTTCAGGCACAACGCCGCCGCGTCAACCGTGACGTTCGGGCGGGATTCATAAATCACGCCGATTACTCCGAGCGGAACTCGCTTCTTCACGATGTTGAAGCCGTCTTTCGCTTCGCCGCCGCCGAGGATTTCGCCAATCGGGTCAGCAAGCGCAACGATTTCCATTACGCTGTCGCTGATGCCTTTGATTCGCTCTTCCGTCAAGGTAAGGCGGTCAATGAAAGCCTTAGTCTTGCCGTTTTTCACAGCATTTTCTAAGTCTTTTTTATTCTCAGCAATAATCAGCGCGGCGTTCGCCGTCAACGCTTCCGCGACAGCCGTGAGCGCGTTGTTCTTTTGCTCGGTTGCTATGTTTCTTATTGCACTTTCGGCGGCTTTTGCACGCACGCCGAGGTCTAAAATATAGCTCATTTTCTCCTCCTAAAATCTATACAAACACCGTACAAACCGCGTTATTCTCAAACAGGTCGTACAGAATTTCAAGCCGTTCGCCGTTCAGAATCACTGACGGAATATCGTCTTCCTTTGCGAGCATTGCCGCTTCTAACTTCGTCAGCATACCCCCGCTCGAAAGCTCCGAGCCCTTCCCTTTCGCCGCGTGAATCATCTCCTGCGTGATTTTCTCAACCACGGGGATTAATTTAGCGTCGGGCTCTGCGGGGTTTTTGTCGTACAGCCCGTCCACGTCGGTGAACATAATAAGCAAGTCCGCCTCTGCAAGCTTCGCCACCATCGCCGACAGCGTGTCGTTCTCGTCGAAGTCTAATTCTTCGAGCGAAACCGTGTCGTTGGCGTTAATAATCGGCACAACGCCCATTTCGAGCAGGCGCTCGAGCGTGTTTTTGACGTTCTGCCTGCGTTCCTTGTTGGAAACAACGTCCCGCGTCATCAAAATCTGCGCTACTATGCGGTCATATTTCGCGAACTCAGTATCGTAAATATTCATCAGTGCGCTCTGCCCGATTGCCGCGCAGGCTTGCTTTGCGGCGGTTTCCGTAGGGCGCGAGGTTAAGTTCATGCGCGCCATGCCGACGCTAATCGCGCCGCTCGTGACGAAAATGACTTCCCTGCCCGAGCTTCGCACTTCCGCTATTACCCGAACCAAATTTTCGACCCGCTTTATGTTTATGTTTCCGGTTTTGTGCGCGATGTTAGATGTCCCGACTTTAATCACCACGCGCTTTTTTCCGCTTAAATCAACCATTTGTTTCTACTTCCTGTTACATTATAGTTACAGTATACCATAAACTTTATAAATGTGCAACATTATTCGTCATGTTCGTGAGCAAAATTTTCGTCTTCGTATTCGTCATGCTCCCCATGCCCGCCATGACCCTTTTTCTTCTGCTCCCACATACAAATACCGCGCAGAATCTCCATGCCGAACATGGACTTCGACAGCTCGGAAAAGAACACATTCCAAAAAATAAAGTCCTTTTTAGACAAAGTACAATATAAATAATTAGTAAGCGCGGCAATCATCGCGTTCATTTGGCATGGATTCATAAAAAACCTCCTGCATAATTAAACTACTTAGAGTTTATGCAGGAAGGATTTTTATTATTTTAGTGCTTTTTAAACTACTCAGTTTTTTCTTCAATGTATTTAACAATATCGCCTACTGTTTTGATGTTTTCGACCTGGTCATCGGGGATTTCCATGTCGAACTCTTCCTCAAAACTCATGACAAGGTCAACGATGTCGAGCGAGTCAGCACCCAGGTCGTCTTGAATATTCGCCGTGAGTGTTACTTTTTCCTCTTCAACGTCAAGCTGGTCAACAATAATTGTTCTTACCTTTTCAAATACCATTTTGTAGTCCTCCATATCTGCTGTTTTTATTATTATAGAACATATTGTTCAAATAATCAATAGAAAATAATACAAAAATTTTTATATTTTACGTTAATTATTCAGTAAACATTCCTATTTTTCTAAATTTTTTGTATCTGTTCTCCAATAAAACGTCGATAGAAACCGCACAGAGCCGCTTCACAGCGTCAAAAAGATACTCCGAGATGTTGTCCGCCATTAGCTGTGCATCATTTTGCGCGCCGCCCGACGGCTCGGGAATTATTTTTTCGCAGACTCCGAAGCCGAGCAAGTCTTCAGACGTGATTTTCATGAGCTCGGCAGCTTCTTTTTCACGTGTCGGGTCTTTCCACAGGATAGAAGCAAAGCCGCGCGGTGAAATCACCGAATACAGCGCGTTTTCAAGGATTGCGAGCTCATCGCAGACAGCAAGCGCAAGCGCACCGCCGCTTCCGCCCTCGCCGAGAATTACAGAAATAATCGGGGTTTTGAGGGTCATGAATTCCATCAGATTCCGCGCAATCGCCTCGCCCTGACCTCTTTCCTCTGCCTCAATCCCGCAGAACGCGCCGGGGGTGTCAACAAGGCAAATCACAGGTCTGCCGAACTTTTCGGCTTGCTTCGCCAAACGCAGAGCCTTCCTGTAGCCCTCGGGGTGCGGCATTGCGAAGTTAGTATGCTTGTTTTCCTCTATGTTCCTTCCCTTGACCTGCGCGATTACCGTCACAGGCATTGAATAAAACTCTGCGATTCCGCCCATAATTGCCGCGTCGTCGCCGTAATGGCGGTCGCCGTGAAGCTCCATAAAGTGGCTGAAAACAAGCGGAATGTAATCATTTACAGTCGGACGGTTTTTAAGTCTAATCAGCGAAAGCCGCTCAGTTGCTGTCATTTTCATTTTTTTGCTCCTTTCGCGCTTTCTTCGCCGCCTATCTTTTCAAAATTATGCAGTTTCATGAGCCGAGCCAAGCAGGAGCGCATTTTCTTCCGCTCAATTATCATATCCACGAAGCCGTTTTCCTTTAAAAACTCAGCCGACTGAAACTCGTCGGGCAGCTTCTGCTTAATCGTATCTTGAATCACCCGCCGCCCCGCAAAGCCGATAAGTACCTTAGGTTCAGCGATAATTATATCGCCGAGAGACGCAAAGGAAGCCGTTACGCCGCCCGTTGTCGGGTCGGTCATGACAGTGATATACAGCCCGCCCGCATCGGAAAAGCGCGCAATCGCGCCGCTGGTTTTCGCCATCTGCATGAGCGAAATTATCCCCTCCTGCATACGTGCGCCGCCCGAAGCTGTAAACAGCACCACAGGCAATTTTTTCTTCGCCGCGTACTCAAAAGCACGGGTGATTTTCTCACCCACCACGCTACCCATGCTTGCCATCATGAAGTTGCTGTCCATTATGCCAATCACGGTTTTATAACCGCGAATCATGCACTCGCCTGTCACCACCGCATCACGCAAATCGCACTGCTCTTGCAATTTCTTCAGCTTCTCGGCGTACTCGGGATAGCCAATCGGGTTCAGCGATTCCATTTTTGCGTCGTATTCGGTGAAGCTGTCCTTATCGGCAGTTAATTCAAGCCGTTCCTTCCAGGTCAGCCGCGAGTGATAATGGCAGTGCGCGCAGACCTTTCTGTCCTTCTCGAAGTCCTCCTTATAAGATGCCGTGCGACAGCGCGGACACTTGAAAAACAGGTCGTCGGGAATGTTTACGCCCTTTGTGTCGTGTGCGTGTATGTGTTCCGGTTTATGCTCGTCCTTTTCATCGTTGAAGCGGTGCTTAACCTTTTTGAGTAAATCTTCGAGTCCCATTTTCGGCTCCTTTTATGTTATGTTTAATGTACAGATAATGCTTATACTGCGGGGGTTAATATAAGCTCAAAATATAACTCAGCAAAATCGTTATCGTTATATTTAGGTATTTCATAAAATCCATATTTACGCATTAAATGCCGGGAAGCATCTCTGCTATTTTGTGTATCGGCGCAAATCTTATTATATTTCTTTTCCCTCGCGTAACTTAATGCTGTTTTAAACAGCATATCGCCGTAATTTTTTCCTTGATATTCTTTTAAAACATATAATCTTTTCATTTCAGCGACTTTGTTTTCATTGTCTATCGTTCTGATTGCAACTGTACCGATTAATTGTTTGTCTTTATATAAGCACCACATACAGCCGTTTGACATATAAGTGTCATTAATGTTTAGAATATCCGAATGTCGACCATGCGGTTCATATTCCCACCCTAAATCGTTAAAACACGTTTCAAAAAAACGCTCAATATTTTTTTGAAGGTCTTTGCTGTAAACTTTCAAATCAATCACACCAACACCGCCTAATATAAATTTCCTGCATATCACTTACTTCTTCTCATTGCGCCTCCCCAAGAACCCAATATCATAATTCCCGCTTGTGAATTCCTCATCGCGGAGAAGCTCGAGCTGAAAATCAATATTGCAAACAATTCCCTCAATCAGAAACTCCGACAGCGCGACCCGCATTTTTTGAATCGCTTCTGCCCTGTCCTTGCCGCGCACAATCACCTTAGCGACCATGCTGTCGTAGTTCGGCGGGATTTCATAACCGTGGAAAATCGCGGTGTCAAGCCGAATCCCAAAGCCGCCCGGTACGTGCAGAGCCGTAATTTTTCCCGGCGACGGACGGAAATCGTTCTTCGGGTCTTCCGCGTTAATTCTGCACTCAATTGCATGACCGTTGAATTTTATGTTCTCCTGCCGAATCCCCTGCGATTCAAGAGTCTCGCCAGCCGCAACTTTAATCTGCGCTTTAATCAGGTCAACGCCTGTCGCCATCTCGGTTACAGGGTGCTCAACCTGAATCCGCGTGTTCATTTCCATGAAGTAAAAATCGCCGTGCTTGTCCAGCAGAAACTCAACAGTTCCCGCATTTGTATAATTGCAAGCTTTTGCGCCTTTGATTGCCGCTTCGCCCATTCTTGCACGAAGCTCCTCAGTCATTACGGCGCAGGGCGATTCCTCGATTAACTTCTGATTGCGTCGCTGTGCGGAGCAGTCGCGCTCGCCGAGGTGAATAACGTTGCCGTGCTCGTCCGCAAGCAGTTGAATTTCAACGTGGCGCGGATTTTCAACAAGCTTTTCTATATACACATCGTCATTACCGAAAAACGCCTTAGCTTCGGTCTGCGCGGCTTGAATCTGGTCGGCTAATTCTTCCTTTTTGTGAACAGGGCGGATTCCTCTTCCGCCGCCGCCCGCCGAAGCCTTAATCAGCACAGGGAAGCCAATTTCCGCGGCGATTTTCTCAGCCTCAGAAATATCCTTAACCGCGCCGTCAGAGCCCGGAACAACGGGTACACCCGCTTTTTTCATAGTGTCCTTGGCATTAGCTTTGTCGCCCATTGCTTCAACAGAGTCTGCGGGCGGGCCTATCCACTTAATGCCGCACTTCTCGCAAAGCCGTATAAACGCCGCGTTTTCCGACAGGAAGCCGTAGCCCGGGTGAATCGCCTCCGCGCCTGTAATCTGACACGCCGAAATCAGCGCGTTCATGTTGAGGTAGCTGTCCTTTGAAGCGGGCGGGCCGAGGCAGACCGATTCATCAGCTATAAGCGTATGGAGAGCGGCTTTGTCCGCTGTCGAATACACCGCAACGGTTTTAATGCCAAGCTCGCGGCAGGCACGGATAACACGGACGGCGATTTCGCCGCGGTTCGCGATTAAGATTTTTTTGAACATTTTAGTTTTTCCTTTTTGTTAATCTAAGTTGAGGGGGACTATAAAAACCATATCATCACGATTCGCATATCTGAATCTTTGTAATAATAATGAATTATTATCCATAAATTGCATTTTGGATAAGGAGTCGAAATAAAAAGTTTTTTCTATTTCATTCGTAAATAAATTAACCACGTGAACTGTTGCGCTAAACAAGTCGAGTCTTCCGTCTCTGAAGTGAAATGCTACACGTTGTTTATCGGGTGAAATTCTAATGTCTTCTATTCCGGCGGGAAAATCGCTTCTATCAAAAACAAGTTTTGTTTCAAGTGTATCTATATTAGTTGTATAAATATAACCGGCAGGACCCACGTAAAAATTACTGTGTTCCGAGTATATAAGATTATTTTCTATATCCATAACCCAAAAATCTGCTGTGTCGGGGAAATCTGTTTGCTTGCCGGTCGAAAAATCGTACATTCCGATTCCCCAACTCCATTCATAACCGCGAATCCTATATATAAATCTATTTTCATCAATCTGTCTTACAAAGTTATAAAAACGCCATGCACCGATATTATTATAAGACAGATACCATCTGCCTTCTTCGTCATATTCCCGCGCTTCTTCCGGTGTAGGCGGGAGCAGTTCAATTAATTCGCCGCCAACTTCTTCAAAAATACCGCCGTCAATATGCCTCAGCACACGATTATTCATTACATTTTCAAATCTGTCTTCACCAATAAATTCTGTTTGAATTTCATTAACGGTAATATAAGTTTTATAATAGTATTCTCTGTAAGATGAAGAATCTCGAGTATAAGAATAAATATAGATTCCGTTGTCAGGACATTGCTGAAAACCACCGGTCAAGTGACCATCTAACTGTTCTGAAATTATAACTCGTTGTTCTGACATATCATACACATCAATATCACTGCCTACCCAAGTTCTGTTATTACCGACACCTGATAATCTAATAGAACCTATAAATAAATATCTGTCTTCAATAATAATAACAGAATTAGTTGTGTTATTATTTCCATGATTTAACATCTTTGTAATATTAATTTCAATTATATCATCTTCTAAAATATTAATATAGTTTACAGGTTTAGGTTCTTCCTCAACCACTGGCGGGGCTGTCGTAGTTACAGGCGGCGCGGTGGTTGTTATGATTTCGGGTTCGGTTGGGATTTCTACCTGTTCTTCTGTGATTTCAGGCGGTTCTTCGGGAGCATCAAGCGGCGCAGGTTCTCCCGCGCAAGCGGAAAAAAGCAGAACAACTATTAGAAACAATATAATTTTCATAGCGTTCTCCCTCACAACAAATCATTATATTCATCAACACTTATTTTAATTTCGTTTAAAATTTTCCGCAACAACGGTCGCGGTATATCTTTCCCCGTATGAAACGGAATCGTAGTCGTTCTGCCGTCCTCGTGCCGATAGAAAGCATGACTGCCTTTTTGCCGCATTTTAGCAAAACCTAATTTTAAAATCAGTTTTTCTAAGCTCACCGCATTAACTAAAACTAAACGGCTCATATAGCGACCTCAATTTGCGAAATCCCTGCAAATATCGGAATACTTTTCACTTCCTCTTCGCCCATTACTTCAAGACACAACGAAACAACTTCCTTTAATTTTTCCTGTAAATCGTCAATAGTTTCCGCGCAGGTATGCGCTCCCGTTATTCCGGGAACACTGCCGATATACATACCGCTTTCGATGTCTTTTTCAATATATGCCGTGTAATTTTGTTTCATAAGAACCTCCTACTTAATAGCAAAAGATATTTCCGCACTCACAGCCTTCTCGCCATTAACAGTCGCCAAGCCCTTTCCGATACCTACAGGGCCTTTCACCTTTATAATCTCAACTTCAAGCTTTAATTCATCACCCGGCACTACCTGCTTACGGAATTTCGCTTCCTTTACGCCGCCGAAAAAGCCGATTTTGCCTTTGTTTTCGGGCATTGCAAGCATGGCACACGCGCCCGCCTGCGCGAGCATTTCGAGCATAAGAACACCCGGCACGACAGGATAATCGGGGAAATGCCCCTTGAACCAAAAGTCGTCGGCTTTTATCTGCTTCTTCGCGACAACGCGCTTGCCCACTTCCATTTCAACGATTTCGTCGATTAACAGAAACGGGTCGCGGTGAGGGATTATTTTTTTGATTTCTTCTTGATTTAGTTTCATGATTGCTCCTTAAGTAACAGTTTTTCGACTTCATCATGCAGAGCGTGTAACACTCTGTCTTTGCTGTCTTTAATGTCTTTGTCCCACTTATCACTATTTGTAAAATAAATAACTGATAAAGGCGGTTCTGTGTAAGCATTTAACAAGTCTTTAATTGTCAGCGGATATTGATTTGTGAATGAATATCTTTCTAATCTCAACGCAAACATCAAAGGCTTTAATACCCATGTTTTAATCTTTTGAAATGTTAATTTTTCTTCCGATTCATTTACAGTTATATAATGCCTGATACTTAATAATACCTCGGCAAGAAATTCTTTGTAAATCTTATCGGCTTCCTCTTTCCGTATCGCTCTGACAGCAATATTTTCCCCGAATAATAATACAGCTTCAAAATAAATGATTGGATATGTTAGAAATTTTGAAAAACAACTACTGTTAAATTCATCAAGCGTAAGACACTGCGGATTTAATTCCGTCTGCCTACAAACGACGGACAGTTTTTGAGATATTAAACCAACCTTACTTAATATTCCCGAATTCAATTGCTTAAAAACACACCAAATGTCTAAATCCGAATTTTCAGCGGCTTCTCCTCTTGCATAACTGCCTGTCAAAAAAACACTCACAACATTATTCTGTTCTGCTTCATTTAGTTCGCTTACAAATGTGTTTATTGATCCTTTGTAATCCCATGAAACATTATTATACGGTATTTGTTTTTTCATTTTATTCTATTCTTATCAGCTTCTTATCAAACTCAACAGCCTCGCCGTCCTTAACGAGAATTTCTTTTACTGTCCCTGCGAATTCGCTGTTAATCTCGTTCATCAGCTTCATGCTTTCGACTATGCAGACGACTTGTCCTTTTTCGATTTTGTCGCCGACCTTAACGAATGCGGGCTTGTCGGGTGCGGGTGCGGCGTAAAATGTACCGATAATCGGCGATTTTACGAAATTCCCGGATACTTCTGTAGGGCGCGACGCCTCCGGCGCGCCGGCAACGATATTCGGCGTGCCGAGGGCGTCACGCCCTACAACAGGCGCGGGAACCGCGCTGACGATTTGCGTTTCCGGCATACCGAGCTCAATTTCGAGTTCGCCGTCTTTCACGTAAATATACGAGAGCTTTTTCGATTCTAAAATGTTCGCGAGTTCTTTTGTCGTTTTGATGATGTCCATAATATTCCCTTTCTTCGGACGCGCAATGCGCGCCCCTACAGTTTTTTGAAGCATATTGATGCGTTGTGTCCGCCGAAGCCGAGCGAGTTCGATACTGCGGCGTTGATTTGCATTTCCTTGCATTTTTCTGTAACGTAGTCCAAGTCACATTCGGGGTCAGCGACCTTAAAGCCCGCTGTCTTGTGAACGAAATTATTTTGCATTTGCAAAACCGTTGCAATCGCTTCAACGCCGCTTGCCGCGCCGAGCAGGTGCCCCGTCAGCGACTTTGTTGAGTTGATTGCAAGCTTTTGCGCGTGCTCGCCGAAAACTGCTTTAATCGCCATTGTTTCAATTCTATCATTCGGCGGTGTTGACGTGCCGTGCGCGTTGATATAATTCACGTCCTCAGGCTTTAAGCCCGCTTCATTCACCGCAAGCTCCATCGCTTTTGCGCCGCCGCAGCCGTCGGGGCTGGGGCTGGTTTCGTGGTAAGCATCGCAGGTAGAGCCGTAACCCGCAAGCTCCGCGTAAATCTTCGCGCCGCGCGCTTTTGCGTGCTCGTATTCCTCTAAAATTACAATCCCTGCGCCCTCACCCATGACGAAGCCGTTGCGCTCCTTATCGAACGGAATCGAGGCTCTGTCGGGGTCTTTTGAGGTTGTCATTGCTGTCATATTGTTAAATGCCGCGTAAGAAAAGCCGATTGAGCAAGCCTCAACGCCGCCTGAAATTGCAACGTCAAGATAGCCGTGCTTAATTGCGCGGAACGCCTCGCCGAGCGCGTGATTCGCGCTTGCACAAGCCGAAACAGGGCAGTAATTCGAGCCCTTAAAGCCTGTTTTAATCGCTGTAATCCCTGCCGCCATATTACCTATCATCATCGGAATTGTGAACACGTTAACACGCTTGTAGCCCTTGTTGTGATACACCTGCATTTGCTCGTCGGTGGTTTCAATACCGCCGATTCCCGAAGCGATTATAACGCCGCAACGGTACGGGTCTAAATCCTTGAAGTCCGTCCCGCAGTCTTCCAGTGCCTTTTTCGAGGCGTAAACAGCGTACTGCGTTAATTTGTCAGTACGGCGCAGCTCTTTCTTCTCGAAATACTCAGTAGGGTCGAAGTCCTTAACCCGCGCACTGACCCACTTCTCGTCAGTCTGCCCGGGGAACCACTCCTCAAGCGTGAAGCCGTGCGTTCCGCTTTTGAGATTCCCGAGAAAAGCTTCAATATCGTTTCCAATCGGGCTTAAAACCCCAAGCCCTGTAATTACTACTCGTTTCAATATTTTTATCTCCTTTTTCGATACGTAGGGAACGCATTAATGCGTTCCATATTTCGGAACGGATAAATCCGTTCCCTACAGTCTTACATAGACAATCCGCCACTAATTTCTATTACCTGCCCTGTAATGTACGCTGAATCCTTACCTGCCAAAAACGAGACTAAGCCTGCGATTTCATCGACTGTGCCGTAACGCTTCATAGCTATTAAATTCAGAATCGCCGCTTTTTGCTCATCGGTGAGCGCGTCGGTCATAGGTGTTTGAATAAAGCCCGGTGCAATCGCGTTTACCGCGATTCCGCGCGGTCCGAATTCCTTCGCCGCGCTCTTAGTCATGCCGATTACTGCGGCTTTAGACGCGCTATAATTAAACTGCCCTGCATTTCCGTGCAAACCCGCCACAGACGAGACATTAATCACTCTGCCGCTTCTCTGCTTCATCATGACCGCGCAAACCTGCTTCATCATATTAAACACGCTTTTTTGATTCACTGCGATGACTAAATCGTAGTTCTCCTCGGACATTCTCGCAAGAAGACCGTCCCGCGTGATTCCCGCGTTGTTGACTAACACGTCGAGCGTCCCGAAGCGTTCTTTTATGCTTTTCACCATAGCTTCGCAGTCGTCGTGCTTGGAAACATCGGCAGGGAAGCACTCGGCTTCTACGCCGAATTCCTTGCACTTGCCTGCAGTTTCGGCGAGCGCGTCCGCGTTCAAGTCGTTCAGCGCGACATTGAAACCGTCTTTCGCAAGCCTAAGCGCGATTTCCGCGCCGATTCCCCTACCTGCGCCTGTTATAATTGCTGTCATGTTTTTCTCCTTTTTCGGACTCGCAGTGCGAGTCCCTACTGTAAATATATAAAGCTGTCATATTTATTGCCGTCATAATTGCTCCGAACGCGATGAAATAATAAGTCTCGTTGTTCAGCGCGGCGAAGCGTTCGAGCTTGAACTCGAACAGAAGCATAGTCGCTATAAGTTGAATATACGCGCCGATTAGCAAGAACCGCGTAACCGCGAACCGCCTGATTGAAGTCAAAACCGCGAAGATAATTATTTGCGCGAAAACTACCAAGAACGCCGTTTGTAATGCGCCGTTGATGAGCACGTAGCTGTTTTCCATAAGCTTACGGTGCAAAGCCGCCGCCCAAATCACCTGCGGCAAAAACGAAAATTGTATTATTAAAGAACAGATTATCTTTTTAATAATTCCTGCGCCTTTCCAAACATTTCTTCTATAATTTCTGCGGCAGTCTGCACCTTTTCAACCATTCCCGCAACCGAGCCGCAAAGGAAGCTGCCTTCCTCTATATTGCCGTCTACTGCGGCTTTTTTCAGCGCGCCTACTGTCATGCTTTCAAATTCTTCGGGAGTAATCCCGTCCTTTTCCGCCTGTACCAAATAGCGCGAGAATTTAGTTTTAACACAGCGGCAGGGATGCCCTGTGAATCTGCCTGTTACAATTGTGTCCGTATCCTTGGCTTTTACTACCAAATCCTTGAAATTCGTGTGAATCTGACATTCTTCGGCGGCTAAGAACCTCGTCCCGACCTGCACGCCCTCTGCGCCGAGCATTATGCTCGCGGCGATTCCGCGTCCGTCTGCGATTCCGCCCGCCGCGATTACAGGAACGCTGACCGCGTCAACTACCTGCGGCACAAGGCACATGGTTGTATTATCGCCGATATGACCGCCGCTTTCCGTGCCCTCGGCGATTAAAGCGTCCGCGCCGTTGCGCTCCATGCGCTTAGCGAGCGAAACACCCGGAACAACAGGAATCACCTTAATTCCCGCCGCTTTCCACTGCTCCATGAATTTGCCGGGATTCCCCGCGCCTGTCGTCACGAACGCGACTTTTTCTTCTATTACCACCCGTGCCAAATCCTCGGCGTTCGGGGACATGAGCATGATGTTCACGCCGAACGGCTTGTCCGTTAAAGCGCGCGCCTTTCTTATTTCCTCGCGGATAATTTCTGCAGGTGCGTTTCCGCCTGCGATAATGCCTGCGCCGCCTGCGTTTGAAACTGCGGCGGCAAGCTTATGCTCGGAAATCCACGCCATTCCGCCTTGCAGAATGGGATACTTGATGTTTAATAATTCTGTGATTTTTGTTTTCATGATTCCTCCTGTAGGGAACGCATTAATGCGTTCCGTATTTTTTTCAACTATAATGCGTTTCCGCATTTCGGAACGGATAAATCCGTTCCCTACATTACAATTCGATGATTACCGCGCCGTAAGTGAGTCCCGCACCGAAGCCTACGAAGCAGAGCTTCATGCCTTCTTTAAGCTTACCTGCTTTGTTCAGCTCGTCAAGGCAGACAGGCATACACGCGCTGGAGGTGTTGCCGTGAGCTTCAATGTTCGTGTAGACCTTGTCCATGCTGACGCCGAGCGACTTTACAGCGGTTTGCACTATTCTGATGTTAGCTTGATGCGGAATAAATAAATCGATTTCGTCCACGTCAAGCCCCGCCTTTGCACAGGCGGCTTTCGCCGCTTCGGGCATCGCGTCTACCGCGAATTTATACACTTCCTTGCCGTCCATTTGCAAGAAGCAGGTTTTGTATTCTGTTTGTTTTTGTTCAGAATCATTGAACGGCAGGTTGTGCTCGTTTTCTTGCTTGTAATATAAAATCGGGTTTTCCGCGCTTACGCCCTTAGCTTTCATGCAGGAAACGAAGAGCTTATCGGCTCTTTCAAGCACAACAGCGCCCGCGCCGTCCCCGAAAAGCACGCAGGTCGCTCTGTCTGTGAAGTCCGCGTGCAGAGAAAGGCACTCGCTCGCTACAAACAAAATCTTGTTATATCCGCTGTACAGCAGTCCGCGAATCATGTCTAAGCCCGCGACAAAGCCCGTGCAAGCCATGTTTATGTCAAGGCAGGCGGCGTTCGCCGCGCCGACAGCGTTCTGCACAAGGCAGGCGGTAATCGGGTAGATAAAATCAGGTGTGCTCGTAGAAACTACGATGTAATCTATATCCGCGGGGCTTACTCCCGCGTTTTCAAGGGCGCGTTTCGCCGCTTCGACTGCCATTGTATAATTCGGGTTTCCGCCGTTGTAATGCCGCGTTTTGATTCCCGTGCGCGTGAAAATCCATTCGTCGCTTGTATCTAATATTTCCGCTAATTCGTCGTTGGTGATTTTCATAGGCGGCGTGTAGCTTCCTGTGCCTATAATTCTGATTCCGCGCATATTATTGTTCATTTTTTACATTACTCCTTGATTTTAGTCGCGAAATCGTTTATAATTATAATATTGTATATTACCACTCTTTACCATTTTACCCTTATTTTTCAACTTTGTCAATAAAAACTTTCAAAAGAAAGGCGGAAACCCACATTATGACTAAAATTGCATTTTTATTTTCGGGACAAGGCTCGCAATATGCCGAGATGGGCAAGGAGCTTGTCGAAAGAATTCCCTGCCCTGCCGATTTGCTCGAAAAAATCGAGAAAGGCGAGTTTGAAAGCACTGCCGTGGTTCAGCCTGCTGTGTTTGCAGTCTCCTGCGCCGCTTTGCAGGCGGCGCGCGAAGCAGGGATTTTTCAGGCAGTAGCTAATCCCCACAGCATAGCCGTGGGGGGACATTCACTCGGCGAATACGCCGCTTTGGTCGCTTGCGGAGCGATTACGCTTGAAGACGGCTTTAAACTGCTCGAAATCAGAGGTGAAATCATGCAAAAAGCCGCAGAAAACCCCGAAAACAAAGGCGGCATGGCGGCTGTGCTCGGCTTGGACAACGAAGCTGTTGAAGCGGCTTGTGCTGAAATTACAGGCGGCGGCGATTATATCGCGGCGGTGAATTACAACTCGCCCGGGCAAATCGTAGTCGCGGGAACTGAAAACGCGCTCACCAAAGCCGAGGAACTGCTCAAAAGCAAGGGCGCGAAGCGGGTTTTGCGGCTTGCAGTTGCGGCGGCGTTTCACTCGGAGCTTATGAAAAACGCGGCAGAGGAATTCAAAGCGCGGATTGCAAATTTTAACTTCAAAATGCCCGAACTGCCTTTCTATTCAAACGTAACAGGCGCGGTTCTTGAGGATTCCGCTTTCTCGAATATGCCCGACTACTTAGCGCGACATATTTGTTCGCCCGTGCGCTTCGCTGACCAGCTTTTTGCGATGGAAAAAGACGGCTTTGAGGCCTTTGTTGAGCTTGGTCCGGGTAAGGTTTTATCGGGGCTTGTCAAAAAAACTCTTCCAAATGCAAAGGTCTGCAACATTGAGGACTTAAAGTCGCTTGAAGCCGCGAAAGAAGCGTTATTATGAAGAAGTTCGGACTTATAGGCAACCCGCTCGGTCATTCGCTGTCACCGCTGATTCACAGCGAAATTTTGAAGCGGACAGGCTTTGACGCTGATTATTCGCTGTATGAAATTAAACCCGAGGAGTTCGGCGTTTTGGCGGCTTTAGACGGCTTCAACGTGACGATTCCGTACAAGGAAACTATAATTCCTTTTCTTGATAAGCTTGACGAAAGCGCGGTTTTTGAAAATAATGGCGCGGTCAACTGCGTAAAGGACAAAATCGGCTACAACACAGACGTTTTCGGCTTTGAAAAGGCGATTGAAGCTCTCGGCGCGGACTTGGGCTCGCGGGTGTGTCTGCTGGGTCACGGCGGCTCGGGCAAGATGATTGCGGACAGGGTGCGAACTGCGGGCGGCGAGCTTACAATCGCAGTCAGAGACAGCATTTACGCGCTTGGCGGCGAGTTCGACCTTTTAATTAATTCAACGCCTGTTGGTATGCACCCGAACGTCAAGGACTCGCCGATAGATTTTGAAAACATCAGCGCAAAGTATGTGCTTGATTTAATTTACAACCCCGCCGAGACGAAGCTGCTCTCGCTTGCAAAGAAAAAAGGCGCAAAAATCATGAACGGCTTAATAATGCTCGCTTGGCAGGCAATCAAGTCACACGAAATATGGTACGGCGGAAAAATTTCCGAACAGGACGCCGATGAAATTATACAAAAAATAACCGCTTCACTTTCGTGAAGCGGTTATTTTATTGTGATTTAGGGGATTTCTTTAATTACTCCCGCAACGAGTCTAAGAATATTGAGTGCGTCACTTGTAGCTACTTCGCCGACTTTACCGTTTGCGACATACAGTTGTATGGAATTGAATTTGCTAATTCCCGCAACGTGCCGCAATAGTGCTAATGCGTCGCTCGTATCTACTGCGCCTGTTCCTGTTATGTCTCCGGTTTTAAAGACGAGTGCGAGGTAGTCGCCTGTCTGCGTGATGTTCAAGGTTGCGTTGCCGTTTGTGCCGACCTTTGCACCTGTGACGAATTCAAGCTGTCTTGTGGTTGTGTTGTATCTCACAAGCACCGCCTGCTGTCCTACGACCGTCGTCCCCGCGTTCAATGTAAAATTGCCTGTGGAATTGATTCTGAGCATATGCTTGGGGATATTGTTGTTGATTGCATTAATTGTAGCAGCCGGTACTGCGAAGTCGTTCGGGCGTGTCGTTAATACACCGTTGGAAACTGCCGTCCATTGAGCGTGAAGTGTGGTGTTTGCTTGGAATACGAAGGATGTAAGATTACGCTCTGAGCCGCCTGTCGCCGCTGTATACCAGCCGTCGAAGGTAAAGCCTGCTCTTGTCGGGTTTGCGGGTCTTTGGTTTGCCGCTAATATACCTGTATCCTGCGTTGTGCGGGTGATATTCGCCGCGTTGCCGTTTATATTACCGCCCTGAAGGTTAAAGGTGATTGTGCGGGCCTCGGTGGGGGTACCGCCGCCAGGTCCGTCGCCGCCGCCGCCGCCATCTCTTGAAAGTTCACGGGTTGCCACAGGGCTTGCCACGCCGTTCACAACTACGACCGCTCTGACAGTTATTGAACCGCTTGCCGGCAGATTAATGCTGAATGGAGCGGAGTAAAGCGTACCTGATGTCGCTGTGGGGTTTGTTGCGGTGGTGGTATAGCGTATTGTCGCGCCTGCAGGTGTGCCTGCGGGTGGAGTTAATGTTATGGTTCTTGAGTTGCCTGTACCGCTTGGAGTGATTGTAGGAGCTCCGACTCCTGCGCTGTTAACCGAAACGCTTACGCTTACTGCCAGCGAAACATTATTGGGGTTAGCAATACCGCTCGGTAAAGGTGTATTCACTGTTCCTGCGATTAAAATATTGGATTGCGCGTTTTTATTATTCGGGTCATACGAGCTTGCCGCAACATTCCACGTTACGGCTGCCACTTCAGAGCCTCCGTTTGTGTTTATTGCAACAGTACTGGGTAAACCTAATCCCACTGCTGTCTTTGGCACACCGTTTATGATTCCCGTAATTGATGCCGGCTGGGTAATACTTTCGAGTATTTTAAGAGGGTCGAAAACTGTAATAGTTGCTGTGTCGGTTTTTGTAATATCAGCAGTTGATATTGCGGTGACTGTGAGCGTGGTTGCTGTTTCATTGGTACCTATCGTCAATATTCCGCTACTGGTGATTGATGTCCCTCCGCCCGCAACTCCGCCGGTAACTCCCCAAGTTACACTCTGCGGTGCGTTCGTTCCGGAAACAGCTACGTTGAACTGCCGAGCATTCGCGCTGCCTCTTCTCATTGTTGCTTCATTAGGTGTGATTTTTACACTGTCAATAGTTACTGTAACCACACCCGCTTTTACGGTAACAGTCACACTATCGGATATAAGCGGATTATCTGTAGAAGTTGCGGTTACGGTGAGAAGTGTTTCGCCTTCTTCATCTGCACCGACAGTCAGTTGTCCCGTTGTTGCATTTATTTGAGTTTCGCTTGATGCTCCCCCTGTAACTGACCATATAACAGCAAATTGGTTGGGGTCGTTTTTACCGAGAACAGTCGCTCTGAATCCGAACGATGTTCCTCTTTGCACGTCTGTGTTGCCGGGTGATATTTCAATACTTTCTACTATAGGCTGAAGAGGCTCCCAAACTGCCGTTATGGTAACATTGTTTCTGGGCATTATAAATGTTGTAGACGAGCTGAATCTATTTGCCAAAGTAACTCCCGGGCTTGCGGTAGTCCACTCTTTAAATTGTTGATTCGGCGGCGGTGTTCCTGCCGAAATAAAGACTGTTTGACCATCTTCATAATCACCTCCGCCTGTACTGCCTGCGCCTGCGCCTGCAAGAGTCACAGTACTCACCTGAGGAGGTTGAAGCTCTGTCCACTTCGCCCAGAATGTAACGGCTGCCGTTACATTTGTAACAGGGAATGTTGCAGGAATCGTAAAGGCAGCATCTCTGAACCAACCGTCGAACTTAAATCTTTCGCCTCTGCTGATTGCCGCAGGTGCAGCAATGGTTCCGCCGTTAATTACGCCCACCTGTCTCGGTGCCGGAGTTCCGCCGCCTGCGTTCCATGTTACAATATGACCTTGCTCAAATCTTGCCGTAAATGTCCGCGTTCCTGTTATGGCAGGAAGAGTGTATTCTTCATCTCCGCTTACTTTTACGTTAAGTTCGTTGTACCAACCCTCGAAAACGTATCCCGGAGTCGTCGCAGTCGCTCTCAGAACAGCTTTATCACAGCCGTCAGCGTGCCAGCCGCCGCCCGTAGCTCTGCCTTGAATCGCGGAGCTTGCCGTAATTAAGAAAGACGGCTTCTCATTATCAACAGTAACTGAGAAATCTTGGAATACTCTATTGTCAAATGCTGATATAGCTCTTATAACTATCGGATTGACATCTTCCAAAGCATTTATTATCAGCTCGCCTTTTGCGTTTATTCTCGTTCTCGGGTCGCTTGTATTACTTACAATCCTCCAAAGTACGTCCTGCGGAGGGTTATTCGTTCCGTTGACGACGGCAGTGTATTGCTGTTGTCTGCCTTTTTGAGGCGGACAGCAGGTGTTTCCTTGAATTATCTGCACACCTGTCACTGTAGGTGCCGGCGATGTAGTATCGGTAACTACCAAACTGTATGTTCCCGAGTTTGCAACAGGGTTAGCACTGGCAAGACCGGCAGCAGTTCTCGTTCTCCGATAAATTTCAATGTAATAAGTCCCTGCTGGCCTATTCGTCAGAGTTCTGCCTCTAATGGGCATATTAGTCTCTATAGCTCCGCCGGTGACAGCTGTGGTGTCGTTCCCGCTGTATATTCTGATGCCGAGAGAACCGGTAGCCATCGGTATAGGAGTATCTGCGGTAAACAGATTAATTATCAAGTCTCCGGGTTGCGCTAATTCATACTTATACCATTGAGAGTGAATATTCCAGTTTCCGATTAGGGTACCCCCCGGGAGCACTGTATGCGGGTGATTCATTAAACCTACCATAGGCTGCGAATGTCTTATATCCTGTGCGTTAGCGCGAGTATTTATGCCGGGGTTGTTAGTGTTTTGCGCCGGTGTGAAGCGTGCTTCTAACATATACGTACCGGCTTGAGCCGAGTTGTGCCCGTCCCACGGGTCTTGGGGAGTTCCCATAGGTATTGGTCTTTTCTCGATGACGAAATAATAAACACCCGGCAACTCTAAATCTCTGTAGTGTTTATTTGTTGCGGCAGATACAGAGAAGGAAGCACTGTGGAACTGAGTACCCAATCCTGCTTGACCTTCAATTTCGCGATACCATTTTATATCTATAGGATGGTTGGTATTATGGTGCGACAATCCTCCGAAAACAAAGGGATGACTAATGTCTACCTCTACTCTGCCCGGCTCGGTGATTACAATCCTGAATACGTCTCTGTCATCGGTGAGGCTCAGCATTGCATTTACCTTGTGAAGAGCAGTGGAGTCGGTCGGATGGAACAGCAAATCGGCGTTATAACGCTCGTTATTCGGTTCATTTTCATTGACCGGGAATGGCTGCATTACTGCGCTGATTTCGTAAATCCCCGAGTTATTATTGTTGATTTGGCGGTTATCCATTTGAGTTTGGGTTGCAGTTCTGTCGCCGCTTGTGCCTAATGCACGGTTTCTTTGCCTCAGCTCAATCTGGTAAGTGCCCGGCTCTACTGCATAGTGATATTCCTCAAAATTGAATCCTGACGTTGTGTCAGCTTTTGCGGTCGTGTAAGCAGCTATTATTGGTGGAGAACCCGGAACATTACAACGCACAAGTAAATCTACACCTTGATTCGGCAAACCACCTTTATTGGCGCTTCTTGCAGTAACCGCTAATATACCGGCTTGTGTTACTTGATATTGATAAATATCTCTGTGCGTAGTAAAACCGTCATCGTCAACACTGATTAAACCTGTCGCAACATCACCGAAGCCCATAGACCTGATTCCGGGAGAAGCTAAATCGTTAAAAACTCTGGCACCGCCTGTAAAGGCCGTAGATGCGTTTTCAAAGCCCAGCGTCAGGCTATATTTTCCTGTATTTTGTGTAGTGTCAGTTATATGACCTCTTCTGCGCACTTCCAAATAGTAGGTGCCCGCTGCAAGTCCTACTTGGGTATTATATGAACTGTCGGAAGTGCCTCCTAAACCGGCGACGGCGATGGCGATACCTGTGCCGCTGATAATCTCTCCGTCGGAATTACGCCATAACAAGCTCGGCGGCGCTGCACTGCCGGTTCCGATTCCGCCTTGCCCGGGATGTATAGTCGCACCGGGAAGGTTTGCAGGGTTAACGCGAGCGCTATTAGCGGTGTTTGTGGAGTAAGCAGACACAGGGCTTTTCAGTTCTGCAGTGACTACGCCGCCGCCTGCCGGAACTTCAAATACATATACATCTGCAAAATTACGTGTGCTCAAAAAGCTGTCGTAAACATTTGTCCCGCCTGCTGTGAGGTTTATTTTAGTATGATACTGCGGTGCAACTGCAGGAGCAGTAATATCGAGGTAAGGGTCAATTGTGTTCGGGAACGCAAGGTTTATCTTCCTGTCAGCCGATAAGCCTTCATGAGGGAGAAACTCCGTGCGTAAGCTGTATGTACCTGTAGGATTAACGTTAGCTGTTTGTGCGGCGTTGCTGATTTGGATATAGTTTTTGCCTGCTTCTAAGTCTAAAACAGCAACATACGGTGCGTTAATCCAAGTGCTGGCGACGAGAGCAGAGGGAACAGGGTGCTGAGACCAGTGGGCAGCTACAGGAGGTCCTGCCACAAGTCCTACCGGATTTCCTGCCGTCATAAGCACCGTAGAGCTATTGAAGGTATTTCCTCCGGCACGCGCTTGTATGCGTAAACCGCGATAATCAATAGCGTCTTCATCGATGGGCATATATCGTCCGTTATCCGCCTGAGCGGTGCCTTCACCCATGCTGCTGCGGAATCTCGAAGCACCGTTATGACCTCCCGCCATATAAACTGTCAGTCTGCCGGGTGTTTCTAAATCAAGCTCGTACACGTGACCGACAGCATCAGCAGTTGAGGTGCCTGTCATTTCACTCAGAACTGTTACGCCGGGTACTATTTCTATCGGAGAGGAGGCTCTGTTATCTGCGTCTGTTCCTTCGATAAAGTATTCGGCGATTATATTATAAGTACCTGTGTTTGCACTTGTTTGGGTTCCTTCTAAAGCTTCAATTTCTATTCTGTATTTTCCTGCCGCTAAATTATTTATTTCAAAAAATAACGGGTCAGAGCATACGCCGGTGCCGCATTTGTGGACGCAAGGCTGCGGCTGGCATTCAGGGTTTTCGGGGGGACACTGACAGTAGCACCATCCGGGTATGCTGTTAATCTGTTGCGGGATTATTATTGGCTCTTTATTATATGATTGAACGATGCTGTTATTTGAATCCCTTAATGTAAAAGTAGCACCTAAACCATTTCTGGCAGGGTCACCATCAGGCTTCGTAAGGTCGGCAGCTGCCCATGACGGCAACGCGCTCGTATCTCTCCATCCCGTAGTTAAGCGCGGAATATCAATTTCTATTCTCAAATCGCCGGGCACCTTTAAATCTATTTCAAAGATGTTGGTTCCGATGTTTTCTCCTAATCCCGGATAAGACAAAGCGCTTTCGGGGTTGTTAGGGTCAGTCGGAAAGCGCGCCTTCTCATTGAACGGCAATATTCCGTAATTTCTTTCAGCATCGTTCGCCGATGCCGTGAGCACAAGCTCACTATTAGGCAGAAGAGCAAAGCTCATCACCATCGCGAGAGTCAAAAACACTGATAAAATCCGCTTTTTCATAAATTCCTCCTAAGTATAACGAAAAATAATAATAACACCTTTTTCCATTGTACAATAAATAAAAACGTTTGTCAAGGGCGAAGTGACATTTTTTTACGGTAAAAAGACATTTTTTTAAGGAGGGGCTTCCCCCTCCTTACGTTTTCTTATTTATCCTTTTTTGAAGCGGGTTTTTCCGCTTCCTGCCTTATGGCTTTGACCCGTGTGATAAAATTATCCTTCGCCTCGGTTATCACGAAAAGTATATCCTCGTAGCTCACGTGGACGGGCAAGTCGGCTTCTTCGGGAATATAACCGAGCAAATCCGCGACAAAGCCCGCAATCGTGTCATATTCGTGGTCTTCCGGGAGCTCGTGCCCGAAAAGCTCAAGCACGTCCTCGGGGTCGGTTTCGCCGTCTATTTCGTATTTTTCTTTGCCGATTTCGGTGATTTCATCGTCTTCCTCGTCATATTCGTCTTGAATATTACCCATGACGGCTTCGATTAAGTCCTCAAGCGTCAGGATTCCCGCTGTTCCGCCGTATTCGTCGATTACGACTGCCATGCCTGTTTTCTTGGAGTTGAGCATATTGAACGCGTCGCGGCAGGGGCAGGATTCGGGAATAAAAATTACCTCGCGCAGAAAGTCTTTGAGCGCGAATTCGAGGTGCTTGTCTCCCCCGACAAGGCAGAGCAGGTCTTTAACAATGATAATGCCCGTGATTTTGTCAATACTCCCTGTATAAACGGGAATCCGCGAGAAGCCCTCGTCAAGCGCGATGTAGATAATATCGTCAAGCTTTGTGTTTTCTTCGACGCCGACAATGTTTACGCGGTGAGTCATGACGTCGCTCACGTTCATTTCGTCGAACTCGAAGACGTTTGAAATCATTTCCGCGCTTTCTTCTTCAATCGCTCCGCTTTCCTCGCCCGCGTCCACCATAGACATGATGTCGTCCTCGGTGACTGCGCCACTCCCATATTGAAAGTCGTCACCGAGCGTTTTCTTTAAAAGCGCGGTCAACAGCCAATTCAGCCCGATTAAAGGCGCGAGAAATATTTTCGCTAAAGCTTTTTTAGGTTTTCGTTGGTCGGAGTCCATGATTATGTCCTTTCAATCAAAATTCTATGTTAAAAAATCTCATCGCATTATTATTGCACATTTCTATGATTTCATCTGTCGTTTTGTTTTTAATTTGCGCGATTTTCTGCGCGGTATACCATGCCATGCCGCTGTCACAGCGTTTGCCGCGGAACGGCGGCGGCGCTAAGTACGGGCAGTCGGTTTCAAGCAGGAGCAGCTCGTCCGGTACGTTTTTGCAGGCTTCGACTGCCTTTTCTGTCTTTTTCTCGAAGGCAATCACGCCCGTAAAGCTCACATAAACGCCCAAGTCTGCAAGCTTGCGCGCTTCCGCGCTGTCCCCTGAAAAGCAGTGGCAGACGAACTTTAATTCTTTTTTTGCGTATTCTTGTAGAATTTCAAAAGTATCCGCAAAAGCCTCGCGGCTGTGAATAATTACAGGCAGTTTCAGGCTTTGCGCGAGTTCAAGCTGCTCGCGGAAGATTTTATTCTGCTGCTGCTTATTATACTCTCTGTAATATTCGAGCCCGATTTCACCGAAAGCTTTAACTTTTTTGCTTTCCGCAAGCTTTTCGAGGGTTTTTAAGTAATCGGGCGGCAGATTATCCACGTCCTGCGGGTGAATCCCGACGCTCGCGAAAATATTTTCGCGCGGGTATTTTTCAGCGAGCTTGACTGCCTTTTCGCTTCTTTCTAAGTTACAGCCGATTGCCATAAAGCCGCTGACGCTCTCGTCGAGCAGGTTTTGAATTAAATCATCGCGGTCAGCGTCGTAGGCGCGGTCGTCGTAATGTGTGTGTGTGTCAAAAAGTTTCATAATAATTATATTATAGGATAAATTTTTGCTTTTGTAAAGAGATTAACAAAAATATTGTCAGCGGCGACACGCCGCTTGACTTTTCAACTTTAGTGTGCTAATATAGTAGAGGAAGTATAAATTCGGAGGGATTGAGGAAGTTATGAACAGAAAATTGCAGGACGAGAATATAGATTTTTTATTCAAGGCGGTCTTAAAGCTCGAAAATATCGAAGAATGCTACGATTTTTTCGAGGATATTTGCACGGTGCAGGAGCTTAAAGCCATTGCGCAGAGAATCACGGTCGCAAAGCTGCTGACCGAGAAGCACGTTTATAACTATATCGTGAAGGAAACAGGCGCGAGCACCGCGACAATCAGCCGCGTAAACCGCACGCTGAATTACGGTAACGACGGCTATAAAATTGTTTTTGACCGCTTAGACGAGAGCAAATCATGAATTACAGCGAGTTCGCCGCTTTTTACGACAGGCTTCA
>Ga0123356_10000495_pt1 | contig 43925 bp, 30 predicted proteins | sample TergutEmb28metaG_2_FD_92546 | JGI IMG/M metagenome (GOLD analysis project Ga0123356, IMG submission 92546) | Embiratermes neotenicus P3 segment gut microbial communities from Petit-Saut dam, French Guiana - Emb289 P3 | ecosystem: Host-associated > Arthropoda: Insects > Digestive system > Gut ...
CATATATGAATTCATTATGATAAGCCCTGTTATCTATAATCCTGTCGGTTATAATAAATGCCCTGCCGTCTTGAACGTCTAACACCCGCCAGTCATACCCGCCTAATTGAATTATATCGCCGATGTTCACCGGTTCGGGTTCGGGTTCGTCGGGGACTGTTGTTTCTTCGGGAGTTTCTTCTAAATCAAAATCATCGTAGGCGGTGTCAGACAAACTCAACCACAACGCCGGACGAATCCCGCCGTTACTGCTGTGCCAGCGATTACCCGGACGAATAGAGTAGAAAGGTTGACCGCTGGGACATAAAAGTCCTCCTTCGACTGTTGCTGCGCCATAAACATCAAAACCCGGCGACCTCAACCACCACCAACAACCATCCCCAAAAAAATTATTCTCATCCTTGCCGTTGCACCACCCCGTCGGACATTCGTATAAGCAGTATGTGTTCCGTGCATCATTGTATTGGTCATCGACATTATATAACTGATTTTTTGCTCTGATAAGCTCCTCATATAAACCGCTGTCACCAAAATATTTTAAAACCTCTTCAATACTGAGCAGGAAAATATAATCTATTGTGTCCGGTCCACCGGGAACTTCAAATTCGCCCGGTATTTCAAATAGTCTGTTTCTCTCGGTAGAAACCTTTGTTTTGAAGATTCTTTGCCTGTCTGCCTGATTGAAGCTGTTATAAAAATCGTCGTTAAGCCATTTACGAATGTCGCTTTTTGCCCAGTCACTTCTTATCAGTTCAATTTTTTCATCTGTGGTAAGATTGTTTTCATCCCAAAGGCTTTCATGGTAGTATGGATAAAAGAAAAAGTTTCTGTTTGCTATAATTTTGTCGGTAATTATCAATATCCGGTCGTTTTGTACTTCAAGAATACGCCAGTCGTACCCGCCGAATTGGATAATCCCACCTACCTGTATCGGGTCAGGTTTAGGGGTTAAGTCGGTGGTTGCAGGTTTCGCAGTAGTTGCGGAAGTAGTGGTTTCTGTGACTGTTTCGTCTGCCGCAGTTGTTTCGTCGTCGGGTTCGTCGGTAGTGTCACAGGCGGTAAAAGCGAGTATAAGCGACAGTGTAAGTAATAGCGAGAGTAGTTTTTTCATAATAATGCTCCTTATATTGTAATCCACATAGCCGGACGAATACCGACATGGGTCATGCTTGTTCCGCCGCCCTTGACAACTTCACCGAAATAATCAGCGAAAGCGGCACCGCCTGTATAACCATAATCGGCGGGAGACCGAAGCCACCAAATATCCGCCATGCTGCCGGAATTCAAAGCGATTCCTGCAGAGTATTTATTAGCTTCATCAACGCTTAACAGGAAAATATAATCTGTTGTATTCACGCCACCCGGTGTTGTTCCGTTGTCTGCATTAATAACCGTTGTTTGCCGAATTCTTGCCCTGTCCGTCGAATTGAAACTGTTGTAAAAATCACCGTTAAGCCATTTACGAATATCGCTGTCTGCCCATGTTATAGCGTCAACTTGTCTATGATAAGCTCTGTTATCTATAATCCTGTCGGTTATAACAAACGCCCTGTCGTCTTGAACGTCCAGCACCCGCCAGTCATACCCGCCTAATTGAATTATATCGCCGACATTCACAGTAGCGGGTTCGTCGGGGACTGTCGTTATATTAGGAACTTCTTCCCCGTCAGGCAGATGAAAAGGGAAAGGGAAGTCTTTACCGAAACTGACCCACTTATAATAGTTTAACTCACCAATTGTTGTGCCGGTTGTTTCGATGTTGTCATTAGGCAGCAGCTTCCATTTATAAGTCTGCCCCGATATATTAACATAAAGAGTATCATGCCCCTCAACCCAATATGTTCCCTCGGCATCATAAAAATAAGGAAAGCAATGTGAAAAACGGTGGTAATGCTCACTTGTGTCTGAATTATAAAAATAAAGATATATATGTTCTCCGTGTTCATCGTAGCCAATTACTCCAAAATATTCATAGACATATTCTTCATCTTCAGCGTGGACAATGCTCCCGTCAATAATGACTACACGTGAAAAAAGTGGGTCGCTAATATCGCTGTGTATATAAGTAACTCTGCCGTTTCGGTGGAATGCATAATGATGAGGGGGTGTACTGAAAAGTAAAAATATTTCCTCGTTACCATGAAATACAAATTCATCTTTAATACCGTCACGAGGGTCAACGCCGCCCGGCTGAGGACCGCGTTCGAGATATTCCATCATCACGACGAACGTCATGGGTTCGGGAGGAAGATTTGGCAGTGGCGAGGTTGTTTCTTCTGTAGTTGCTTCTTCCTCGGTGACTGCTTCGTCTGCCGCAGTTGTTTCGTCGTCGGGTTCGTCGGTAGTGTCACAAGCGGTAAAAGTGAGTATAAGCGACAGTGTAAGTAATAGCGAGAGTAGTTTTTTCATAATTACATTCCCTTTCAAGACGTGTGTTACTGTTCTATAATATCACTAAAGCGTATATATGTCAATAAATTCATAAAAGGATTGACTTTCTGCGTAAATATATGGTAAGATATATGGGAAGATAATTATTACCCAATAGAAAGAGGCGGATTTAATTGAAAAAACTCAGAATTAAAGCTAAAATTGCATTGACGATGCTTGGAGCTGCTTTCATAAGCGTTTCTTTTGCGACGGCAATAATAATTCAAGCACTCGCCTTAGAGGGTGAGGGTGCCGGCGGAATTGTCATAACAGCAATAATTCTTGCGGCGGTTTTGCCGGTATACTGTGTGATAGTAGGGGTTTTGTTGTCGGGTAACATATCCAAGCCGCTTCATTTTTTGGCAGAGTGCATTTCCTCAATTGCAGACACAGGGAACATATTTTTAGATGATTACGCCTACAAACAGACTAAGGTGCTGAACACAAGAGGCGACGATATAGGGAACATTTCACGCTCGGTCGGCGACATGCTGGCGATGTTCCGTGAAAAAATCAGGTGGCTTAATTCTGTGAAAGACGGGGACTTAACCGTAAACATGGTTGGGCGTTCCCCGAAAGATACCGTGGGAATGGCGATGATTTCGATGGTAGACAGCTTGAATAGTATGTTTAGGGACATTCAATCGGCATCTAACTTAGTGACAGAGGGTTCTTTCCGAATGGACGGAGGGGCAAAGCTGCTTGCAGAGTATTCCGGGGAGCAGGCAGATTCCCTTGACCGAATAGAAACAACTATCCGTGATGTTGCTCTTCATGCCGAGCAAAAAGCGGGAATGGCATCACAAGCCGCACTTCTTTCAAAGAATGTGAAAGCATTAGCTGAAAAAGGCGGAAGCCAAATGACCGAGATGATGAATGCGGTTAATCAGATTAACGCTTCAAGCACCGCAATCGGCAAGGTCATAAAAGTAATTGAAGAAATAGCGTTTCAAACCAACATATTAGCACTTAATGCAGGTGTGGAGGCGGCAAGAGCGGGTCAGAACGGTAAAGGCTTTGCGGTGGTGGCTTCGGAAATTCGTGCATTAGCGGCAAAATCCTCCTCAGCGGCACACGAAACCGGTGATTTAATTAACGATTCAATGGAAAAGGCAAAGCTTGGCTCAAGAATAGCGGAAGAAACCGCTGTGTCGCTTATGGAGATTGTGAAAAGCATTACCGAAAGTGCAGATTTAGCTAATCAAATATCTGCTCTTTCCGATGAACAGGCATCTGTTATTTCCGATATAAACCACAATATTACTCGGATTAACGAGGCAGTACACCAAAGCAGTCGAACGGCAGACGATTCAGCGGCAGACAGCAGGGAGGTCAGCGAACAATCGGCACTGTTGCGTGAGTTTATAGAAAAGTTTAAAATTCGTTCATAATAAATTATAAGGAGTGACAATATGGTAAAAATTATTTCTGACAGCACCTGTGACTTATCACCGGAAATTATTAAGGAACTCGATATTACACTTACTCCGCTTTACATTATCAGCGGTGACGAGCAATTCCGTGATGGAGTGGATATTCAGCCTGTCGATGTTTTCCGCATGGTTGATAAGGAGAAAAAATCGCTTTCAACGGCGGCAGTCAACATATTTGAATATGAAACTGTGTTTGAACAGTATTCCGCCTCACATGATGAGGTTGTTCACATTAACATAAGCCAAGGTTTTTCAGCTTGTTATCAAAATGCAATAATTGCTGCGGAGGAGTTCCCGAATGTTCATGTGGTAGACTCACGCAATCTTTCCACGGGGAGCGGTTATTTGGTGCATGATGCGGCGATTATGGCTAAAGAGGGTAAAACCGCTAAGGAGATATGCGATTATCTTGAAGAAGCAAAAACAAGAATGAACGCCAGCTTCGTTATTGACAGGCTCGACTATCTTCATAAGGGAGGGCGTTGCTCTCTCGCAAAGCTGATTGCTACGAGGGTGCTGAACATCAAGCCTTGCATTGAAGTGGCAGACGGTAAAATGCGGGTTGGTGCGAAGTTTAAGGGTAAGTTCGACAACTGCCTTGACGAATATGTGAAAGCACGCTTATCGAATATCGACAACATAGATTTAAAGCGGGTGTATATCACTCATACAACCTGTACCACCGAAACGGTGGAGAGGATTAGGGGAGCCTTGGCGGAAAAAGGCTTCAAGGATATTATTGAAACTAATGCAGGGTGTACGGTTTCTAACCATTGCGGACCGTTCACATTAGGGGTGCTGTTCATGCAAAAGACCCCGCTTGTTTAAACCAACGGGGTGCATAACACAATAACTGTCCACTGTCAACTATCCACTTTCAACTGTTCATCGTATACCTGAACCTCTCTTAAACTTCTGTTAATTGCCCTCGTCCTTGTACCGACGAGGGTTTCTATTTCGTTGCCCGCTTGTGTAATCCGTGATTGTGCCTTTACTAATGCCGCCTCAAAGGTGTCGAATTCTTTCTTAACCATGCCGAGCGTTTTCTCGATTTCTGCCGCACCTTTTTGGATTTGCAACGTCTTGAACCCCACTTGAAGCGAGTTGAGCATGGCGGCTAATGTCGTAGGTCCTGTTATAACAATTCCGCCCCGCCGAAGCTCCTCAAAGAATACGGGGTCACGCACGATTTCTGAATACAACCCCTCTGTCGGCAGGAATATAACTGCGAAATTAGTGGTGTCGGGTGGTGAAACATACTTTTGCTTAACGTCCTTGGCGAACGCCTTAATTCTCGTGTATAATGCCTTTCTCGAAGCCTCGATTAACGCAGAATCCCCCGCCTCGTACCCATCACAAAGCCGCAGATAATCCTCCATAGGGAACTTCGAGTCGATGGGTAAAAAGACGTGTTCCGTTCCTATACCGGGCAGCTTAACAGCGTAGTCCGCCCGCTCCCGTGAATCCTTTACCGTGGCGACTTCCTTTTCATAAAGGTGTGGGGGGAGCATGTCCTCGATAATCTGCCCGAGCTGAAGCTCACCCATAATTCCGCGGGTTTTTACGTTGGTGAGAACCTTGTTCAACGACCCGACGGAATCGGCGACTGTTCGCATCTCGCCCAATCCCTTGTTGACGTTTTCTAATTGGGCACAAACACTCTCAAATGACTTCTGCAGGCGTGTTTCAAGAGTTTTTTCTAACTTTTCGTTGACAGTCAGCCGCATTTCCTCTAAGTTTTTTGCATTCGAGGCGGTAAGCGTTTCAATGCTCTTACTGAGCTCTGCCCGCATAGCGTTGAGGTTATCGGACATTTCCTTTCGGGAGGCACGGTTCTCGTTCAATGTTTGAACAAGTGTGATTGCGGAGATGATTACAACCGCAATAAGTAAAGATAAAATTATGTATTCCATAACTAATATTATAACACAAATTTCTGCGGTGTCAATATTTCATTATTCGACATAGAATATAACATCTCGGCAAAGTTCGGGAAAACATATTACAAAGGAGAACTGCCATGTGTTGTTTCGGTAATTCCGGTGGAGCGGGACGTAGGTGCGGATGTTGTGTCTGTTGCTGTCGTTGTCGCAGACGCCGCAGATGTTGTTAAAAAATCCGTAACAGTTCGACATTATCCGACATATATTGTAATATCTCAATAACATGAGAGTTACTATATACCTAAGGAGGACGGTTATGAACTGTTCAGAAATTCTCGGCAACGGTGCGGATAGAGGGCGTTGCAAGGAATGTGAAAAATGCATGTGTGAATGTCGCAAGCGTGAGGCGGCTCTCGACAAGCGGGAGCGTGAACTCGATAAACGGGAAGCAGCTCTTATCAGACGGGAAATCGAACTCGATAAACGGGAACGTGAACTTGACAAACGGAAAAGGGAATTAGACAAACGGGAACGTGAGTTAGATGAACTCAAACGTAAGCTTAAACGGTTTATGTGCATGTGTTGTAAATGCCTTGAGGACGACGACGACCAAGATGACGACTGTGACAATGATTGTGATGATGATTGCGATGACGATTGTGACAACGATTGCGACGACGACGACGATGATGATGATGACGACCAAGGCGAAGATGAAGATTGCTAAAAGAAAAAAGGGGGAGAAATCCCCCTTTACATATTTAGTGAATAAGACCACCCCGTCAGACTGCGTCTGCCACCCCTCCAAGGAGGGGATGGTAGGCTACAAATAGAAAACCCGCTTTCAAACTCGAAGCGGGCAATTCCCCTCCTTGGAGGGGTACGGCGTAGCCGGGGGGTGGTTTCGGTAAAGGCAAAAAATTAATCCCCCCTCCACTGAAACACCGTTACACAAACCACATGTACAATTTACCATTTATAAACATGTTTTTTTGGTTGTTTTGCTAACTTGTTTTTCTTTGTGAAATATTGTATAATGTCTTTATATGTAATCGTTTTCTCGAAAGCGTATGAGAATATTATAAACTTTTTGGAGGATTTTATGAGATTGAAGAAACTTTTATGCGTGATAGTTACCATGGCAATGGTGCTGTCGATTGTGCCGACGATGACGTTGACGGCAACGGCGAGCCAAATAACAAACCCTAACGATGGAGATAACTATAAAGTTAACGTTAAAGCAGACCGCCCTTCCGATTTTGAAAATGTTGCCGGTATCAGATTTTTTGTTACTCACCCCGGCGGTACTTGGGCAGGCTTTAATGGACAATTTGTTTACAATGGTGAGGGTATCGGACATAACGCTATGACATGGGGCGGTACCGGCGACCCTAAGGATATTACTGCCGAAGTCGGTAACCTCTCGATTGCATGGTATAGTAGTACTCCTATATTCTCTACTACTGATGGTTGGGCGGAATTCGTCCTCACAGGTTGGGGCGGAGGAATTACAGTAGACAGTTATGAATTTCTCGACATTCATGGTAATGTATATCCGTCTGCCAGTGAATGTATCGCTGTACCCGTGGCTTCTTTATCCGGTAACAATGCAACTATAGCAAACGTCAGCAATGTTGCAAGAGTTGTAACCACAGCAGGTCATGATTATTCGAGTGTTAATTTCTCTGCCACTATAGATGGAAGATTAGACGATTATGACCGTCTCTCTCTACAATGGCGTGGCGTAGCGGGAGACCATACATTCAAAAATCTGAGGCTTTTAGTAGGCACTTCTGCCTTTACCACTAACCCTATTCCTAATGGCGGAGGTTCACCAACTGCCACAGGAAGCGTTTTAGGGATTGCGGCTGTAAACAGTGCCACAGCAACCGCGACATCAGTTAGTTTTGCAAATGCAACTCATGATGCACTTACAGGTACTGTCCACTTTGCTTTTGCTATTCATGCTGCCCAGGGAACGAGATTTAACCTTTCCAACATTATTATTCACGCAGAAGGTTGTGCTGATAATAACTGTAAAGGTCCCGCTCCGGCTGACACTGCTACATACAATGAATGTTGTGAAGCATGGGGTGATTGCACTTGCCCTACCGCTTGTTTACGTTGCGGTGAAGAGCCTTGTGAATGTGTTCCCGTAAACACAGACTGCATTAACATCACCACAATTACAGGTGTTGGTGCAACTATCGCTGCCGGTGGTGCGGTTACAACCACAGCAGGCTATGACAATGCGTATGCTACGTTTTCAACCCCGCTCGCAACAAATGCGGGTTTGAGTGACTACTCACGTGTAACTTTAAAATACACTCCGATAGCCGGTGACGCAGGTGCGGAAGCAGGTGCCGATAACTGGAAACGTATTCATTTGCATGTAGGTTCTGCGGCATTTTCGGGAGCTTTGAATAATGCCAATACCGCACTCCCCACAAACACCTTGATAGGTAATGCCCCTCAGTTTAATTTCAGACCTTACGGAGATGAGTTTAGTGTTAATATTCCCATTACTAATTTACTGCATTTAGAAGGTACTGTTCATTTTGCATTAAGTATTCACGCAAATACAGGAGCACAATATAGTCTTACCGACATTGTATTACACGGAACGGATTGTAATGGCATATCCTGCCAACTTGGTGCTGTGTGTGACCCGGGTCCTTGTACTTATACTGCGGGAGCAGATGCCGCAACAGCACATCTTTGTACAGAATGTGGTCACCCCAACGCAACATTAACACATACTTTCAATGCTTCTACCGGTGTATGTACCATATGTGCTTATGCACCTCATGCAACCTCGGCGGCATGTGAATCATTTATTCGTGTTGACGCAACAAATCACAGGTGTGTTATTTGTTGGAGAACATCCGCTCACACATATGACACGAACGGAGATTGTACAGCAAGCGGTTGTACCGCACAAGAAGGCGGTGGTGTATCCAACCCTTGTGCAAGTGGATGTGACTATGGCTCTAACTCCGGTGCACACTGGTGTACTCGTAACCAAACCAACCCTGCTTGCCCGATGTACAGAGGTCCTAACCTTGAAGGTCCTCCCACATACCATGCAGGTCACGCAAGTCACTCCCTTGTTAACGGTGTTTGCTCGGTATGCGGTTATGCCACTTCACCCTGTCCGGGTTGCGGAGGAGCAGGCTGGACTTGGGGCGGCAATGAAACAACTCACTGGGCAGATAACTGTTCTTGTACTTGGAACGAAGCACATAACTTTAACTCTTCCGGCGTTTGTACTGTTTGTGGTTATGTAAGAGTTAACGCTTGTGCCGGCGGTCACTTATGGGTTTCTATTAATGATGACGTACACGGTTGTTCCAGAGACAGCTGTACCGAATGGGCACCCCACAGCTTCGGTGCTGACGGCAAGTGCGTATGCGGAGCGACAGGAACTCCCGGCACAACCACAGGAGCACAAGAAATCGAATACGACGAAGCAGACTTCATTGACGAAGAAACTTTCTTAGAAATGTTAGACGACGGAATTATCTATATTGCTGAGTTGTTGAAAGAGGGTGGAACGGTTGTTTCGGCTGAGCTGTTACAAGTTATTAAAGAAAACGGCGAAGATATAACAGTAGTGCTCGAAAACGGCATGACATTCACGATTATTGCAGACTCGATAACCGCTGATGCAAAAGCGTTTGACCTTAACATTGAGATTGAGCTGTTAAGTAAAGCGGAAGAAGTTCAAGGTGTTAAGCTTCCTGCAAACTCAATGGTAATTTCTCCGAACTTTGTAGGTGCATTCGGGTTTGAAATTGAGTTCAAGTTTACAGCGGCACAGCTTGCGGCGGCAGGCGTGAAAGGCAACAACCTCAAGCTGTGGTACGTTGACTATTTCGGACAGGTAACAGACTCCGGTAAGCTGAAAATAAACAGCGACGGCTCGGTTGAATTCAAAATTAACTCTGCGTCCTACTATGTTCTCTCGGAAGAAGCACCCATAAGCAGAGTATTAGTAGTTGAAGAAAACCCGGGTACCGGTATTTCGATTGCGGTTGCGTCATTCATTCTCGTAGGCGGCACGGCGGCAATATTCCGCAAGAGAAGAGTATACAATTGCGAAATAAAACGATAAGCGAATAAACAAACAGGGCGGGGGTTCATTTTGAACCTCCGCCCGTTTTTTATGCTTTTTTATTCGTCTAACAAGCTTGAAATAATGTCTGCTGTGAACCGCCAATCGTTTATATTCTTCCGCAACAGTTTAATCCCTTTATTAGTAATCCTGTAATACTTTCGCCGCCCTCCCCGTGACTCATCACCCCAATAGGACAGGATTGCCCCGTCGCTTTCCAACCGCTTGAACGAGGCATACAGTGTTGCTTCCTTTAAGTCGAACTGCTCGCCTGTTTTCTCGGCAATCGCCTTACGAATTTCATACCCGTAGCAGTCCTTTTTTGACAGCAGGTTAAGTATTATTGTATCGGTATGCCCCCGCAGTAAGTCGGAGGAAATTCTGCCGTTTTCCATGTATATCACCTATCTGTAATTATTACAACCAACGTACCATTCTTAACCTTAATAAAACTTTCCACCCCGAGAAATTCATTGCTCAGCCCGACAGTCGTGCCACATTTTATAACAGCGTCACAAAGCGGATATTTCAACCCCGTTAGAGTGACTCCCCTTGCCTCATCACCTGCAGGAAAAACCGAAACAACTCCTGTTTTTTCTTTCCCGAAAGTCAACCTGCTATTTGTAACAGCGGTAATCTCACAACCACCCCCGATTAAATAAGCGAGGTATCCTCTTTTTGAAATATTAACAAGCACAGCAATATTCGCCAAAGTATGGTCGAGGCGTTTCCCTAAAGCCCCGTAAATGTAAAAATAACCATAACCTCGCCTAATCGCTTCCTCAACGGCAAGCTCCATGTCAGATGCGGATTTTTCTATGGGGAAGCGTATGGTTTCTATATCAGCGGGAATATTATTAATCGAATCCAAGTCACCGATTATTAAATCCGGTTTTATCCCGAATTGTTTGAGATTATCGTAACCCCCGTCTGCGGCGATTATATAATAATAATCGGTATGCCTTATTCCGGATAATCCGGTGAATTCGCCTGCACCGACAATCACACACGGTTTCATAACAGCTCCTCTATTGCGGATTTCTCATCGTCGGTGAATTCGGTTTTATACGCCGCCTCGATATTCTCGATAATTTGACCCGCACTGCTTGCCCCGATAATCACCGAAGTCACCGCAGGGTTACTCAAAACCCACGATAACGCCATTTGCGACAGACTCTGTTCTCTTTTTCCGGCTATATCGTTTAACTTGTTCAGCCTAATAATCATGGCTTCGTTTAACTCGTCGGCAATCCACGTTCTGCCTTTCCCAATACGTGAGTCCTCAGGTACGCCATTCAAATAACGGCTGGTCAAAAACCCCTGATAAAGCGGCGAGAATACAGCCAACCCGAACCCCTCATCTATTGCCAATTTATCTAAGCCGTCACCCTCAAGCCACCTGTTCAACATGGAATAGGATGGCTGATTTATAATAAAAGGCACTTTCAATTCCCGCAAAATCGGTAAAATCGCCTGCATTTGCTCGGTTTTATAATTCGACAGCCCGACATACAACGCTTTCCCCATACGTACTATCTGGTCTAAGGCGAGGGCGGTTTCCTCAATAGGGGTGTCGGGGTCAGGGCGATGATGGTAGAATATATCGGCATATTCTAATTTCATTCGCTTAAGGCTCTGGTCGAGGGAGGCTATGAGATACTTTCGTAAACCCCAGTCACCATACGGTCCCTCCCACATTCCGTAACCGGCTTTAGTGGAAATAATCAGCTCGTCACGGTATAACCGCAGTCCCCTGTCCAAGATTTTCCCGAAATTCTCCTCTGCAGAACCACCGTAAGGGCTCCCGTAATTGTTCGCTAAGTCGAAGTGGGTTATACCGTTGTCAAATGATACACGGCACATTTCCTCCATATTGGCGAAATTGTCCGTATAACCGAAGTTATGCCATAATCCCAGCGAAATCAATGGTAGCTTCAATCCGCTTTTCCCGCAATACTTATAAACCATTTTTTCATAACGCTTTTCGTTCGCTGTAAACATATTATAACACCGCCAATCTTTCAGATAATTTTTCCGCAAGCACCCGTATTTGAGATATATCGTCCTTATCAACCATACAAGATGGCGTATGCAGATAACGGCATGGTACAGATAACGATATTGTCCTCACCCCGCCGAACGCCTTATGAATGGTGCTTGAATCGTTCGCCCCGACAATCTTAGTCTTAGTCTGGCATTTCAGCTTATTATCACGGGCCGTTTCAAAAGCGATATTGTACAATTCCTTATCATAAATTGCCCCCTTGTCCATGAACGCAACAACAGCCCCTTTACCTAACTCGCAGACCTTGTCGCTGTCTTTTACTTCGGCAATGTCACAGGCAGTGGTTGCTTCAAGAACTATGCAAATATCCGGTTCAAGGTTATAAACTGCCGCACCTGCACCCCTGCACCCAATTTCCTCTTGAACCGTAAAAGCGAATGAGCAGTTGTAGCTTAGGTCACTCTTAAGCAGCTCTAACATAATCGCACACCCGAGGCGGTCATCGATTGCCTTTGAACGGATTTTTCCGTTTCCGAATTCTTCATATTCGCCGATGAAATAACAAAAGTCACCACGTTTAATCTTGTTTTTCGCAAAGGGTGCTTCCTCGCAAGCGTCGGCTTTGTCCAAAGCCCCAATGTCGATATATAAATCATCAATTTTCGGTTGCTTATCCTTTTCTTTTTCGTCGCACAAATGAACCGGTTTCCCCCCAATAACCCCGACAACGCCGTTTTTGAATATCACTTTCCGCCCGAACACAGCGGAATCGGCAATCCCGCCCACCGGTGCGAACTTCAAAAACCCCTCATCGGTAACGTCGGTAATAATAAACCCTACCTCGTCCATATGTGCCGCAAACATGACACTTTTACTCGGAGCAGCCTTACCTTTCTTGAACACGACAACATTGCCCATTATATCCCTTTGAGCGACTACATTATCTGTTGAGCAGTTCTCCTCAATGAACTTGATTATATAATCGGAAACATCTTTTTCGTCCCCGCTTGTCCCGTTGACGGCACATAACTCTTTTAAAATATCAAACATAAAAACCCCTTTATATTAATGAATAATTAATAGTTAATAATTAATAATGATGGAATTTGTGTCCGCAAAGATTTTTATTTTAAACATTATTAATTGTTACTTATTCATTATTAATTGTCTTATATCCCTCTATAAATGCGGCGATTAAATGACCGACAGCTTCAATATCCTTTAACGAACAGGTTTCAACAGGCATGTGCATATACCTGAGAGGAATTGACACAAGTGCGGTTCGTACCCCACCTTTAATAAGGCTTATTTCATCTGCATTTGTGCCGCCTGTGTCACGGTTCATTATTTCAAGCTGATAGTCTATTTCCCACTCGTTGGCGAATTTTTTCAGTTCGTCACCCATTTCCCGATTAAGTGTGGGGGCAATCCCAATCATAGGTCCCCCGCCTAATTTTCCGGATTTATGTTTCGGCACACCCGGCGAATTTGAGTAACTCACGTCTACCACTATAGAATATTCTGCGTCCGAATTATATGCGGAAATCCTTGCCCCTCTGCACCCGACCTCCTCTTGCGTGGAGAACGCCACTACTATGTTGAACGCTATCTCGCTGTTTTTTAAAAGTGATAGGGCGTATAAAACCGCAGTAACTCCTGCACGATTATCCAAAGCCCGCCCGCAGACGTTATCGTTGAAAAGCCTTGTTAATTCGCTGTTTATGGTAATTCTGTCACCGAGAGAAACATGTCGAAGCAGTTCATCCTTACTAAAGCCGGTATCAATCCAAATATCGTCGGCTTTCAACGCAAGCTCACTTTCTTTTTTAACATGCAGGGGCAGGGAGCATACTACAGCTTTTACGGGAGATTTCCCGTGAACCGTAACAGCCTGTGCGGGGAGAACTCTCCTGTCCATGCCGCCGCAGGGTTCTGCTTTTATGAAGCCTTTATCGTCGATATAAGTGACGATTAGTCCGATTTCGTCGATATGTGCATCAAGCAGAATGGTTGGTCTGCCGTCGTTATACTCGCCGATAAACCCTGTAACCGAGCCGTGGTTGTCCACTCCGGCGAAAGGGTCATATTCCTTGAGGAATTCTAAGGCGATTTTGGCGGCACTGTTTTCATCACCTGCAACGCCGTTAGCCTCCGAAAGGCGTTTTAATGTTTCAAAAATGTTCATGTTATTTTCCTATATAATAATTGATTTCCCTAATAATACCATAATTTAATAAATATTTCAATAACTTTTACGAATTTATGTGACAAACCACCTTGTTATGTTGTATTATTAACAGAAAGGCTTTCTGAATCACACACAAGGGAGGTGCATTTTATGGAACACGACAATCACGACAATTTCGCCGAAAGCGTAGCCATGTTCCGACCGACCGTTTACCGTGTCGCCAAGAACTACCTACGAAACACCCACGACGCCGACGACATAACGCAGAATGTGTTCTTGAAACTGTACAACCGAAAGGACGGCTTTGCTTCGTCGGAAATTGAAAAAGCGTGGCTTATTCGGGTAACGGTCAACGAGTGCAAGAACCTCCTTAAATCTGCATGGAAACGCAACCGTGCAGAATTAGATGAAAACATTCCTGCCCCTCAAACTCACAATAACGACCTGCGTGAATATGTCGACAGCCTCAAACCGAAATACCGTGTCATAATTTATCTGTATTATTATGAAAGATACTCCACAAACGAAATAGCGGATATTTTGAAAATCAGGCAGACGGCGGTAACAACGCAGCTTAACAGGGCGAGGAATCAATTAAAAGACATGCTCGAAAAGGAGGAGAGCCATTATGGAAAACAACTACAGGGAAATATTTGAAGCTGATGTTCCCATAGGGAGCGACAGGGACTTCATACAAAAGATAATCGGTAAATCTCAACACGCTCGGCAAAAACAAAATATAAGACCGATATACGCTTTATCGGCGGCACTGATTGCGATAACTGTTTTATCCGCAGGTGTATTTGCGATACTCAACGGGAACATCGAACTCACCCCGAGAAACCTCGGTGTCGTTGAAACCGTCGACCCGAACGAACACGGCAACCTCGCCGGAAACATCAATAACGGCGGTTATGCCGCTTATAAGGACGGCTGGATTTATTACGTAAACTCCGAGGATAATTACTATCTGTATAAAACTAACGACGACAATACAGTTAATGAACGGCTCAACAGTGTTCCGTCAAAGTATATTAACGTGGTGGGCAACTGGGTTTATTATACTGTTTCATGGGAAATGACGCCGCATTATACACCCGAGCCGGGGATTTACAAAACGCGAACCGACGGGACAGAGCAAACCCGTTTAAGCAATGACGGTGCAAACTTTGTAACAGTCGTTGGTGAATGGATTTATTACGTTGGCGATGACGAAAATTGCAAACGCATGTATAAAATGCGAACTGACGGCAAAAAACAACAGCTCATTGCTGAAACCGAGGGTTTGTTTATAATGAACATCAATGTGTCGGACGGCTGGATTTACTGGGCTGAAGCATTCAGTAGCGACGGATTTAATGACCCCATAAAGCATTATAAAATGCGAACCGACGGCACGGAAAAAACGCAGATTGTTATTGATGAAGTTCATTTTACAATTGTTGATGATGACTGGATTTATTATACGAAATTCGGCAAAGAGGGACTTTATAAAATCCGCACCGACGGTACCGAGCAAACGCTTGTTGCGAATATATCAGCCTCATATATAACAATAGACGGGGATTGGATATATTTCTCTCGCTGGGGTGACAAAATGAACGGTCAACTGTATAAAATCCGCACTGACGGAACGGAATTAACCTTGTTAGTTGATACTGAAATGAGTGTAGGTGCTAATGTAGCAGGCGACTGGGTTTATTACAGAAACAGGATAGATTTGAATAAAATCCGAATTGATTGAATAAAATAACACAAAACCACCGGAATTCTTACATTTCCGGTGGTTGTATTTTCAATAATTGAATTATTACTTTTTTCGCAAAATATCTAATACCCACTCTGTTTCGGGAATGGGGCAATCACTGTTTAACGCAATTCTTTCTGCAATTCCCTGAATAGCACACCAAAAAGTAACAGACAATGCGTGGGGGTCGCCCGAACGTATTTCGCCGAGCTGCTGCCCCTTTTCAATCAAAGGAATGCTCTGCCGAACAATATCATGCCGTGCGAACATTTCGCCTGCTTTTGGCGAGATTTGTTTAGCATTATGAACCGCATCTCCCATAAAAACGAACATTTTTGCAGAATATGGGTTTTCCTCAAGCATATGAAAAACATCTGCGATTATACTCTTAAAAATCATAATCGGGGTATCGGTTTCATCATAATCAAACACCATTCCCTCGCACCCAAGCTCGACTAACGCTTCATAGACCGCTTGCTTAGAATCGAAATAGTGAAACATCAATCCCGAACTTACTCCTGCGATTCTGCTGATTTCACGAGTGGATACCCCGTAATACCCTTTGGCGATAAACTCATCAAGAGCGATTTGTAGAATTTGTATTCGGCGTTGCTGACTGTGTTCTTCACGTTTATTCATGAAACCTCCTTGCTTTAAAACAAGTAACTGCTCAATATTAAGCATATGCTTAATATATCATGTTTTTTTGTTTTTGTCAAGTCTTGTTCGGTATACTTTCCCCTTTTTTACAATATACTGAGTAATCGGTATTGACATTTCAAAAAGTGTATGATATAATCATTGAGTGGCATTAATAAACGGCGTCATAGCCAAGTGGTAAGGCATGGGTCTGCAACACCCTGAGCCCCGGTTCAAATCCGGGTGACGCCTCGGTAGAATAATCCCTTGAAACTGTGGTTTTAAGGGAGTTTTTTGTTGTGAGCGGGGATGACCTGTTTTTGCAATTATGCCATTAGTATGCTAATCCATCCTTTCGTTTTAGACTGACTTTTTTACAAATAAAAAGTCGCACCTCTCCCATATGGGATTAGTGCAGCTCATGCGAACTGTTTGGTTTTTGTTAATTTAGAATGACATTGTTTGTCATTCCCACCGCCACGTCTATAACAGAATAGTACCTGTTATAGCAACATGAACGTTAATAGATAGACCGCCCTAATGAGGTTATACCTCGTGAACGTTAAAAGTAATCAATAACGGTATTATACCATAAAAAGGCGGTTTTGTCAAGGGGGGTGGTAATATTTTACCATTGTAAAAATCAATAGTGTGCAAAAAGCACACTATTGACATACAACACCTATGTATGATAATATTAAATTTAGATTATCCTTGAAAGGAGAGCGAGACAATGTCTGTTGAGAGAATCCCCACCGACACTCTATTACAAAAACTTTTAAAAACAACCTCGCTAAACCGTTTCTTTCAACGTTATAGTGAGGATACAAACAGTGTCATTGAATTCTGCGAATATATAAACAAACTTTGTACAGAAAGGGAAACCCTGCCGGAACGGGTTATTAAAAAATCCGATATAGAGCGTACATACGGGCATCAGCTATTTAACGGGAGGAGAAGTCCTTCACGTGATAAGGTTATTCAACTTGCTTTCGGTTTTGAAATGAACTATGATGAAACACAAAAGCTGCTCACCTGTGCAAGGAAAAGTACGCTTCACCCGAGAATTAAACGTGACGCTGTTATCATTTTTGCCTTAGAAAATGGATTAGATATTGAGGCTGTTCAAGATACACTCTTTGAATTTTCCATTTCACTTTTAGGAGAGAAAAAATGAATAAATCCTATGCAAAAGAGTTCTTGAAAGCACAAGAAAAAACTGCAGCTTATGAAGAATTTGAATTACCGCAGGAAATACTAAACCGCTTCCAAATCATTGAACAGGTAAACCGCAATGATTATAGGGAGACGCTTTTATTGCAGGATAGAGTCAGTGATGAATTATTTATACTTAAACGCTATCATGATTCAATGCATATGGGAAATCATAGTAATGAAACAGAGCTTCTGCGTGGGCTTGAGCATAAGGGTTTGCCTCGGTTTGAGGCTTCAATAAAAGACGATAATGCTCAATTGATTATTCATAAATACGTTGATGGAATTCCTTTAGATGAGTTTTTGGCAGAAAGAGGGCTTATCAATCCGGAGAAAACAATCGAGATTATATCAGCAATCTGCGATGTTTTGATTTTCCTGCATTCACAGCCCGAGCCGATTATTCACAGGGACATAAAACCCTCCAATATTATTATTAACCCGGATAATAATGCTGTTACGCTTATTGACTTTGGGATTTCGAGAAAATATTCCGAGAATGCAGAAAACGATACTTTACACCTCGGAACACAGAAATTCGCTCCACCCGAGCAATATGGCTTTGCACAGACCGACTGCCGTACCGATATTTATGCTTTAGGTGTGGTAATGCGTTATTGCTTAACCGGCACAACCGACAGAAGCTCACGCATTAAAGATATTTCCTTAGAACGCATTGCGATGAAATGCACCGCACTTGCACCCGAATCACGTTTTCAAAGTGCCTCAGCATTGAAAAGAGCGTTAAATAATTACAAAAACCGTGTGCTGCGAAGAATAATCGGTTGCACAGCTTCTTTACTTGTGCTTTGTTCGGCGATTACACTTGCATTAGCTGTAAGAGAATACATCGGCACTTCTGATGTGCCACTTGTTGAACCTCCTCCTACTGTATCTTCATCTGCCGAATCAAGCGAAATAGTTAACCCACCCCCTGCAACATCCACTGAGCCTGTTATATCCAAAGCCTTTTCTGTTGAACCCGAACCCCAGTCGGTTGAAACCGATTCTGCCGAAACTCTCCCCGCAGAACCGACACCAACTGAACCTCCGCCCGTTCAACCACTGCCAGACCAACCACCGCTTCCCTCTCAACCGCCACAAACCGAACCGTCAATTGTTGAAGTAATAAGGGAATTCAAAACTCCGGACGGATATGATGAGCATGACTATCAGAGTATAATATCGTTTTTTACTCAAAATGATAATCTGAAAATCTTAGAAAACTTAGGCTGGGACTTAAATAACCCCAATACATGGAGTACAAACGGACAAGACCCGTTCACATTCAGGTACGGGAATATTCAATGGAGTAACTCTACCCCAAGAAAAATAACCGAAATTACACTATATGTCTTCCATTTACAGGGTGAGCTTGATTTATCCGGCTTCACCGAGTTGGACTATCTTTGGATAAGCAACAACAATTTCACAAATATCAATCTTTCCGGATGTACAAAACTGAGGGTTCTGTTAGCAAGTGAGTGTAACCTATCAAATATAAACCTTTCACATAACCCGAACCTCGAGCATATAAGCCTTTGGGGGAACAATATCTCCTCTATTGATTTATCGAAAAATATTAAACTTAAACAAATCGAATTCGGTTGTAACCGATTAACCGGCATTTCTTCATTTGATAATCTTCCGGAATTATGCTATGTCGATGTATGGGGAAACAATCTCGATTTGAACAGCACGGCGGTAAAAACCTCAATAGAAGTGATTACAGCGACAGTCGAGCGAAATAAGCAGAACGGGTTGGTTATTGACACTAACAGCTGTGTTTTCCCCCATGAGTTCAGATACTGAGAATAAATAAATTTTTCTAAAAGGTGTGCAGGCTGCACACCTTTTCGGCGTTTTTTTAGTGTATAATGAATGTAAATTTACATTTTTTGGAGGGATTATATGAAAAAACGAGTTTTATCAGTTTTTATTGCAATAGTAATAACGGTGTCGGCAATGCCGCAATTAACAATTCCCGCAGAGGCAACAACGAAAATCCAATTCGCATGGCCAATACTTGAAGCCAATGTTGAACAAGTAGGAAGACATGGCTGTGGGTATGGCAAGCACACATGTGGAGCTTCCTCTCACAATAATTGGGATGGTTATTTTAATGGTCATAGAGGTATTGATATTAATAGTAGCAATGGTGGCGGTACACGTGGTCGTACTGTTATTGCTGTAGAAAGCGGACAGGTTACTGTTAATAGAAGTGGGGTAAAACCCGGTACTGGCACTTCATATGGAAATTATATAACAATTCATCATCATGGTGTAGAAAATAATCTTTATACCCGTTATGCACACCTTGAAACTGTTCTTGTTAAAGATGGTGAATATGTAGAAAAGGGTACACCTATAGGAACAGTTGGTGACACAGGGACACCAGGTCAATTCCATCTCCATTTTGAAGTTAGACGTTATGGGATTAATGACCGCCATTGCGTTAACCCCATGGTAGGATTTGAGTATAGGAAAATGTGTACAACTCACACATATGATGCCTATGGTGTATGTAACACATGTAAAACGAAATTCGATATAAACAGCACCTATAAACAACTTACCAAACCGACAGTTTATTATACTACAAATGATAGTGTACCGGTTCGTAATGAACCGTATTCACCTGTTACAACAAACATTACACTAAAGAATAATACGCCCGTAATGGTGGTGGGTTATGCATACAATGCCCCCGGAAGCACATTACCGAATGCCGGAAGAGGTGACAGCGGAAACCTTTGGTATAAATTAAGTAATAACGAATGGATTTTCAGCGGAAACTTGACAACAACACAACCATCAACAGTAAATCATACAAAAATCAACTTTTATAACAGCCCGGCAACACTGGCATTGGTAGGTCCACCATATGCCACCAGATATGTAACATATGGCACTACTTTTGAAGCCACTAATATTAGCTTCCCCCAAAATCCAACCCGAAACGGAGAAGCATTTTATGGCTGGCATACAGAATCAAGCAGTGAAAGTATAGTAAATGCCTCAACTGTAATTGGTTCAAAAAACCTTAATAAATCATATCCCAATAGTTTAACGCTTTATGCAAAATATGGACCTAACTCTCTCACAATTCCCATAGGTTTAATCGCAACGAGAGAAAGCAGTTCAACCATAAGAGTGTCGTGGAACGCTGTTCAAGGAGCGACTTCTTATGAGGTTGAATGGAAAAATACAAGCACAGGCGTTTGGCAAAAGTCTTCGGATTACACAAATAACACAGCTACATCTTATCTTTCCACAGGGGTTTCTCAAACCAATGCACAATCATATCGTGTTCGTGCAGTAAATTCAACAGTTAAATCTCCGTGGGTTGAAATTAAACTTGCTGCAAACACAACCTCTGTGAGTACGGCAGTTCCGGCAGCTCCCACGGGTTTAACCGCAACGAGGGAAAGCAGTTCCACCATAAAAGTATCATGGAACGCTGTACCGGGGGCAACTTATATTGTTCAATGGAGAAAAGTCGGTACAGTAAACTGGAGTACATCAGACGATTATAGAAAGCATTCTCCATCAGGAACAGCAACTTCATATATATCAACCGGAGTTCCTCAAGCCGATGCTTATGAATATCAAGTCCGCTCGGTGATTTCTTCAATTGAATCACCGTGGAGCAACAAATATACAGTTCCTGCAGGAGGAATTCCACCTGTTACCCCGCCTGTTACCCCACCTGTTACTCCGCCCGTAACCCCACCTGTAACTACAACCCCAAGCGGGTACAATGAAAACGATTATCAAAAATTAGTGTCGTTTTTCACACAGAACAATAATAACAAAGCCATTATTGCGGAACATGGCTGGGATTTAAATAACCCTGAAACATGGAACACAGGTCCGCAAGACCCTGTAACACTATTATTAGGTAATATTCGTTGGAATGACGACAGCCCTAAACGTGTGGAGGCGATTACTCTTTATGTGATGGGATTTGAAGGAATATTTGATTTTTCCGGTTTCAGTAAATTAGATTGGTTATGGATAAGTGACAATGGAATTACAAGCATCAATCTATCTAATTGCTCGGAATTAAGAGTTTTCTTGGCAAGCGATTGCGGACTTACAAGTGTTGATTTATCCGGTTGTGTCAAGCTTGAGCATATAAGTGTTTGGGGGAATCAGCTTACAACACTTGACTTGTCAGAAAATGTCAACTTAATGCAAGTGGAGGCTTCCGATAATAAACTGACAAGTATATCTTCGTTTGATAATTTACCTAATCTTTGTTGGGTTGGCGTTTTGGGTAATAATCTTGATTTAAGCAATTTAGGAATTTTATCATCAATTGCTGCAATCCAATCTACTGTTGATACAAATGAAGCGATTAGTTTAAAAGTACAAAAAGGTTATAACAGCTTTGATTTGGGATACGGTTTTCATTATACTATACAAAACAGTGCTTATTCTTATGTTTTAGGTGCGATGGAAGAACAGTTATCCGAAAACGAAGACAAGAGAGAAGACAGATTACGTATCGTTTTTGACGAGGAATCGGGAAGTTTTATATCAGAGAGCATTTTGCATTTTGTTAAAGATATTGATATAGTTTTAGAAGTTGAAATCGAAAGCGGCTGGGTTATATCTATCGACCCTGAAATGATTACCGACGCTGCACAGACAATCAACCTCAACATGGACATTGTTTTCGTACACGGCGGTTATCAACTAAAAGAGGACAACGATATTATAAGCGTGGTTGTCAGCACAAACAGTGTAGCAATTACTCCCGCAATGCACGGTGAATTCGGAATAGAGCTTGCATTTACAATACCTGCCGAGCAGTTTATTGATTACGGAATAAACACCGATAAAGTGAAGCTGTATTACGTCGATGAAAACGGGTTTGTTACAGAACAAGGCTCTTACATGGTTAATAGTGACGGTTCGGTAACTGTGTATATTTCACGTGCTTCGTATTATGTTTTATCGGAGGAAGAACCCATACACATAAATGCATTAAGTGCGTTTGGTCCGGACATAATAGATGATTTTGACGGTGAAATCTATTATGAACCCGACGAACCTAACCCAAACACAATGGTGACATTTAGTATCATTCCCGCATTATTAACAGGCGGTGTGCTGTTTACCGCCGGAAGGAGAAAACGCTACAGCATAGTAAAGAATTAAAAAACGCAGAACACCCGTCGATTTAATATCGGCGGGTTTTCAATACCTCTCAAATAAATCAGCTTAATCACAAGGTTATAACTTTTTCAAAATCTCTTGACATTGTATCAAAAATGCTGTACAATGTAATTATTAACACTAAGGAGGATTTATTATGGCACAGACAAGTGTTTCAATCAGAATAGACGAAGATACTAAACGAGAGGCTGAACTGCTGTTCTCTAAACTTGGCTTGACTTTATCGGCGGCAACGAACGTCTTTTACCGCCAAGCTGTCAGAACGCAGGGAATTCCCTTTCCGCTTACGATGGTTGAAAACCCTGCTACGAGAGAAACGATTTTATCGAGAGGATTACAAGCAATGAAAGATGCTCAAGAGCAAGCCGTCATTAACGGCACATCCGAAATGACCCTTGATGAAATAAACGCAATAATTAAGGAATGTAGGGAATCACAATGAAAGCAGTTATTGACACCTGCCGGTTTTTTACAAACTATAGAAAAAAATAAGGCGACTGTCCCCGATTAAAGAGAACAGTCGCTTTTTTATTTTTGTAACACATTTCTTGTTTAATTATGCCAATCATTATGCCATTCGTATTATTTTGTTTGATTTTACATGAGTTTAAATTGGCTTAAACGCTGACAAAACCGCATTTCATAAGTGTTTATGACAACCTGCAACACCCTGAGCCCCGGTTCAAATCCGGGTGACGCCTCGTAATAATAATCCCTTGAAACTGTGGTTTTAAGGGATTTTTTATATAGTTAATTTCCCTTGCAATCCGTCCTTTACTGTGCTATAATATCTATTGTACAATAACAGCATAATAAGGAGCAACTCCATCATGAGAATACTCGCCATAGACGACAGTGAACAGGCGTTAAAGCTACTAACCGACACAATAGCCGAGGTAATACCCTCAGCAGAAATCTTCTCGTTCAACAAACCCTCGGAACTGCTTATATTCGCAAAGAACAATCCCTGTGACATTGTTTTTTTAGACATAAAGATGTGGGGAATGAACGGAATTGCAGTCGCCAAGGAGTTAAAGGACTATAATGCGAAAATCAACATAATTTTTGTAACAGCATATACTGAATACGCAATGGAAGCACTCGGACTTCATCCCAGCGGATATATTCTAAAAGCGGTTACAAAAGAGGCTGTGGAGCGTGAAATCGAGAATTTGCGTTACCCTGTTGACTTGAGAAATAATGCACGGGTGTACGCACAGACTTTTGGCAATTTTGAAATATACTCACACGGCACTCCGATTAAATTCACTTACAGCAAAACTAAAGAATTAGTTGCGTATTTAATCGACAGAAACGGTGCTTCAGTAAATACAGGTGAGCTTTGTGCCGTATTGTGGGAAGACAAGCAGGATACAGAAAATATAAAGTCTTATCTGCGGAAACTATTCAGTGACTTAACAAAAGCGTTGAAAGAGAATGGTGTTGATGATATTATTCTGAAACGGCGTAACAGCTTTGCCATTATTCCTGAAAAAATCGTGTGTGACAGTTATGAATTTATAAAGGGCAACACTAAGTATGTAAATGCTTATGCCGGGCAATATATGGCACAGTATAGCTGGGCGGAAATGACAATCGGAAAATTAAGGAAAGCGGAGTAAAACAGCATGAACGTGTGGGAATATATAAACATATCCATAAATACTGTCGGCGTTATTATTTGCCTTTTAATTCTTTTTTTTGTAATGTCAAGTGAATACGGAAAATTAAAACGCAGTCGTATATTTTGTTGTATTATTATCGTGCATATTGTGGGCGTGCTTGCAACTGTCGCTGATAGTTCATTAAATATTAATATCGTCCCTGAAGCCGACAATATAAAAAAGATTTTGATTATATTGATTACTCTTGGCGGCCCGATTATATTAGTGTTTTTTATTGATTTAGTTTTAACTATACTCAAGGAGCGAACAACAATTTCTAAAGCTACCAAACATACAGCGTATATTGCAAAGGCATTGTGTTTTATTGATATTACAGTTACCGTCATTTTCCTGTCTGTCACTATGTACCGTATGACAAATCCCAGTCACTATTTAATTTCAAGCGAACATAATAATTGGTTTATGCTCAGTCAGGTGCTTTCACTCGGCTGTATGGCGATTGCCGTAGGGTTGCTGACTACTTACAGGAAGTTCATCAGTAAAAAGGAACGGTTGACACTTCTGTCATATGTGGGGCTTCCAACTGCAGCTATTTTGATTGAGTTGTTTTTCTTGGAATTGACACTAATCACCTTTTCCATAACGCTTGTTATTTTTATCTATTATGCAAGCATACAAAGCGAATTATCACAAAAAATCAAACAAAAAGAATTGGAGCTGACACAAAACCAAATCGCAATTATGCTCACACAAATACAACCTCACTTCCTTCACAATGCACTTTCTGCAATTGCCAATCTCTGCACTGAAAATCCTGAAAAAGCAAAAAAAGCCGCATTAGACTTCTCGGCATATCTGAGGAGCAACATGGAATCGTTGAATAATAGAGGTTTAATCGACATCGAAAAAGAATTAAACCACGTCAAAGGTTATCTTGATTTAGAAAAAGCAATTTATGGGAACGCATTAAATGTACTTTACCGAATTGAAACCGGCGGATTTGAATTACCGCCGCTCACTATACAACCAATTGTTGAAAATGCCGTCATGCACGGCATAGGTGAGAGGGAGGGTGGGGGAACAATCACAATTTCCGTAACAGAAACTGACGATGAATATCTTGCAATCGTATCTGACGACGGTATGGGGTATGACACGAATAGTCTGCAACAAGGCAGCTGCGAGCATATAGGAATTAAAAACGTGAGACAAAGGATAAAAGAACAGTGCGGTGGAACGCTCGAAATTACAAGCGAAATAAACAAAGGGACAACCGCTGTAATAAAAATACCGAGAATATAATTCTTAATAATCCAAAAACATGATAAAACTCCAAAAATATTCTCGGTTTACTGTATTTTGTTTGTTTTTGGTGCTGTAATGGTGCGGTTAATATGTTATTGTAATAAGGTGTATTCATTTTTTTCGATTTATAATTTAGGGAGGGAATTGGAAAAGTGCCAAACACTTTGAAAGGAAGACAAGCAATGGATAAAAAGAACATAGAAAACACCACAGCAGAAGAATTGCGTACACAGGAGTTTATATCGAAATTCTCCGTGCCGTTTACACAACCCTATGATTTTGATGAATTGATAGATAATGCACTGTATGAACTGCGGGATTTCACAAAAACAGACAGGGCGATTATTTTAGAATTTCAAGCGGACGGTTCCTTGTTTTGTACCCATGAGAGTGTTATAGATAAAGATACGCCGAATGTTTTCGGTCGCTCACTGCCTTATGAAACAATGAAGCCGGTTCTTGATGAGGCAGATAATACCGGCTGTTTCTACGAAAAATCAGCATCACAGTATTTTAAAAAGCACCCCTCCGCAAATTTAGATGAAAAGAGTTTTTGTTATATCCCCTTAACGAGCGGCGGCAACAAGGCGGGTTATCTTGTGTTCTTTACAATGTTTGAACAGGCAAACTGGGACGAGGGTGAATTCCGATTAGCAACAATGGCAGGCTCAATCATTGCCGGTACATATTCCCGCAAAAGGAGTGAGGATATTCTAATTGCGGCAAACGAAGCGGAGCTTAGGACACAAGAGTTTATTTCCGAATTTTCCATGCCGTTTACACGTCCCTATGATTTCGATGATTTAATCAGCAACGCGTTGTATGAATTGCGTGATTTTACCAAAACAGACAGAGCGATTATTTTAGAATTTCAACCGGATAACTCTCTGCTGTGTACCTATGAGAATGTTATTTGCAATGAAACACCCAGAGTGATGGGGCGTTCATTGGAATATAGAAAAATGAAGCCAATCCTTGATAAAGCGGATAGAACAGGTTGTTTTTACGAAAAATCGGCGTTACGTTATTTCCAAAGATACCAAGATACCGATTTGGGTGAAAAGAGTTTTTGCTACATACCGTTGACCATCGGCGGTAACAAAGCGGGTTATCTCGTATTCTTTACTATGTTTGAACAAGCAAACTGGGACGAGGGTGAATTCCGATTAGCTACAATGGCGGGGTCAATCATCGCAAGTGCGTATTCCCGTAAAAAAAGCGAAGATGTTCTGCTTGAAGCAAACGAAGACGAGCTTCGCACACAAAAGTTTATATCAGAGTTTTCTGTTCCGTTCACACAATCGTATGATTTTGACGGATTAATTAATGATGCATTGTATGAACTGCGTGAATTCACCAATACAGACAGGGCAATCATATTGGAATTTTTGCCGAACGGTTCACTTCTTTGCAGTCATGAGGACATTATTGATAAAGAAACACCGACTGTACACGGGCGTTTGTTAGAATACCAAGCGATGAAGACAATATTAGATAAAGCAGACAGAACGGGTTGCTTTTATGAAAAAGCTGCGGCACGTTATTTTCAGAGATACCCGGAAGCCGATTTAGGCGAAAAGAGCTTTTGCTACATACCATTGACCATAGGCGGCAACAAAGCGGGTTATCTCGTGTTCTTTACTATGTTTGAACAAGCGAATTGGGACGAGGGTGAGTTCCGATTGGCTACTATGGCAGGTTCTATTATAGCGGGAGCTTATGCCAGAAAAAGAAGTGAAGATGTTTTATTTGCCGCAAAAGAGGCGGAGCTTCACACACAGGAGTTTATGTCGAAGTTTTCCGTGCCTTTCACGCAGTCTTACGATTTTGAAAAATTAATCAGCAATTCTTTGTATGAGCTACGCAATTTCACTAATACAGACAGAGCAATCATTTTGGAATTTCAAGCGGATAAATCGTTGTTATGCACATATGAAAATGTTATTAACGAGGAAACACCGAAGGTGCATGGGCGTTCGCTTTCCTATGAAATCATGAAGCCGATACTTGATGAAGCGGATAAAACCGGCTGTTATTATGAAAAAGCGGCGGTTCAAGTTTTTATAAGGAATCCCGGCACATCTCTTGATGAAAAAAGCTTCTGTTATATACCGTTGACTATCGGCGGTATAAGAGCAGGTTATCTCGTGTTTTTTACTATGTTTGAACAAGCAAACTGGGACGAGGGTGAGTTTAGATTAGCTACAATGGCAGGCTCGATTATTGCGGGGGCATACTCTCGCAGAAACAGTGAGGAAATTCTGCTTGCGGCGAGTGAAACGGAACTCAGAACACAGGAATTCATTTCTAAGTTCTCCGTGCCGTTCACTCAACCATATAATTTTGACGAACTGATTAGCAATGCACTGCACGAACTACGCAGCTTCACAAAAACAGACAGAGCAATAATTTTAGAGTTCTTACCGGACGGCTCGCTTGAATGTACCCATGAAAATACTGTCAACGAAAAAACACCGAGTGTTTTGAGGCGTTCACTACCTTATGAAACGATGAAGCCTATTCTTGATGAAGCCGATAAAACCGGTTGTTATTATGAAAAAGCGGCAGTGGAGGTGTTCCGAGCATACCCCGGCACCTCTCTTGAAGAAAAGAGCTTTTGTTATATCCCTCTAATGGTGGAGGGGACACGTGCAGGTTATCTCGTTTTTGCAACAACATTTGAGCAGGCGAATTGGTCACAGGGGGAATTTAGGCTTTCTACAATGGCAGGTTCAATTATTGCGGGGGCATTCTCAAAACGTAAAGGCGAAAACGAGCTTCGGGAAGCTATTTTAGACGCACAGCAAGCCAATGAAGCAAAAAGCGGTTTCTTAGCTAATATGAGCCACGAAATACGCACTCCGTTAAATGCGATAATCGGCTTATCAGATTTAATATTAGATACAGACGGGACTTTAGGTGAAGAAAGCCGTTACCGGCTTACCCAAATAAATAATGCAGGTGCGACCCTGCTCAGTACAGTTAACGATATTCTCGATATTTCCAAAATCGAAGCGGGGAAACTCGAACTTGTACCGGTTAAATACGATATTCCGAGTTTGATAAATGATGCAGTAACACAAAGCATAATGCACAAGGGCGAAAAACCAATTGAATTTATAATGAATGTGTGCGAAAATCTGCCGACGTACATTTTTGGTGACGAACTGAGAATACGACAAATCCTCAACAATCTTTTATCAAACGCTTTTAAGTATACAAGCGAGGGAGTTGTAGAGCTGACCGTTAATTGTGCTCGTGAAGATGAAAAAATTTGGCTGACTTTTATTATCCGTGATACAGGCATTGGAATTCGTCAGGGAGATATGGACAATTTGTTCAATGATTATGTTCAAGCGGATATGTCGGCTAACCGGAAAATTATCGGAACCGGGTTAGGGTTGTCTATTGCAAAGAAGTTGGTTGACTTAATGAGCGGGCATATAGAGGTTCAGAGCGAACACGGCAAAGGAAGCACATTTAATGTGAAGCTTTTGCAAAAGCACATTACTGATGATGTAATCGGACCGGAAGTTATCGAAAGCCTTAAAAACTTAAACTATACGGAGAAAAAACGCCGCCATTACGGAAACATGTCACGGCTTAATATGTCTTATGCACGGGTGCTGATAGTAGATGATGTGGTAACTAATCTTGATGTAGCGAGAGGGTTGATGAAACCCTACAACATGAAAATTGATTGTGTTACCGGCGGCAGGGAGGCTATTGAAGCCATTCTCGATGAACGGGTTCGCTATAATGCAATTTTTATGGACCACATGATGCCCGGTATGGACGGCATTGAGACTACACAGCGTATTCGGCAGATTGACAGTGATTATGCGAGGAATATACCCATTATCGCTCTTACTGCGAACGCCATTGTGGGGAATGAGGAACTGTTCTTGCAAAAAGGGTTTCAAGCGTTCATTTCTAAACCGATAGAAATATCCCATTTAGACAGCGTTATCCGTGAATGGGTCAGGGATAAGGAGCAAGAGAAATTGTATCAGCGTACAGACGAACACAGACAGCCCGTTCATATAGATGATAAGAATTGGAGTGCATTAGAAAAAGGCGTTCCGGGCGTTAATATTGAAAAAGGAATGCTACGTTTTTACAACAATAAAAGCACATACATTAACATACTTCGCTCTTATGCAGGCAGCACACGGACACTTCTCGAGGTAACTCAAAAAGTAAACAAAGACAACTTGGCAGAGTATACCACAGCGGTTCACGGCATTAAAGGTTCAAGCGGGAGCATTGGTTCGGAAGAAATCGCAGTTATGGCGGCAGAATTAGAAAAAGCGGCAATTGCAAGGGATTATGACTATGTTAAGGCTAATAATGATAACCTCACAGTAGCGGTGGAAAAACTAATTTTAGGCATTAGTTCCATGCTTCAAGAATTTGATGCTGACAATCGGAAACCCCAAAAACTAAAGCCGGATACAGTTACGTTGAATCAATTGCGAATAGCTTGTGAAAACTTTGATATGAACAGCGTTGATGAGGCATTGGAAGAGTTGGAATCACACGATTATGATTCTAATGGCGAACTTGTTAATTTCCTGCGGGAAAACGCAGAAAAGATGAACTTTGAAGAAATCATAAATAAACTCGAAGATTATATCAAAAATGGAGGTTCATAAGGTTGAAAAACACACGAAAAAAAATATTTATTGTTGACGATGTTCCGGCTAATCTGTCCATAGGCAGAAATCTGTTGAAAGAGTTTTACGATGTTTATCCGGCTCCCTCTGCCGCAAAACTCTTTGAAATATTGGAAAAAGTCATTCCTGATTTAGTTTTGCTGGATATTGATATGCCGGAAATGGACGGTTATCAAGCCATAAAAATTATGAAAGCGGACACGCGTTTCAGAGATATACCCGTTATTTTTCTTACCGCTAAAGACGATGAAGCCAGCGAAATGGAGGGCTTTGATTTAGGTGCGTTGGATTACATAACAAAGCCGTTCTCCGGGCCTTTACTTTTGAGGAGAATATCCAACCTCCTGCTGATAGAGCAGCAAAAGCACGATTTGAAAGATTATGCGGACAATTTAGAAGTCAAAGTGAAAGAAAAAACGGACGAGATTTACAACCTTCAAAACGCCATTCTTGCCACTGTAACCGATTTGGTGGAATTCCGTGATAAGTCAACCGGCGGACATATAATCCGCACTCAGCGTTACTTAAAAGTATTAGTCGATGAGCTTTTCAATTGGGAGGAATACAAGGAGGAAATCGAAAAATGGAACATGGATTTCTTTGTAACCTCTGCACAGCTTCACGATGTAGGAAAGATAGCCATAACTGACTTGATTTTAAACAAACCCGGAAAACTTGACCCGGAGGAATTTGAAATTATGAAAACCCATACAACGGTAGGTGTGGAAGCGACAGAAAGAATCATGAATGAAACAAAGGAACACAGCTTTTTGCTTCATGCTTTGCTGATTGCGGGAACACACCATGAAAAATGGGACGGAAGCGGTTATCCGGGAGGACTCAGCGGAAAGAACATTCCGTTAGAGGGGCGTCTTATGGCTATTGTTGATGTGTATGATGCATTAGTTTCGGAACGCCCGTATAAAAAAGCATTCGACCATGAAAAGGCGTGCGGAATCATTGAGGAAAATGCAGGAAGCCATTTTGACCCGACATTAGTAGAGGTTTTCAAAAAAGTTAAGGACATGTTTGAAAAAATAAAGAATGATTTTTAACTGAAGCTTAGAAAGGGGGCCGTTCGGGTATGGAAAAAATGCAAAAGAAGATAATTGTCGTCGATGACAGTATTGTGTACTTAACCGCATTAAGAAATCTGTTGAAGTCCTTTTACGAGGTTTATCCGGCAGATTCGGCTGAGGTGATGTTTTCAACAATGGAGAAATTTATACCCGATTTAGTTTTGTTAGATGTCGAGATGCCGAAGATGAATGGCTTTGAAGCCATTACATATATGAAAGAAAGTCCTCGCTATAAGGACATTCCCGTTGTTTTTCTCACCTCGAGAAACGATGAGGACAGTGCCTCAAAAGGGTTAGAATTAGGTGCGGCAGACTATATAACCAAACCTTTTTTCGGTTCGTTGCTGCTTAGGCGTGTCAAGAATATTCTGTTGATTGAACAGCAAAAAAGGGATTTACAAATAAGCCAATCAACAATACGTGATTTGCGTGAGCAGCTTGAAAATCAAGGCGTTAAATAAACAAAGAGACAACTGTTATAATCGTATTACCCCAAACTTAAATCTTGATTATCTCTAAGTATGATAAAAAACCGAAATCATTTTCGGTTTTTTGTGTTTCACACGCTTTTTTGGTGCTGTAATGGTACGGCTTGTGTGTTATCATTATTTAGCTTTAATATCAAATTATAAAAGTTGGGAGAACACCTAAAATGATAGATATTGATTTTGTTCCGATTGAACTTAAGGAGCTTCCCATAAATGTACATTTGGACAGCAAGCTTTATTCTAAGATTGCTCAAACAGATACACAAGTAGCTGAAGAGGAAAGCGATTATTCCCTGCTGTGTGCAGGCATAAATATAACTGAGCGATTAGTTACTCGACTGATAAAGACGATTTTTCCCGAAACAGTTGTATGGATTAAAAGAGATGATTTGGTTGAAGAATTTTTCAATAAGGGTCATTCTGTCGGATATACTGAAAAAGAAATCGATTCTATCCAAAAAGGCGGAAAGCCTTGGTGCAGTAAAAGTGTCGAGAATGAAGCCAAACTAAATTCAGGCTATATAGGTGTCGGAACAGTTAAGCCGGATATGGGGTTTGCACCGATGGACGCTTCGCCGGATGAACGAATGAGAGAGGCGTTCTTTATGGACGCTGCACCAATTACACGAAAAAGAGAGGCGTTCCCTATGGACGCTTCAATGGGTGAACGAAAAAGAGAGGCGTTCCCTATGGACGCTTCAATGGGTGAACGAAAAAGAGAGGCGCTCCCTATGGACGCTTCAATGGGTGAACGAAAAAGAGAGGCGCTCCCCACGGACGCTACACCGATTACACGAAAAAGAGAAGCCCTACCCACAGACGCTACACCGATTATACGGAAAAAAGAAGCACCACCTACAAAAGTTGAATCGGTCAGTCATAAGAGAACGGTGTATTCTCCGTCTGCGAATAATACTGCGACTGTTAAACGAAAAAAAGAAGCAACTACTATGCGAGTGCCGAATGTTTTAGTGGTTGATGATTCGCTTCTAATGCGTACTATAATTAAAAAAATACTGGTTGACAACGGCTTTAATGTAGTTGGTGAGGCTGTAAACGGGCGATTAGGCGTTGAAAAATACATCGAGCTTAAACCGGATATAGTTACACTTGACATAACATTAGACGAGATGGACGGCATTGAAACCTTAAAAGCAATCAAGAAAATCAATCCGGATTCAAAAGTTGTTATGGTTAGTGCTATTGCAAGCCAAACCTTAATAGCCGAGGAACTTAATCATGCAGGGGCAAACGCTTGCATAACAAAGCCTTTTAAAGAAGATGAGCTTCTAAAGGTTTTACTTAAAGTATCAAGCAGTTAACGCAAATCTATAAAGGACTTATAGAAACATGAAATTCATTCAAAAAAGGACAATTGCGGCATTTTTGCTGTCGTTGATGTTGTTTTCCGTCATTGTGTTTATATCCGCTCAAAACAAAATAGTCGCAGAAGAAGCACATATAGAGCGGTTGATTCACGAAAGCGGTTTTAGAATCAACGAAACGATTTCAAAACAATTATATCAAACTCAGGCACTTGCGGCATTGGTGATTCAAGGTGACGGGGTAGTGTATAATTTTGAGAAAACCGCCGAAATACTTGCCGTGGACATACCTGCTCTTGCCAACTTCTTGTTGGCTCCAAACGGTGTTGTTACTGATGTTTTTCCGTTAGATGGGAATGAAGCGGTTTTGGGCTTGGATTTCTTCAACGAAGCTGACCACGCAGGCAATAAGGAAGCAATCATCGCAAGAGATACAGGCGAATTAGTTATGGCGGGGCCTTTTGTTCTGCGACAGGGGGGAATGGGATTAGTCGGCAGATACCCTGTTTATGTCGGCGACGAATTCTGGGGGCTTGTATCAGTATCGCTTAAATTCCCGCAAGCGATTGATAATGCGGGGCTTTCGAGATTGGCGGACGAGGGGTATTCTTACGAGCTATGGCGAACCAACCCCGACACAAATGAAAGGCAGGTTATAGCGACCAATGCTGACGATTTATCGAGCAATACTGCCTGCATTGAAAGAGCGATTACTATTCACAATGCCGAGTGGAATTTAAAGGTTTTTCCTGTTCGTGCTTGGTATAAATATCCCGATATATGGCTGTTGATTTTTGCGGGCGTAAGTATCAGTGTTTTAATTGCCTTTTTTATTCACAGCACGATTATTTTAAAAGAACGCAACGAGTTAAAACAACAACTCGAAATCAATCAAAAGCTAAGCGAAAACCTTGTTATTACTAAAGAAACCGCAGAACATTCAAACAAAGCAAAAAGTGAATTTATATCACGCATGAGCCATGAAATGAAAACCCCGCTTAACATAATAATGGGAATGTTACAGGTTGTGCGTAAGCAGCCGGAATTAGCGGCAATGTATTTCGACGGAATAGACGAGGCTTCTAATGACTTGCTCAGTTTGATTGACGATGTGCTTGATGCTTCAAGCATGGAATATGGTGCGTTTAAGCTAAATGAAGCGGAATTTAATGCAGTTACCATGCTTAACGAATGTGTTAAAACAGTGAGAACACAAGCGACACAGAAAAGTCAAACACTGACAGTTAATATAGATTCCGCAATTCCGACATCTGTTATCGGTGATGAACGGCGGTTAAAACAAGTGATTTTATGTATTCTCGCTAATGCAGTTAAGTTCACTCCCGAAAACGGCGAAGTCGGATTTTCCGTAACAGTTGCAAATACAACGGATAAATCAACGATGCTACAATTTGAAATCTCAGATAACGGAATAGGAATTTCCATAGAACAACAAGCCAAGATTTTCGAGTGGTTTGAACAAGCGGACGGTGGTCTTACCAGACAGCACATGGGTATCGGAATCGGTTTGCCTTTAAGTAAGCGAATAATCGAAATGATGGACGGTAATATATGGGTAGTATCAAAAACAGGCACAGGAACAGTGTTTAAGTTTTCCTGCAAGGTTAAAACTCCATAGCACCATTATTGTTGCACAGGGAGACTATTGATTGCCTTCAATCGGCTATTATATTGAACAGTAGAAACTTTATACGCTTTTGCACAAAAAACTGTTGATAAAATTAAACTTTTATGTTATAATTAAGGTGTTTTTATTTTTCAGAAACTTTTTGGAGCGTGTTAGAAAATGAATATACGAAAAAAAATCTTTATTTCCATGATTGCGTTGACGGTTGCCTGCGGTGTAGCCGTGCTTGCTTCTTCTATGTTTATTTTCGGCAGAGAGTTAGACAATGCAAAACATGATAAAATTGAAGCCGCTGTAACCGTTTTGGAAAACGAAATCCGTGAAATGCAGATACGGGCACAGGTTGCGGCACTCGGAATGGCTAATAATCCCCAATTAATAGAAGCACTCGTTAATGATGACCGTGATGAGATTATTTATTTGGCAAACACATTGAAAACAATGACACAGATTGATTTTTGCAATATTGTTGACAATCAGGGCTATGTCATAACAAGGACACATTCCGATATTTTCGGTGACGATATTTCAAATCAACCGCATGTGCAAATGGCATTGGATGGTCAAAGCAAATCAGTTATTACGCAGGGAGCTGTAATATTGCTCGGCGTGTATGCGGGTACACCGATTTACGACAGTGACGATAATCTGATTGGCGTTATATCGTTAGGCTTCAGGTTAGATATACAGGAATTCTCACATAAAATAAAAGAGCTTACCGGCTGTGAAATCAGTGCGTTTTTGCAAGATATGCGTATTTCCACAACTCTTTATGATGAGGAGGGGACATACGAATTAGGCGGCACTGCCCCGGAAGATGTCAGTGAGGTAGTATTAGCGGGGGAAACATACACAGGGAATTATAATATTCTCGGTAAAAACCTGCTTGCCCAAGTCGTACCCTTGTTTGGCGTGGATAAACAAGTTATGGGAATGGTTTTCGTTGGTTATGACACAGCGGAAGATGACAGGAAGATTCTGCAGTTCTTTGGAATCGGAATGATAATCACGCTATTTATCCTCAGTGTTTGCATCATAATAGCGATGTATCTTTCCAAAGTAGTTGAACGCCAGTTGGAAAAATCACAAGCGGAGCTTGCACTCTCTTATAAACAGAACGAACTGCAGCTTACAAAACTTAAACTGATGGTTAAAGCTACTCGCATTGGCTTGTGGGACGTTGAAGTAATAAAAGATGACTCGGTTAATCCTATGAATATTTTTAGATGGTCAGATGAGTTCAGACATTTGTTAGGCTATGAAAATGAAAATGATTTTCCGAACGTACTCGGCAGCTTGAGAGATAAAATACACCCCGATGATGTAGAAAAAGCAGATATAGTTTTTATCGAACACGTGTTCGACACAAGCGGAAAAACCCCATTTGATGTAGAATACCGATTGTTGAAGAAAGATGGCGTGTATTCATATTTCCGTGCATGCGGTGAGGCTATACGTGATGATGACGGTAATGCCGTTTATGTTGCGGGCTCATTGATTGATATAACCGAAAGAAAAACCGAACAAGAACGCTTAATGCTAATGCTCGATACCTCCCCAATATCCACTAATATATGGGACAGAGAGTTCAATTTAATTGACTGTAACGAATCGGGGGTTAAGCTGTACAAGTTTAATGACAAACAAGAGTATAAGACACGATTTTTTGAGTGTTGGCCCGAAACACAGCCCGATGGCAGTAATTCTGCTCAAAAAGCAAGAGAATGGTTGAACCAAGCATTTGAGGAAGGCTATTGTATTTTTGAGTGGATGCATAAAATGCCTGATGAAGACACGTTAATTCCAACGGAAATCACGCTTGTTCGGGTTAAATACAGCGACAATGACGTTATAATTGCATATACACGTGATTTACGCGAGCATAAAGCATATCTCGCAGAAATAGAAAAAGCCCGTGATATTGCTGAAAATGCCAACAAAAGTAAATCTGTATTTCTGGCAAATATGAGCCATGAAATCAGAACCCCCATGAACAGTATTATCGGGTTTTCTGAGCTTGCACAGGACGATGATATTTCTGAAAAAACCGGTCAATATCTGAAAAATATTGAAGATAATGCAAAATGGCTCTTAAATATCATAAATGATATATTAGACAGTGCAAAAATAGAAGCGGGAAAAATAGTCCTTGAACACATCCCCTTTGACTTGCAAGACGTGGTTGAACAATGCAAGCTGGCAATTTTACCAAAGGCAGAGGAAAAGGGAATCTCACTTTACAGCTATGTCGAACCGTTCATCGGTAAACGATTAATGGGCGACCCCGTAAGATTGCGTCAAATTTTCACAAATCTTCTGTCAAATGCGGTGAAATTTACGAATGAAGGAATTATTAAACTCTTTATTTCTGTAATAGTATCCGACGACAGACATGCAACAATCAAGTTTGAAATAAAAGATAGTGGCATAGGCATGACCCCTGAACAATTAGCAAATATATTCACTCCGTTTATGCAAGCGGACGACAGTGTTACACGGCGTTTCGGCGGCACAGGGTTAGGGTTGGCTATTACAAAGAATATTATTGAATTGATGGGCGGCGTTCTTTTCGTAAACAGCACACCGGGGATTGGCAGCAGTTTCAGTTTTGAACTGACGTTTGATTTGATTGATGTTGTCGCAGAAATCCCTAAACAAAAAGATACCTTGAGCGGCATCGAAAAACCTAATTTTAACGGTGAAATCTTGATTTGTGAGGATAACAACCTAAATCAACAGGTCATTCGTGAACACTTAGAACGTATCGGAATAAAAACAGTTGTAGCAAATGACGGTAAAGAGGGTTTTGATATTATCACTGAACGTTTAGACAGCGGCAGTGAACCTTTTGATTTGATTTTTATGGATATTCATATGCCGGTTATGGATGGAATGGAAGCCACCTCTAAAATTACCGAGCTTGGAGTTAAAACACCTATAGTGGCTTTAACCGCTAATATAATGTCCCATGATTTGAAACTTTATAAAGACATCGGTATGGTGGACTATCTCGGTAAGCCGTTCACATCGCAAGAATTGTGGCAATGCTTGGTTAAATATTTTGATGTGGTGAGCGTTACCGATATAAATGAAAATCAACAGGCTCAAGAGGAACAAAAGCTATTAAGGAAGGTTAAGCTTAATTTCGTAAAAAACAATCAAGATACATACGATAAAATAATGCAGGCTCTCGATAACAACGATGTTAAAGCCGCTTATATAATCGTACATACCTTGAAAAGCAATGCAGGGCAAATCGGGGAAGCGGGTTTGCAAAAAGTGTCAGCTGAAATAGAACATGCACTTTCAAACGGTGAAAACTTGGCTTCAAAACAACAGTTAAACAAGCTTAATTCTAAGTTGAAATTGGTGCTTGAAGGGCTTGCTCCGCTATTAGACGAGTTTAACTCAAAGGAAACAGTAAAAATAACTGACAAAGTAAAAATGCAGGAAATTCTCGGAAGATTAGAACCTATGTTAGCCGCCAGAAATCCCGCATGTGAAGAGATGATTGATGAAATCCGAACCATTCCCGACAGCGAAGAATTAGCAGAGTTTATTGATAATTTCAATTTTAAGAAGGCATATGTACAATTGTTAAATCTAAAAGAAAAGCTGGAGTTATAGTTAAATAATTTTTAATCCCGCCTCTTTTTTAACGAAAGCGTATATATTATCCCCTGCCGTTCCCAAACTATCGTTAGCACTATTGTCTTGAGTTCCGGCTGTGCGGCTTAAACTGTTTAACATATCCTCGAGCGGGAACACTGCACTTTCATATGTTTTTTCAGTGACATTCTCAATCAGAATATCATTTTCCAATAACTTCTTAATACTGACAGAACAGGTATTTGAAATAGTCGGTTGCTGCTCGTTTTTTTCATTTGTTTTCGGGTCATATTCGATGAAACGTGAACTCTTGCCTGTCATGGCATATATTCTATCGTTATTGATTTCAACCCCCAAGAAAGGTTTTAAATCTCCGTCGTACCCGCATTCATCGTCGAATACATCGTTAATTGTTGTTTCGCCGGTTTCAACATTTATTTTTAACGCATTACCTTTTTTGTGCGGAAACATGAAAATGTACCCGTCATAATAACGAACAGGATAATAAAACAACACATTATTTTTTTCGTCATATCCGGAATCGGCTTGCTTTAAATTTGTAACAGTTTCATCTTTCGATTCCATTTTGCGTTTGATAATGCTGCCGTCTGCGTATGTGAAATAATAGTTGCCGCCATCACAGCAAACACCGTAATACTTATGCTTGGGTACACTTTCAGATGTGTCCCAAACATCAGATGTCATTGTATCAATGTCAAAAATTATTATTACATCAGCACAAGCACACGGTATTATCAGTTTTCTGTCATTAATTTCATAATCAGCAAAATAACTCACATTATCTTTTGTGCGTTTTTTTTCTGTTTTATCGACCCAATCATGATGGTATGATAAAGACTGTGTAATTGTATTATAGCAAACAATTCCCGGATAAAAGCGAGGTATAAAAAACACATGATTGCCAATTACCGCAACCTTAAGAAGCTTTTCGGAATCATATAAATGGCGAACTTTTTTAACAGGCGGAGCTAATGGGATTTTTTTGAACACTCCTGTATTCAAATCATATTCCGCTATTTCATTGGCTGACAAGGGTGCAAAATATAGTTTGCCGTTACACTCGTCAACAGATGAATATAATCTTTCAGCATAGATTTTTTCATTGGGGAATGAACCGACATACTCCGCTGCACGGGTTTGCTTGTCCATTTTAAAAAGTGCATTATAATGAAACGCCGAAAACCAATAATACTGTCCGTCGTCATAAAAACTCTCGAATTGCAACATTGACTCGCTTGATTCATGAATATAATGAATATTCTGTAACAATATCGGTTTTCCGGTAACCTTATACATCGCCACTAATGAACTCAGGTCACCGTAATACGCATCGCTCCATGCGATAGCCCTGTTTAAATCCGCTGAATCGTCATATATTCCGAACCCCGCTTCTTTATACATTGCAACAATCCGTTTATACTCCGTTGCCAGCTGAGGTCTCAGTGATTCATAAGTGGATAAGCTTAACGGGTGCGGACGCCACCACACAACAACATCATCACGCTTACGGAATGCTTCGACCACTGTCCGTAATTTTTCCAAATACTGTTCGTCGTGCTTCAAAATCGTTCCGACACCGGTATTATACAGAATAATTTTTTTGTTTCCGATTAACTCAATCCACTCCTCGGGTAGTTTAAAATCATTTCTTTTTTTATTCATAACCGCATCAAACTTAGGGCTGCCGAGTGCAAGGATTTTACTCTCCGGTTTATCGAATTTACCGGCATTAGTATTCTTTTCAAATTGTTTAATATGTTGAATATAATCCTGTCGCACACCTTCAGATTGAACTATCACTTTATGAGCATGCAGTGTTCCCGGTACAACACAAAAATTTTCTGAAATGGTATCCAAGCTTGCCACAAAATACGGTATATATACAAGTAAATCCGTATATTTTTTAAGTCGCTCAGCGTAAAAATCAGGATGTACACTTGTAACATAGTTGCCGTTATCATAAGGATTATGGATGAAAATAACATCAGGGCGGCGGGTTTCAACATCATATTGCTGTCGGTCTGTCACTTGTACATAATCGGGGTATAAATCACGTTCATAATTCATCTTACCGAATGAGCCATCGGACAGCTTGTCATAATATGGCACGGGAACAACATAAACATCACATTGCGGGTCAGCCTCAGCCGCCCTCCAGATACTTTCAAAAGTGTCCCACATGCTCGCTTTATACGGGAAAAACGCAACTTCAATTCGATTTTCTTCTATATCATTTTTAATGCTGTTTGTTATTACAGCATTATGTTTTTTAAACTGTTTAATTAAATCATAGCAATCGTCGGGACGATTGCTTATTTCATTTAATATATTACTGCTTTCTTTTAAAACCCCGATTGTTTTAACATTTTCGCCGTCAAGCCGAGTAATAAAATCGCTTATTTGCACAATTATTTCCTGACAATCTGCAATAAGCACGGCTAATTTTTGAGTGTCCTTGTTAAAGAAAGCTCCTTGGATTTCTGCACCTGCTTCGTTTAAATTAACAGCAATATCCAAAATCAGTTTTTTGTGTAGTTTACGCATAAAATAATCCTTAAACAGTGTAATTTACATGTATTGTACCATAAACAAAAATGAAATGCAATATTCAGCAGAAAAATATTTTATATAAAATATTTGTCAAATAATAGATTATCATTGACAAAAACAAATGTTTATGCTATAATTTCAATTAATTACGTGTTTTGATTTAGTATAATAACTGCATAGAATATATAGAAAGGGGTGATTTGGTTTTGCCTACATATAGTTACTTAGCAATTGATAAAGAGGGTAAGGAAAAGAAAGGCACGGTTAATTCATCGTCTAAAGACGAAGCGACCGAATGGCTTAAACAGAGCGGACTTGTAACAGTTTCGTTGGTGGACTCTCTCGCAATATCAAAAGAAATCAACCTGAAGTTCTTTGAAAAAAAGCCGAAACCTCGGGAGATGGCAGTGTTTTGTCGGCAGTTCGTCAGTATTCTGTCAGCAGGGGTGAACATAATTGCAACGCTTGAAATGCTTGGCGAACAAACCGAAAACAAGTGCTTGAGCCGAGTTATATGGGAAACACGGGCAGAGGTTGAAAAAGGCGAATCGCTTGCCGGTGCCATGTGGGTTAACAGGAACATATACACCGACATATTCATAACAATGGTTGAGGCGGGCGAAGCCTCAGGTAGCTTAGACGTGTCGTTCACCCGAATGGCAGAGCAGTTTGAAAAAGATGCGGCACTCAGAGCCAATATGAAAAAGGCGACGATTTACCCTGCCTCGATTGCATTTGTGGCAGTCGCCGTTATTGCATTGCTGTTGGTGTTTGTAATCCCCACCTTTGATGAAATGTTTGCCGATTTGGAAACAGACATTCCCGCATTAACCGTAGCAGTTATTGCCGCAAGTAATTTCCTCTTGTCGTATTGGTATATTGTGTTAATCGCAATTGCACTGTTAATCATTGTTATCGTAAATGCTTCAAAAAGCAAATCGGGTAAATATTTCCTCGGAAAAATCACTATTCGGCTACCGCTGTTCGGTAATCTCACGGTGAAAACCGCCTGTGCGAGAATGGCACGTACATTAAGCACATTAATAGCGGCAGGTATTCCCATGATTGAGGCGATTGATATAACTGCGGCAACCATGACAAACGTGTATTTCAGAGATGCGTTGTTAGCCGCTAAGGAAGAAGTGGCGATGGGTAACAACCTATCCGAACCCATTCAACGCTCGTCCTTGTTCCCGCCCTTAGTTCACCATATGTTGAAAATCGGCGAGAACACAGGCGGAATTGAGGGAATGTTGACTAAATTAGCCGACTATTACGATGATGAGGTCAAGAACGCCACCCAAGCGTTGATGGCGGCTATGGAACCGATAATCATTATAGCAATGGCGGGTATAGTAGGAACATTGGTAATATCGGTGTTGCTCCCGATGGCAGAAATGTATAACGCACTCGACGCAATGTAATAACAATTCACAATTCACAATGCACAATTCATAATTAATTCGAGGACAGAAGATGGATAAAGATAATATTATAGTCAATAAAAGTAAGAAATTCGCTGTTCGCATTGTGAAACTGTCACGTTATTTACAAGAAGAAAAACGGGAATTCGTTCTTTCAAAACAATTATTGAGAAGCGGAACAAGCATTGGAGCAAATGTAAAAGAAGCTATTCGAGGTCAAAGCAGGGCAGATTTTAATGCAAAAATGAATATCGCCTTGAAAGAATCATCGGAAACAGAGTATTGGCTCGAAATATTACATGAAACTAATTATTTGACCGATAGTGAATTTGAAAGCATTTACTCCGACAGCAAGGAGATTATCCGTATACTTATGAGCATTGTGAAAAATTCAAGAGTTAGATAAATTGTGCATTGTGCATTATGAATTGTGCATTGAAAAAGGTTTATTTTTCGGTGATAGCTGCCGATAAATATATAAGAAAAATAATTTTTAGGAGAAATTAATCATGAAAAAAATTCAACAACTTAAAAGCAAAAAAGGCTTCTCTCTCGTGGAACTGCTGATTGTTATCGCAATCTTAGCCGTTCTCGTAGGTATCATTGCACCGCAATACGTCAGATATGTTGAGCGTTCACGCCAATCCGCAGACATTCAAGTGGTCAACTCTATTGCAAATGCGATTACGACTACGGCAATGGACCCCATGTATGAAGACCTTATCCCGGCATCCGGCAGTAGTATAATCGTTCAATGGAGCAATACATCAGGTTTAATAACTGTTACTATTAATAATTTAAACGATGCAGCCGCCGACGATTTAGCGAAATCAATCACTGACATCGTGGGTACACAAGTCACACAAAGGTCAAACTTAGCTAAAACACTCCCCACCTATGTCGCATACCGCGTTTCTGATACCGGCGGAACTATCACATATGCAGGTCATGCTGTTCCTCCCTCTGCCACTCCCAGTACCGTTCGTGAATCATGGGATTACGCTTGCAGAAGTATCAGAGGTTAGTTTATCTGAATAAGTGGAATTACATGACATTAACAAATTGCCAAAACGCAAAGCGAATCGGCTTATTGGATATGATTATTCACAGGCGGGGTGTTATTATATAACAATATGTGTCATTAATAGACATGAATTGTTATGGAATCCACCTGTAGGGGCTGAACATAAGAGTTTGATGAATCAACCTCCCGTTCGCCCGCAACCTCCCGTTTGCCCGCAACCTCCCGTTTGCCCGCAACCTCCCGTTTGCCCGCCACCTAACGTTTGCTCGCAAGATACCGTATGCCCGCAAGATCCCGTTTTCATGCAACCACC
>Ga0123356_10000496_pt1 | contig 43882 bp, 41 predicted proteins | sample TergutEmb28metaG_2_FD_92546 | JGI IMG/M metagenome (GOLD analysis project Ga0123356, IMG submission 92546) | Embiratermes neotenicus P3 segment gut microbial communities from Petit-Saut dam, French Guiana - Emb289 P3 | ecosystem: Host-associated > Arthropoda: Insects > Digestive system > Gut ...
AGGCCTTGTATGTGATCTTGTCACTTTTTCCTTTACTCATAAAGGAATTCTATCATGTCTTATGTACTTTGTAAATTTTGACCATAAAAAAGGCTGCCCAAGATTACTTCTCGGACAGCCCCTTTTTTTTCTGCTGCTTGTTCCATACCGGCCTTTATTTTGCTATAATAATTTAATGGAAAATCCGGCAGCACCGCGCAGTTTTAAATTAAGCGAGTTTGAAGGTCCTCTTGATCTCCTGCTTTACATGATCCGCAAAAACGAAATTAATATTTATGATATCCCAATATCTCAAATAACAGAGCAGTATATATCCTGTCTGCGCAGCGCCGAAACACTGGAACTTGAAGATCTTACAAGTTTTCACACAATGGCAACGATGCTGCTCTACATAAAGAGCCGCACCCTTTTACCGGTGAAAATGGACGATGACTTTGGCGAAGACCCAAGAGCTGAACTTGTAGAGCGGCTTATTGAATATCAAAAGTATAAAAAACTCTCCGAGCTTATGGTTGAGAAAGAAAAAGAAAATGAGTGGATGATAGAAAGGCGAAGATTGCAGCACAATCTTCCTTTCGCAGAAGGCGATATGTGGGAAAAGGTTGATATCTGGGATCTTGTAAAAACATTTTCCTCTCTTACATTAAATCTCCCTGCGGAACGTATTATTGATCTTTATGAAGAAGTTACTGTAAATGAAAAAACAGCTCTGCTTTTTGAGTTCCTTGAAAACCGGGGTGAATGCAGATTTACAGATCTTGTTATAAGACAGGGAGCGCTGGATGTTGTCTGTTCATTTCTTGCGGTTCTTGAGGCGGCTAAAATGCGTCTTATCGAACTCTTTCAAAACCGCCTCTTTGGTGATATTCTAATCAGGGCCTTGAAAGAACAGGGAGAAAATTGTGACTGAAAATATAAAAAAAGAAATTGCCCTTGTAGAAGCAATTCTTTACATGGAAGGAGACCCGATAGACGAAGGAGCTATTGCGCGAATCTGCGGCCTTTCAAAAGATATTGTAAAAGCCGCCCTTGACAGTTTAAGTGAACGTTATACGTCAGCCGACTGCGGCCTTGAGTTATCGCGCATTGGCGGCGGTATTGTAATATCCGCAAAACGTGAGTTATGGGACAGCTTAAAGGAACGTTACGGTAAAAAAAATGAAGGAAAAATTTCCCGCGCCGCCATGGAGACGCTGGCCATCGTTGCATATTCCCAGCCTGTTACGCGCCTTGAAATAGAAAAAATCCGCGGCGTGTCCGCCGATAACATGATTAGGCTGCTTCTTGAAAAAGGCCTTGTGCGCGAAGCCGGTAAAAAAGATATCCCCGGCCGTCCTGTAATGTACGGCACTACAAAAGAATTTTTAAAACTGTTTCATCTTAACTCAATTGCTGATCTTCCAAAACTTGGAGAAGGTGACATTGAAAAGTTCGAGCTTGAGGGGGACAAGTATTAGGCTGCAGGTTTATCTTTCTCATGCCGGAATTGCTTCAAGAAGAGCGGCGGAACAAATCATAGCTGAAGGAAGAGTTTGCGTTAACGGAGTTGCAATTACATCTATGGGGAGCAGGGTGGAAGACGGGGATCTTGTACTCCTTGACGGCAGGCCTGTCCAGTTGGAAAGCCGCATGCTTCATCTTGCCTTGAATAAACCTCCGTGCTATCTTTGCAGCTCAAGCGATCCGCAGGGGAGAGATCTGGCTCTTGGGCTTCTTCCGGCAGCTATAAAAGAGAGGCTTTACAGCGTAGGAAGACTTGATTATATGTCATGCGGCCTTATCTTTTTCACAAACGACGGAAATTTTGCAGGCCGTCTTGGACACCCAAGTTCTGGTCTTGAAAAAGAGTATATTGTCGAGGCTACAGGGATAATTCCCGATACTGTAATTGATGCTTTTAACTGCGGCGTAACAATTGATAATGAGCATTACAAAGCGAAAATGGCCGTAAAAACAGGGCGTAAATCCATGAAAATAATTCTTGTAGAAGGTAAAAACCGCGAGATACGAAGGGTTTTTTCCCATTTCCGCCTGCATCCCTGTCTCTTGCGCAGAATAAGAATCGGCTGTGTTTTACTTGGAGATTTAAAGGAAGGAGAATCACGTTCCTTAACAGAAGGTGAGATTTCCAAACTCTTAGGGCAAGGAGAAAAAAATGGTAATAGCGATTGACGGGCCTGCAGGATCCGGAAAAAGCACTATAGCAAAGATGCTGGCAGAAAAATTAGATTTTACTTATATAAATTCAGGCAAATTGTACAGGGCAATTACCCTGGGCTGCATTCGCATGAATATTGACATCACAGATAGTGAAAAAGTGGTTGAATTTGCCAAAAATACCGATATTTCCTATGAAAAAGACAGTGTTCTTCTTAACGGGGAAAATGTAACCGGGCTTTTACATACCGATGAAATGGACAGGTTTTCCGCTCCCTTGTCTTCGATTGTTCCTGTAAGGCATATTGTTAACGATATTATCCGCCGTCTTGCAGGCAGTTGCGATATTGTGGTGGAGGGAAGGGATATGACAACTGTTGTTTTTCCGGATGCCGAAAAAAGGTTTTACCTTGACGCCTCTGCAGATTCCAGGGCAAAAAGGCGTTTTGACCAGGGGGTCTCTAACCTGTCCCTGGAAGAGATAAAAACCGCAATTTTACAGCGTGATGAGATTGACAAAAACAAAATTGAAGGAAGCCTTAAAATTGCCGAAGGTGTGCATTATTTGGATACCAGTGGCTTGACCATTATTCAAGTTTATGAGAAATTGATAAAGAATATAGATTTTAAATTAAGGAAAAAAAATGGCCCAGAAGGAAGTGCGTACGGGAACTGCAGCTGAACGAGCGAAAGCAGGTGCTGGTTCTCCTTCGGACACTAGTCCGGCAAAAGACACAGAAAACATTCAAATTCAATTACAGGAAGAGTACTTAAAATCGCTTGAGCAGCTTGAAGAAGGCCAGCTTATAGAAGGAAAAGTAATCCAGGTAACTTCAGATCAGGTTTTTATTGATGTGGGTTACAAGTCGGAAGGAAAAATTCCCATATCGGAATTTTCAGAAATTCCAAATATTGGAGATCCTGTATCGGTTATCCTTATCGCAAAGGAAAACAAATACGGGGAAGTAATTGTTTCCAAACAAAAAGCGGATGCAAAACTTTTTTGGAAAAATTTGCGTCAGGCATTTGCAGATAAAAAGGCAGTTGAAGGAAAAGTAGAAAAGCAGGTGAAAGGCGGCTTTGATGTAAATCTTGGAGCCGGTGTACATGCGTTTCTTCCTGTCAGCCAGGCTGATGTTCAGAAACTTGACAAGCCTGAAAAAATATTAAATACAAAAATCAAGGTATATGTTGAGCGTCTTTATTCCGACGGGAAAATTAATATCGTTGTTAACAGACGCAAGTTCATGGAAGAAGACCTGGATCGCAAGAGAACTGACTTTTATGAGAACACTCCAATTGGCACAGATGTAAACGGCGTTGTAAAAAGTTTTACATCATTCGGCGCTTTTATAGATCTTGGCGGGTTTGACGGACTTCTGCATATTAACGATATGAGCTGGGGCCATGTTACGCGGCCCAAGGACTTTGTAAAAAAAGGCCAGGAAATAAAATTAAAAGTTATCCGCATTGACAGGCAGGAAAAAAGAATTAATCTTTCACTCAAACATTATTCTGATGACCCCTGGGTTCACTTTGAAGAAAAATATCATGTTAATGATATTGTAAAAGGCAAGGTAACAAAGCTTACGGATTTCGGCGCTTTTATCGAGCTTGAAGAGGGAATTGAAGGCCTTGCGCACATTTCAGAATTCTCCTGGTTAAAGAAAGTTCAAAAACCCCAGGATATGTTAAAGTCCGCAGACATGGTTGAGTGTATGATCCTTGGATACGATCTTCAGGCAGGAAGGGTGTCGCTTGGACTTAAGCAGGTTCAGGATAATCCATGGGAATCAATCGAAGAAAAATATCCTGTAGGCGCAAGAATAAAACGTAAAGTTGTGAAAGTTACAAATGCGGGCGCTTTTGTTGAACTGGAAGAAGGCATCGACGGATTCCTGCACGCTGATGATATGTCCTGGACAAGAAAAAGCAAGAACTATGGTTTACAGGCCGGCCAGGAAATCGAAGTAATGGTTATATCCATAGACACCGACAGCCGGAATATTAAACTCGGAGTAAAGCAGCTCTCAGAAGACCCCTGGAAAGATTTTAACGAAAATTACAAACCAGGCTCTCCTGTAGAAGGAGAAATTGCTTCAATCACAGATTTTGGATTATTCCTTAGAGTTCCGGGCGGTATAGAAGGACTTATTCATAAAACCAATCTTATTGAAAACCGCGAAGAAGATCCGGAAGAAGCGCTTAAAAAATACAAGGTTGGAGACAAATTAAAGGCAATAGTCCTTGAAGTGCACAGTGATAAACAGAAAGTTGCATTCTCGCTTCGCGATTATCAAAAGAAGGTGCAAAGAGAGGAAATTTCCCGTTTTATGTCAAGTGAGGAATCTTCCGATTCTACATATACTCTTGGGTCTGTCCTTAAATCCAAAAATTCAAAACAAGAGAATTAAGGATTTAAAAGATACCTTCACAAGTATTTTTATAAGGGACGGCAATGCTGTCAAAGATCGATGTAAATAAATTCAAAACTCTAATTGAAATTAATTCCTTAATTAATTCAAACTATAAAGACACTAATGTTCTTTTGACAAAGATTATGGAATCTGCAACACTGCTTTCCGATGCGCAGGCAAGCAGCCTTTTACTTCTCAACAAGGAAAAAAACGCCCTGCATTTTGAAGTAGCGCTTGGCTCCAAGGGAGAACAGATAAAAAAATACACAATAAAGTCCACAGAAGGTATTGCAGGCTGGGTAGTGCAGAATAATAAAGCGATTATTGTAAATGATGTCCAGAAAGACAATAGGCATTTAAGCAGTATCGGAGAAGAAATAAATTACAAGTCAGAAACGATTATGGCAGTTCCCATGAGGATAAAAGACGATTGTATCGGAGTTCTTGAAGTTATAAATAAAAACGGGAACGAAGGCTTTTCGCAGGATGATATTGAGTGGCTTGAGATCTTTGCAAACCAGGCGGCTTTGGCAATTGTAAATGCAAAAAACATGGAAGAGGCAAAAGGCGAGATTCAAAATCTGCAGGAAAGGCTGCATAAGGATCAATACAATACAGTAATAATAAAAAGCCCCTGCCTGCTTGAAAAAATGGAAATTATTGACAAGGTGGCAAAGACAGATTCTTCCGTACTGCTTTTGGGAGAGAGCGGAGCAGGCAAGGAAATTTTCGCAGAGCAGATACACCTAAGAAGCCCGCGCAGAAACGCCGCCTTTATAAGGGTAAATTGCGCAGCTTTGCCGGAAGGCCTTTTGGAAAGTGAATTGTTCGGGCATGTTAAAGGCGCGTTCACAAATGCAATCGCAAACAGAAAAGGAAGATTTGAACTTGCAGATAACGGAACGATTTTTCTTGATGAAATAGGGGATTTACCCCTTTCCTTACAGGCAAAAATCCTTCGTGTAATACAGGAAAGAAAGTTTGAAAAAGTGGGCTCTGATATAACAATTACAGTGAATGTCCGTATTATTGCCGCTACGAACAAGGATCTTGAGGAACAGGTAGAGAACAAGAAGTTCCGCCAGGATTTATACTACCGCCTGAATGTTTTTCCGGTTACCATTCCGCCCCTAAGGGACAGACCCGAAGATATTCACGAACTTGCCTTTTTCTTTCTTGATAAATTTATGAAAGAGACAAAAAAGCAGTTTGAAGGATTTACACAGGATGCGCTTAAAGCTATGCTTGCCTATCCATGGCCAGGCAATGTACGCGAGCTGCAAAATTGCGTTGAGCGTGCCTGCGTAATGGGAATGGGTAAGTTTATAAGGCGGGAAGATTTGTTTCTTAAGCCGGGCAGCGGCACAGAAACGGAAATTAATGAGCGCAATTTGAAGAATGCGATAAATGAATTTAAAACAGGCTTTATTTTGAAGGTGCTGGAAGAGAATAACTGGAATCAGACAGAGACCGCCAGGGCACTTGTCATACAACGCACTTATTTGTCAAGATTGATAAAAGAGCTTAATATAACATCCAAGGAGTAAAAATGCAAAACAACAGGGAAATGCAAAACCAGCAGAAGGACAGTGACAGCGGGAAAGTGCCCGCCGGAGAGAAAATCAATGATTTTATCCAGAATAACAGAAAGGGAATAATTGCAGCATTCGCCGTATTTGTTCTTGTGTTTGTTGGTTTTATTGCTTATTTTTTTATAAGCGATAATCTTAACAAGCAGGCGATTGCCGAAGTTGAGGAATTAAACCGGAGATTTATAGATCTGCAGCAGGATATCCAGGAAGGATCTTCCACAGATATGACAGAAAAGCTGCTTGCGGATTTAATTGAATTTGCCCAGAAAAAGAGCAAATTTCCCGGCAGTAAGGCATGGTCTTTGGCTGGGCAGATATACTCGCAGAGAAAAGATTGGGCGCTTGCAGAGGAGGCATGGTTAAATGCCGCAAAATCAGGGGAAAAAACCTACCTTGGACCGATAGCCTTATTCCAGGCTGCCGCAGTCTGCGAAGAGCAGGGGAAGTATGAAAGAGCAATTGAGCTTTACAGGGAATGCGTTTCCCATCCTTTTGAGTTTCCGGCAGCCCCCCGCGCTCAATTTTCCATAGGAAGGCTTAATGAGCAAATAGGAAATTTTCCTGATGCAATAGAAGCATACAGAGCGGTAACTATAAACTGGCCTGAAATTCCTGTCTGGCAGAACCTTGCAAGAAGCAGAATTACAGCCATCGAGATTAGATGAATATAAAAGTCATCTCTTTTTTTTCAGCATGTGTTTTACTTGCAGCCTGCGGAATAGATGAGTATTATTATCTTCCGCAGGTGAATCCTTCTTCTGTAGCAAGGGTTATGAATACCGATGCTGAAATTAGAATTCCGTCCATAACAAGTTTTAGTTATGCAACTGGATACATTATTTTTTATAAAATATACTTGAGTAGTTTTGATGCAGGCTCATGGGAAAATCTTGGACTTATACATTCAACCCTTGTTAGTGATTATAATGCGCTTTTGCCATTTACAGACCCTGCAAATACAACATTAATTACATCCTTGAATACATTTACAAACCGCAGATACCACGAGCTTGAGTTTCCGTTAAACAGGGACCAGGGAATACTTGATATAAGATTTCCTACACAGGATTTGGAATTTCCAACAGGTACTTTTACTCTTCCAAATTCAAACATAACAGGGGAGCCAGTTCTCCTTGAACGTTCTTCAAGGCTAATTTCTCCTGAACCTGACGGAGACCCGTATTTTAGAAATACATCCGGCCTTAATAATTCAGTTAATACCGATGTTGCCCTTGGAGCAAATAACGCATCGCAGCATGCTTATGCCGCCATGTATATTTGTGCTATAGGGCAGAACCCTCAGAACTTTTCCAGAATATACAGTAAGCCAACCTTTATCAGCGTCTTTAAACTTCCTAATGCATATTAAACTCTAGCGGGCATAGTAGTCTCCCATAAGCATTACTAATCATAATGTATATTCTGTCTACCATTGTATTTAAAGCTTTTTATAAAGAAAGCCGAAAACATCAAAATATGAAGCGTATTCATTCTTATCATCAATAATATTGCGCGCAAGAACTTCCCTGCGTCTTAACGAAAAAAGTGATTCATCTTCTTTTAAGCGGCTGTTTCTGTAAACCTTCTCATCTTTTGCCTTAACAAAATCAATTCCAGATTCTTTGACATAAGAGAAACCCCATAATAAAGATGTTAATGAATGTTTTTTAATGCCTGTATCTATATAAAAACAGTTTGCGTTATTTATCTTTATTCCCCCAGGAAGACTTTTATTTAAATCATTGATAAATTTTAATCCGTTAAACTCTTCTTTTAAATCCACTGATGCAATCTCGCAGTCTGCGCTGATTCCGGTTGTTAAGGGTGAAGAAAATTCCATTTTAACAAGAGGATTAAAACCCTGTGTATAAATTACTGGAATACATGCCCTCCTTAATGACATTGAAAATATCTCAATAATGCTTAAATGGCCGTGAAATACTGCGCTTCCTTCTTTGGAAAAACTGAATATCATTCTGTAAATTACAGGATCATTCTTTACAGACATTTTATCGTTAACGCAAGTATCCGCATGGTTAACGTTAATATCCTCTTTATCCTGTTCATCCAGGCCGGTTTCTTTTTTACAAACCCCGCACGAACTGCATTTAACTTTACATGAAGGTGTACGAATACAATTAATGGATTTTTCATATTCTATTTGCAGATAATTTTTTGAAACACCGGAATCAATATCTGCCCATGGCAGAGGATCATTTTTGCCGGAAAAGACAGACTCTGCATAAGATGAGTTTTTTTCAAGCACGCAATGCCATGCCTGTCTGTCAATAAACTCATTCCAGGGATCCAGCCTGCTTCCGCTCTTCCAGGCTTCTTCACAAAGAAGGCCTGCTCTGTAATCACCTCTGCTTAAAAGACCCTCAATTTTTAGAATAAGGGTATCGGATGTGCTTACTTTGTGTCCCAATGGTTTTAACTTTGAACGGATAAAAATCATTTTTCTTTCTGCTGTTTCACTGTCCATCTGGGATGCGCATTGATAAGGCGTATGTGGCTTTGGTATAAATATTCCTATGTTTATATTAAAATGCATTCTGGTTCTGCGTCCGACATCTGTAATAAAATTTACAATTTCTTCTTCTTCATTTTTCATCTGCATCTGATTGCTGCATGCAGGCGGAAGCCCAATCATAAAATAAAATTTGGCTCCTCTCCAGCCGCTTTCTTTTGCTTTTGTCAGAATAGAAACTACGCTGTCATAAGTTACTTCCTTATTAATTGCAAGCTGCCAGTAATCAAGAGGGGTTTCAACAGCAAATGTAAGTCCGCTCTTTCTTGTAATTGAAATTTTTTCAAGAATTGGCAATGAAAAGCCTGACACTTTAAGCGACGGCAGTTGAAAAGAAACTTTCTTCTCTGAGAACTTTTTATTCAGGCTGTCTATGAGCTCTCCAATCCCATTATAATCTCCGGAGGAAAGTGATGAAAGGCTTATTTCCTGCCATCCGCCCAATTCAATAAAATCATTAACATGCGAAATTATTTGTTCCATATTTTTCTGTCTTGCAGGCCTGTACCAGAATCCTGCATGACAAAACCTGCATCCGTTCGGGCAGCCGCGCATTATTTCCATCGAACCGTGATGCTGTATTATTTTCATACTGGGAATGGGGTATACGGCTGCGGGCATGTTATTAAAAGCAAAACCAGATGTAATAGCTCGCTTTGCTCCACTTTTTCCTTTTACCCAGATATTCGGATGACATGCAATTTTTTCTCTTTGAGCCGCTCTGCTCTGCCCTTCCTTTTTTAACAGAGCCAATTCTGATACTAAATCAAAAAATCCGCTTTCAGCTTCTCCCATCCAGAAAGCATCTATAAATGGCGAATACGGCGCTGGATTTGATACAGCAGGTCCCCCTGCGATTATTAAAGGATGATTTTCATCCCTTTCATCACAGTGCAGCGGTATCTTTGAAACATCAAGCATAGTAAGAATACCGTTTAATCCCAATTCATAGCCAAGAGTAAACATTAGAAGATCAACGCAGAATAAAGCAATTCCCGTATCAAGTCCGTAAAGAGGTATTTTATTTTCGCGTAACATTTTTTCAAAATCGGGAGCCGGCGCAAAACTGCGATCGCATGAAACATCTTCTAAATTATTTATGCAGTTATATAATATTCTTACAGCCTGATTACCCATTCCTATCTCGTAGAGATCCGGAAACGCAATCAGCGTTCTGTAGTTTTTTTCAACTTTTGCAATTCTGCCTGCTTCGCCGCCGGTATAACGGCCGGGTTTTTCAACATTCAGTAATTTTCCGCCCAGCTCTTTTACAGGATCAATATAAACCGTCAACGATTATACCTTCTTATAAAAATGCTCAAAGCAAGGCCGATGCCTATCATCGAAGTCATTACAGAGGAGCCGCCGTATGACATGAAAAGAAGCGGAAGTCCTGTAATGGGCATAATACCCATAGTCATGCCTACATTAATAATAAAATGAAAACTGTACATTCCGGCAAGCCCTGCGCAGATATATCTTGCAAAGGGATCTACAACGGTTTTCATGATGGCTAAAAGCCTGTTGCAGATTAAAAGATACATGGAGAAAATGAAAAGCCCTCCCAGAAAACCTGTCTCTTCAGAAAAAATTGAAAAAATAAAATCCGTGCTTTGCTCAGGTAAAAATCTGTAATGGCTTTGTGTGCCCTGCAAATATCCTTGCCCTGCAAAACCGCCTGCTCCTATTGCAGTTACTGACTGAATAATATTCCAGCCTGCGCCGCGAGGGTCTACATTTGGATCCAGAAAAACAATAAGCCTCATTATCTGATAATTTTTTAATACAACACGGGCAACATAGGAAACGCTTATCGAAAATACAATTATGGCAGAAATATAAACTACCCAGAAAAAATATCTTTTTTTGTATTTAATATATCCAAAGAGCGCAATGGCTGCAATTAATACAAAGAAAAGAACAGTAATAATTACAATTCTTATGCTGGTAAGAACGGCAAGAAACGGCAGGGTTCTTTGCAGTATAAAAGTCTGCCATAAAGGCAGAACAAGGAAAATCCCTGTCAGCGCAATACAGGAAACCATAAACATCACATAACGCATTGCAATTCCTGACATAAACATCATTGTCAGCAAGATTGCAACATAGACAAGCGCTGTTCCAAGATCCGGCTGAAGAAGGACAATGCCCATTGGTATAAATACAATCACGCAGCTTACCAGGAAACGTGAAAATGTTTCCCGGTTCCGGTCGGTATCAGCAAGATAGCGCGCAAGAAGTATGATGACAGAAATCTTTACAAATTCCGACATCTGTACACCGAATGAGCCAATGCGAAGCCACCGGGCGGCATTATATATAACATGTCCGAATAACAAGGTATATAAAAGGGGAATCAGGGAAATTATATATATGTATATTGAGAAATTATAAAATTTTCTGTAGTTAATCAGAGAAAGCGTAACGGCTGCAGTCAAACCTGCAAATGCCCAGATAATTTGTCTTAGATATTCATTTGAAACAAGAACACCGTCAGAATTTACTCCTGATGAATAAATAAAAAGTACGCCCAATGTCATAAGAATCAGTACAGGAAGCAGAAGTAAATAATCGATTCTTAAAATATCACGCAGATTCATTATTATACATTGCTCCTATAGCCACAATGCGCGTCTTGCTGTTTCAAAATCCTGATTCGCAAAATACCCCTGAAATATTATTGCCGCAACCTGAGTCGGACTTGCAATCTGATATGTAGTAGATTCAAAAATTACCGTAACTACAATCTTGTCTTCCGGATTTGTGCTGTTAAACGGAGCATAAGCTGTAAACCATAAATGCCAGCGATCATCAAGGCCAATTTGCGCAGTTCCTGTTTTCCCCGCTACCTGAACAGGAATAGCTCTGGAATTTAAAAGCTGGGCAGTTCCCATGCTTACAACAGTTCTCATATCCTGCCGTACCGCTTCAAAGACTGCAGGACTTATATTGCTCTCATGCAATATTTGAGGCGTTACAACGCTTTCAATTGCATTTGTTACAGGATCACGGACTTCTTTTAATACATGAGGTTTATATATAATCCCGTCATTTACAAGCATGCAGATCATATTGCTCATTTGCAGCGGAGTAACAAGAGTATAACCCTGTCCTATTGACATGTTCATTGTATCACCTAACACCCATCTTTCATGGAAACGGCGCTCTTTCCATTGAGGTGTCGGAACAAATCCGGGTATTTCCTGGGGAAGATCAATACCTGTAAGGGATCCAAACCCGTAATCCAGGGAATAATTTACTATTCTTTCTGCTCCTACATTATCTCTTCCCACTGTCATGTAGTAAATATTGCATGAAAGACTAAGAGCACTTCTTAAATTAAGCCTGCCATGTCCGCTTCTTCTTTCATGGCAATGCCAGGGGCGCCCTCCGTAATTAATTAATCCGCGGCAAAGAATTGTCTGCTCTATGGGAAAAACATTGTCTGCATGAATTGCAGTAGACATGATGGTTTTAAATGTAGAAGCAGGAGGATAACTTGATTGAATTGCCCTGTTTATAAAAGGTTTTGCAGGATCGTCAAGCAGAGCCCTGAAGTCCGCAGCAAGCCCGTCTGTGAAAATATTTGGATCATACCAGGGGTGCGAAACCATAGCCAGAATTTCACCTGTTGAAGGCCGCATAACAACAGCAGCGCCGATACGCTGTCCGATTGCCTTTTCTGCAAGGGTTTGCAGCCTTGCATCAATTGTCAGAACAAGGTTCTTTCCCCTCTCCGGAGGAACGCGCACAATGTTTTCCCTTCCGGCAATACGCCTTCCTCTGACATCTACCGTTCTTGTTTCCCAGCCCTGTTTTCCCCTTAAAAGTTCGTCATACTGCCTTTCAATGCCGGATTTACCTATCATATCACCCTGCTGATAGCCAAGATTGTACAGAGTTGTCAATTCATCGCGCGTAATATCCCCGACATAACCCAATATGTGTGAAAGGCTTCCCACATCGACATAGTTCCGCACGGATTTAATATGCCATGAAATCCCGGGTAATTCATTTTTTCTTTCTGCAAGAGATGCAATTGACGAAAATGGAACGTTAGATGCAATTTCAACAGGCTGGTAAAGCTGCAGGTACTGGTTTGGAAGTCTTCCTGTTATTTCATCAGAGGGTATATTTAAAATGCCGGATACGTAATTTATAACTGTGTCCATGCTTCCGCGCGGAACTTCCGCAGGCGTTATATTTACAGCAAATGTATCCCTGTTTATTACAAGAGGATTTGTAAAACTCCTGTCAAATATTTCGCCTCTCTGGGCAGGAATCGGATAAGTTCTTCTTGATATATCCTGCGCGCGCATGCGGTGGACTTCCCCTGAGAGAATCTGCATGCCAAAAAGCCTTGCGGCATAAACAAAAAAAACAATTACAAGAATTACCCTGAAAATTATTATTCTGCTTCCGTTATCATCATGCATAATATTATCCCCTTCCTATAAGAATAGGTTTGAATTTTCTTAAAAGAAGAAATAACAAGGGTGCGCTTAATGCGTTATACCCAAGCTCAATCCAGAAAGTTGATGTTATAAATGAATAAACAGGAATTGCAGGGCCGATAATAAGATGAAGTACTAATAAAAGCAGCGCCTTTATAATTGTCGCAACGGCGCAAAGAACGGCCGGCATAAAAATAACATCAAGAAAGAAAGAGCCCTTAAAAAGGCCTGCAAGCGCGCCGATTACAGTGCGTATAAAACTGTTTAGTCCAAGCGGGGCTGCTGAAAGAAAATCCAGCAAAAGCCCTGAGAAAAAACCTGAAACCTGTCCTGTCATTGACCCGTTTACATATGCGGAAAAAACCACAATGCAAAGGGCTAAATCCGGAACGACCTGGAATAGCGCAAAACTGCCTATTATTGTTGATTGTAATATGGCGGCAATGATACTAAAGATCACTGTCCAGATAATGCTTCTAGCCATCGCTATACTCCGCCTCTTCAGCTTCAATTACAAATACATATTCAAGTCTGGAAAAATCGGTCATTGGAACAATCTCAATTAATAAAGTAGTCTCGTACTCAAGCGTATTTATACTGTTGACTCTGCCAATATTAATTTCCGCAGGAAATATTCCTCCCATGCCGCTTGTAACTACAACATCGCCGATATTTATTTCTTCTCTTGCGCGTCTTGGCACAAAGTTCATTATAAGAGGCGCCTCCCAATTTCCATGCCCTTCAACGATACCTTCAAAACGGGAGACGGAAAGACGCGCAGAAACAAGGGAATTATTGTCGAAAATCGGCATGACAAGGCTTTCAAAAGCGCCGGTTTGTATTACCTTTCCGACAAGCGCCTGGGTGCCGTTTTGCCAGGCAACAACAGCCATGTTATTTGAAACACCGGAGTAGCTGCCCTTGTTAATTACAACTGCGGAAAAAAGATTATCAGGATCACGCCCTGAAATCTGGGCTGGAATACGGCGGTACCTTAAGGTCCTGGAAAAATCAAGCTGTTCTTTAAGACGTATATTCTCCTGATAAATTTCTGCGTTGCTTCGTTCAAGTTCTTCAAAACGATCAAGCTGCCTTAGGAGATCTGCATGCTCTTTTCTTAAATTCGCAAGCTCCCTTATGGAAAGCACAGTTCTTGATGTAAAAGAAGACACCTCGTAAATGCTTCCCCTGATGCCTGAAAAAATTGACAGCCCTGTATTTTTTACGCCGGAAATAAAATCCCTGCTTGAAAGCAAAAGCAAAACTGCAGAAATTATTATCAGAATTACAAAAACAAACACGGATGAATTAATCTGCGCTCCCGGAACTTTGCCTCTTGTGCGTGATTGCTTGCTTAAAATTCCGCGGCGCATAATACTATCCGTTTAGTCTGTCATAAATATTCTTTGTAAGGTCAGCGCCCTTTATATAATCAAAATATTTGCCCGCACCAAGCGCAACGCAGATTTTAGGCTGTTCTGCAATAATCGCAGGAACGCCTGTTTCTTTCTGAATAAGTTTATCAAGCCCTTTAAGAAGAGAGCCTCCGCCTGTCATAACAATCCCGCGATCCACAATATCCGCCGCAAGTTCAGGGGGAGTCTTTCCAAGCACTGTTTTTATTTCATCTACAATTTGAGTTATCGGATCACGCAGCGCTTCCCTTACTTCAACTGAATCAATTTCAAGCCGGCGCGGAAGGCCGGTAATTGCATCATTGCCTTTTACTTCCATTTTTTCGATTATTCTGTCCGGAGATGCGTTGCCTATTTCTATTTTTAATCTTTCCGCCATCTGCTCGCCGATTATAAGATTGTGAACGCTGCGTATGTGTTTAATAATGGAATCATCAAACTCATCTCCGCCGACCCTTATCGCGCTTGTTACTACCATGCCTCCAAGAGAAATGACAGAAATTTCGGTTGTGCCGCCTCCAATGTCAAGAATCATATGTCCTGCAGGCTCTCTTATCGGAATATCGGCGCCGATTGCTGCGGCAAGGCTTTCTTCTATTACGCGCACTTCCCTGGCTCCCGACTTGTACGCGCCCTCTTCTACTGCGCGCCTTTCCACTTCTGTAATGCAGGAAGGAACTCCTATAACCATTCTTGGTTTTACAAAACGATAACGCGGAAAAACACGATCTATAAAACAACGGATCATCTTTTCTGTTGATTCAATATCCGCTATAACCCCGTCACGCATCGGCCTTATTGCAATAATATTTTCCGGTGTTTTCCAGAGCATTCTTTTTGCATCAGCGCCGACAGCAACTATTCTTTTTGTACCGCGTTCAACCGCAACAACCGACGGCTCATCAAGTACAACGCCTTTGCCCTTTATATAAATGAGGGTATTACAAGTCCCAAGATCAATTCCAAAATCCGACGAAATGTTGCCAAACATGCCATTCTCCTTAAAACACTAATTAAGCCGCGCTCTTGCCCTTGCATGAGACGGATCCTGTCTAAATGCCATTCTCCATTCTGAACGCGCTCTTGTTGTGTCGCCTTTCATATTGTACAGTTCACCTAACTGAAAACGGACTTCCGCGTTTTCACCGGAAGTTTCAAGTATTCTGTTATATTGACTTTCAGCGCTGTCATAATCATTATTTTTTTTATGGATTTCAGCTAACAAAAGACGCGCTGTAATTACAGACATGGAATCAGGCGATGTTTCAATGCAGCGCTGCAAGTAGCCAAGAGCCATGGAATATTCATCCATTGCCATGTAAGAGCGCGCAATTGAAAGCAGTAAATTATCTGACACAGGTTTCCCCGGAATAAGAGCCTGTGTAAAGGAAATTACGCTGTTTCTGTAATCGCCAAAGGCAGCATACGCAAGACCAAGATATTCCGGAATATCCTGCGCATCATAATTTAGAGCATTCGCCATATTTAAATATTTAACCGCCAAATCAGCGTATTCAGCGCCTTTATTTCCGTATGCTTTTCCCAAAACATAATAAAGACGTCCGTCTTTTAACGCTTCTTTCTGCATGATTGCTTTTCTTAATGAGAAAATGCATATGTTAATAAAATTAAGCATGCTTTGATTATTAATCTGTGAAACACCCATCTGATATGCTGAAAAACCATTTATTGTAAGCAAAAAATAATCCAAAGGCCTGTCTATAAGCGCATTTTTACTGATTTCATATGCCATTTCATAATTTCCCTCATTCCAGACATGCAAAAGTTCTCTCCTTTCATTTCCTGCACCTCTATTTATCTGAGAAAACACAAAAATTGAAACGATAATTGCCGCCAAAGACAGGAAAACTATACCAAACGATCGAATTTTTTTGAGAAGATATATATGACGTCCATAATCGGACCATGTATTATTGCTTAACATTGCACCACAATTGGAATTCTACATAAATTTCTGATAAGTGTCAATTATTATCGTGAATTTTAAGTGAATTTTGCTTAATTTGTATTGAAAACAAAGAGAAAAGGATATATATTTTACTGGTGATGAACCAGGCTGCCGCCTTATCTGCCGCTTTTGCTGCATGATTAAGGAGGAAAGTCCGGGCTCCGCAGGGTATGATGCCGGGTAACGCCCGGGACTGATTTTAAAAAATGCAGGTCATTTTTTTTAATCAGGACAGACAGCGCCACAGAAAATAAACCGCCTGACTACTTAAAATGATACAAATATGCAGTTAATTCAGCTTATTATTTGTCATTTTAAGTAGTCAGGTAAGGGTGAAACGGCGGGGTAAGAGCCCACCTCGGCATTAGCAATAATTCCGGAGAAGGCAAGCCTCATCAGGAGCAAAGTCAAACAGCGTACAAACCAATGACCCGTTGGAAGTGCGCGGGTAGACTGCTAAAAAAGCGTTTGTAAAAACGTTTTAAGACAGATGGCAGCGCTCTGAAATTCCGGCCGTTAAAATAATGGTCAGGGTTTCAGATAACAGAACCCGGCTTATGGTTCATCACTTTTTTATTCTTCTGAATCGATGTTTATGATTTCCTCATCTTCATCGTCATCTTCGTATTCTTCATCTTCCATCTCATCAAGATCAGAGAGGGCTCCTGTATCTTCGGTATTGAAGTAATCTTCTTCGCCGTCTGCGGATTCTTCATAGTATAAAATGCGCGAACAATAAGGGCAAAAGACAAATTCCTCTCCAATCCGAACTTCGTTAGCAAACTGGACAGGAAGTATCATATGACAGCCCATGCATACATTTCCTTTAATCGCGATTATGCCAATACCCATCTTGTTTTTAATAATCCTTTCAAATTTAAAGACAACTTCGGTATCAAGATTTTCTGTAAGTTTACTCTCTTTTTTTCTCAGGGTTTCTATTTGTTTATGTTTGTCATTTATTTCTGCTTCTATCTTTTTTCTGCGCTCTTCAAGTTCCTTTTCCTGATTGTCAATTAAAGAAGCCTGCTGTTTAATCTGCTCATCCAGTTCTGCAAGAATACGCTCTCTTTGCTGCAAGTCTTTGCGGTACTGCTGCTCTTTTTCAAATGCATCCTTAATTTCCTTGTCAAGCGCTTCATATTCTCTTTGGGTGCTGACGCTATCCATGTTTTTTTCTGATTTTTCCCTTGCAGATTCAGCTTCAAAAAGCCTGTTTTTGTAATCCGCTTCTTCGGCTTTTACTTTTTCGTAGTCGGAATTTTTTTCGATGAAGGTTTTCTTTAACCTGGTTAAAAGTTCTTCCTGGGTTCCAAGCAGCTTGGGTATTTCCTGAATGCTTTTTTCAAGGCCGATTTTTTCATAGATGATCTCCTGCAAGGATCGCAGTTTATCTAAATCATTCTCAGTTACCATAGTCTAAATCCCTCCACAATAATTATAATGTCCTATACTTGTATTTCGTCCGTTCTACAGACAGATTCTGATTAATGGTCTAAATAATCCTTTAACCTGCGGCTTCTCTTCGGATGCCTCAGCCGCCGCAGCGCTTTTGCTTCTATCTGTCTTATCCTTTCACGTGTTACATTAAAATACAAGCCTACTTCCTCAAGAGTAAGTGAATATCCGTCATCAAGGCCGAAGCGCATCTTTAAAACTTCCTGTTCGCGCGCAGGAAGCGTGGAAAGAACGCCTCCAAGCTGTTCCTGAAGCACCTTAAAGGCCGTCTGGTTTGCGGGGTTTTCTACATCCTTATCTTCGATGAAATCGCCCAAAAGCGAATCTTCTTCCTCGCCTATCGGGGTTTCAAGGCTAATTGGTTCACGCGCGACATTTTTTACAGATTTGACCCTCAGCGCAGTCCAGCCGAGTTTTTCTGCAATTTCTTCATCGGTAGGTTCGCGTCCCAGGGACTGCAGAAGCTGCCTTGATTCTCTTACAACCTTGTTGATTTGTTCAATCATGTGTACAGGTACGCGTATTGTTCTTGCCTGGTCAGATATAGACCTTGTAATTGCCTGCCTTATCCACCATGTTGCATATGTAGAAAACTTAAATCCCTTCTGGTATTCAAACTTTTCTACTGCTTTTATAAGGCCGATATTCCCTTCCTGTACAAGATCAAAAAAGTGAAGGCCCCTGTTTGTATACTTTTTTGCAATTGAAACAACAAGCCTTAAATTTGCCCTTATAAGCTTGTCTTTTGCGTTTTTCATCATTACTCGGCCGTGGTAAATCTCGGCTGCCATCTGATTTATGCTGTCAATGGATTCTTCAAACTCGGCTTCCATGGCCTTAAGCTTTTTCTCCGTTACCTGCACAAGCCTTATTTTTTCTTTTATCTCATCTGATGAAAGGCCAAGTTCATTTTCAAGTTTTTCCCTTTCTACTTTGATTGTAAGGAATCTTCCGAGCGTGCGAAGCTCTTTTAATGAACCTACTTTAAGGTGTTTTTCAAGGCGTTCCTGTTCTTTTATGTAGCGTTTTATTTTTTTTGAAGCGATTATAAATTTGTCGGAGAATGCCTGTATTTCATCCTGATGCAGCTGCGTATTTTTTACCGTTTTCATAATACGCTTTCTGATGTTTGAGCAGTCCTTGTCTTCTTTATAATCCAAATCCTTTGCGATAAGCTGTTTTTTTAATTCCATGTAATTTCTTAAATCAACCTGTATTGCGCGTAAGGTATCCTTGTAAAATTGATTTAATCTGCGGTACTCTGTCATGTGCTCTGTTATTTCTTTTTTTGAAAGATTAAGTTCACGCATGTCTTTTTTGGAAAATGCCTTTTGCGCAATTACATAAAACTCGGGTATTACCATCCCTGATCTTTTGATTACATTTTTTACAATATTTTCGCCTTCTTCCATCTGCTTTGAAAGTTCTATTTCCTGCTCGGCAGTCAATAAATGCTCTCTTCCTATTTCACGCAGATAAAGTCTTATAGGATCATCAACAAGAGATGATTCCTTGTCAGTTCCGGCGGCAGCCCTGCTCTTCTTGGCGGATTCCTGATTCTTTTTTGCATCAGCCTCATCTTCTTCAGATGCGTTTTCCTCTTCTACAAGCTGGACATGATTGGCTTCAAGAAGGGCAAGCACTTGCTCTATTTTATCCGAGTTTGTTATGTGCTCAGGAAGAAAATCAGAAAGTTCTTCATATGAAAGAGTCTTTTTTATTTTTGCGAATTCAAGCAATTTTATAATGGCAGGATCCATAGCTCCGGCTTCACCGTCAACCAATGAAATACCATTATTTTCTTCTGTCGCATCCGGTTTTATTTTTATGTTTTTTCTTTGTACAGGCTTACTGTAAAAATACTTTATAAGAGGCTGTATATTTTTGCATCTTAATTTAATAAAATTCTGCATTAACTATTTCCCTTCCAGCTCCCTGATCTGGGAATCGATATGTAATTTTTCCGCAAGTAATTCATCAATATAGATTAAATTTCCATCTTTGCGCTCGCTTTCCCGCATCTGCGCATTAATCTCCAAAAGTCTTTTTTCAAGTCTTTTCTTTTTTATTTTTTTTATTCCATCCTCCATGAATTTCTGCGAATCACCCTTGAACTCGCCGGATGTTCCCCTCTCTGCAATATAATTGCGCAATGACTCATCATTAATTCTGGCCAAAAGAGAGTCTGTTCCGCTCTGGTCATGTATATAACATTCTTCCAGAGCGATAAAAAGTTCCTTAGCCGCAGGATCATCAATTTCCCTTATCTCCAAAGCACTGCGCAATTGCCTGTACAATTCCATATTAAATGCAACGATAGTAAGAAGACTAAGTTCGGCATTTCTTTTTATTTTAAAATTATTCTTTGCCGAAGATTCAGTTTTATTTATATTAACGTCCTGGTACTTTTTGGAATTACCCCCTGATTTCCATTGTAAATAATCCTTTTGCACCGCACTGCGCTGTATTTTATAAATATCTGCGATCCTTGTGATACTGTCAGATATTTCAACTTCAGAATCCAGCGAATCAAGATACGGAAACATAAAAGCTGCCGCACGATTAATATCACCTTCTGTTGAAACATACTGAAGCTTGCCGCGCAAAATAAGGTACTCAAAATCATTTATAGTAAATTCCAGGGTTTTTTTCAATACCTCAGGGCCGAATTTTTGCAAAATATCCGCAGGATCCTTGTAATTAACGGTTTTTTCACCAGAGATTTCATCTTTTAGGCCTTCCTGTAAATCAGAAAGCATACAGGAAAGACCATTTTTACGGCATGTAATTATTGCCTTGTATGCGGCTTTCTGGCCTGCCTCATCACTGTCAAAAATAAGAATAACTTTATCAACCCAGCGTCTTAGCCAGCCTGCCTGTTCATCTGTAAAGGATGTTCCTAAAGGCGCCACAGCATTTACAATTCCCGCCTGATGCAGTGCCATTACGTCCATATAACCTTCCGCAAGATAAACGCTTTTTTTCTGCCTCATTTCATTCTTTGCAAGATCTATCGCAAAAAGAGTCTGCCCTTTTTTGTATATCTCCGTTTCCGGCGAGTTTATATATTTTGGAGGCTCTCTTCCGTCAGGCTGAACGGCAGCTGGCAGCGCTCTTCCGCCAAAGGCAACGATTCTTCCCTGTCTGTCTGTTATTGGAAACATCAATCTTCCGGAAAACAATGAGAATGTTTTGTAATTGGAAGAAAAGAGTCCTGATTTTTCCAAAAAATCATTTGAATATCCTTTTTGCCTCAGAAAATTATGAAGAAAATCCCTGTCTACAGGAGAAAAACCAAGTTTGAAAAGACTGATTATCTCCTGCGAAAAACCTCTTTTTAATATATATGAAAGCGCTTCTTTCCCGGCTTCTTTTTCATGTAAAAAATGCATGAATGTATTTGTAGTTCTGCGGTACAATTCAAAAAGCTCTTCTTTTAAAGAGCTGTCATTTTCAATCTTACTATAGCTTCCTTCTTCGTAAACAATTTCTATTCCAATTTTACGCGCCAGACTTTTTATCGCCTCCGGATATGTAAGCTTGTCCATTTCCATAACAAAATTGATAATGCTCCCGCCCTTGCCGCAGCCAAAGCAATGGTACATTTTTAAATCCGGATCCACTTTAAATGAGGGCGTTTTTTCCTGTCCTCCGCCGTGAAAAGGACATCTTCCCCAAAAACGTCCGCCTTTTTTTTCAAGCCTTACATAATCGCCGACAACAGAGATTGCATCAAGGCGTGTATTTACTTCATCAATTGTTGATTTTGCTATCACAAAATAAACCTCTTTATCAGGGCCATGAAGGTTTTGTAAATAGCTGGCCTGCTCTTATATGTTCATCATGAGTTCTGGAAAAGTAATGCCTTCCGCTTGCAACATCCGCAAGCCGGAAATATAAAAAGTTAGTTCTTTCCGGATACATTGCAGCGTTAAGGGAAACAAATCCTGGAGCTGAAATCGGCCCCGGCGGCAAACCGCGGTGTATGTATGTGTTGTACGGATTACGTATCTGCAGATCCTGATTTAGAATAACATTTGGATGAGGTCTGCCGAGTATTTCTGTAATGATATACTCTACAGTCGCGCATGATTGCAGCCCCATATTTATTCTTAAACGGTTAAAAAAAACACCGGCCATTAAAGGCGCTTCATCCGGAATTCTGTATTCACGTTCAACAATGGATGCTATTATTACTTTTTCGTTTAGTTCCAACGCAGTAAATACATGATATGAAGGATATATGGTTTCCAGCCTTTCAAAAAAGTTATCCGCCATTTTTCTTACAACCTGATCCGCGGGAAAATCCTTCGGGAAAAAATATGTATCCGGAAAAAGATAGCCTTCCATTGTCTGATTCGGTATACCGTATTCTCTTACAATCGAAAGGTCTCTTGCCGAAGCAATAAAACTTGAAGCTGAACATATGCCTGCATCTTCCAGTATTATTGACGCTCTTCTTATCGTTACTCCTTCCGGAATTGTAACGCTGTGAAGTATTTCTCTCCCGGAAACCAAAAGACGGTGAATTGCAAGTATGCTTGCAGGCATTTCAATTCTGTATGTACCCATTTTAATATGCTGATTACTGATACGGCAAAGTACATTCCAGATATGCCTGTTATTTATAAGGCCTGTTCTTTCCAGCCGAAGTCCTACAGACTGGGAAGTTTCTCCTCTTCTTACTTCAATTAAATAACTGCCGTCTTCATCCTGTTTTATGGCATCAAAATCTGATATATTATTATTCCTTTGCATATTCTGCGAAGGATAGTTAAAATACATTACTGCGCCCAAAGCCAATGTTATAAAAATGACAGATAACGCAACCAGAAAGGAAAATATTCCGAAAAATACCGAGAAAAATGATTTTTTTTTCTTTTTATGTTTCACTTTTGCCAATTTCCGCTCTCCCTCCCCGGATTGCTCCAAAGAGCGTTTAAATTGATATTTCCAAACCCTCATAAGCGAGGGTTAATTCGATTCCTTTTAGATTCATTCTCTCCAAATACCATTTTGCAGACTGTAGAATCCCGTAAAGTTTCTGATCATCGTATGTAGGATCATGATGAAACATTACCATGTGCTTGATATTCCAGTTAGCTGAAAAGTCTACAGCAAGGCTGAATGCGCTGTGACCCCAGTTGTATTTTTCGATTGCTTCTCCAAGTGTGTACTGGCAGTCAATGACAATCAGGTCGGCGTCTTTAAAGAAGGCTGTGTTTTCTTCGTTCTTTATAAAATCCCCTGATGTCAGCTCTGTATCTGTCGCATAAATAAAACGCTTTCCGTTTTCGCAAACGCAGTAAGCGTAAGATCCGCCAGGGTGGTTCATTTTCTTTGCGCTGACGCTGCGCCCGCAGATATCAACATCATTTTCCATGTAATGAAATGTTTTTGCAGACCCCATAAGATCAAGATGAACCGGAAAATAAGGAGGAAGCATCTGTCCTCTTAAGACCTGTTCAAGACCGCCAACAGGTGAATAAAAATCAATTTTCACGGCAGGATTATAACAGGGCGCAAAAAACGGCAAACCCTGAAGATGATCCCAATGAAAATGAGATAGAAAAACATGGAATTGATTTATCTTTCTTTTTTCATGCGCCTGCTCCATTCCAAGTTCCCGCAAGCCGGAGCCGCAGTCAAAAACAATACAACTGCTGCTATTGCTGTCTTCAAAATCGACGCTCACACAGGGGCTGTTTCCGCCTACAGTGCCGAATAACCATGGAGGAAGCCCTGCAAGAAAACGTTCTCTTGTTTCTGCGTTTTCAAGGTCTTCAGGCGTTATTTGCTCCACAATCGCAGATATTTTACTTTTGATCCGGGAAGGCGAAGTTGGTGTGGGAATAGAGCCGCGAACTCCCCAAAACTTGATATTCATTATTCTCCCCCTGTACTGCGGAAACTTCGCTTTTCTATACCGGATTTAAACGCTTCTCTTTTAATTATCGGCTGCTGATCGCGCATCTTCATATTTTCATTTATTTCATTTTTGGTATGCAATTTCCCCTGATTTATCCCCGGACAGCCGGAAGCTGCCAATTCCCAGTTTTCGCAGGAGGATACGATTGATTCCCAAAACGGAAAAGTAACACACTGAAGAGGCCTTGAATCATAGACAGTACAGCCGCAAACTCCCCATAAAATGCAGTCTTTGTTGGATTTTTCCTTTAAAGAAAGGACTTCTTCCCCCCTGAAGTCTGTAACCCAGCGGCAATAAAGATTTAAAAGCACATTTGTGTCAATTTTTAGCGCTGAAGCAAGACTATTCATATCATTTTCTGATAAAAATACAAAACCTGCGTCATACCGGCAGCAGGATGAACATCTTTTACATGAAAATTTTAAGCCTGATGCATAAAATGGCAATTTTTTCATTAGTAGGGCGATTATATCACTGTGTTTAAGTTTTATCAATATGCGTACAGGTATTTTATTTTACAATTATTTATTATATAATTATAATAAGCAGTTTAATGACTTGCTCCGGCCTTAACACAGGAGATTCCATGAAAAAAGTGATTCTGTTTTTTATATGTCTTAATATTACAGCTCTTTTCAGCGCGCATGCACAGCCGCATTACAATCACTTTGCCCTTGAGCATTTAAGAAACAGTCTTGATTACCTTATGCAGGGTGATTATTATAACGCAGTAATTTCAAGCAATCAGCTTATAAGAATAGATCCCAATTCGGCCATTAACTATATAATAAGGGCCAGGGCCTTTTATGAAATGAACGAATATGACAGGGTTATTTTAGACTGTAACCACGCTATAAGGCTTGACAGAAACAATGCTGCAGCTTATACAATTCGCGGAAACGCGCATGGTAAGAAAGGCGATTTTACATTGGCTATTTCAGACTGGCAGGCTGCCATAAGAATAAACCCGGGTATTTCAGAAGCTGCGCATAATATTGAACTGGCGCGTCAGCAGCAGGAAAAACAGTAATTTAGTGCCTTCCAATATCCTTACGGTAATGCATTCCCTCAAAGGAAACTAAACCGGCCGCCCTGTAAGCTTTTTCAAGGGCAGTTTCCAAAGACGAGCCTGTTGCGCAGACACCCATAACTCGTCCCCCCGATGTCAGAAATGTCCCGTCTTTGTATTGTGTTCCCGCATGGAATATAAAGGCATCGCTTTCAATTTGTCCCTTAGCGTTTAATCCCTTAATTGCAATTCCTGTCTTAAAATCCGAAGGATAACCGCCGCTTGCAAGTACAATGCATGCAGAATGCTCATTCTTCCATTTTATTTCTATTTCATTCAATCTGCCGTCTGTAACAGCTTCAAAAATGTCAAAAAGGTCCGTCTCTAAAAGAGGAAGTATTGCCTGTGTTTCTGGATCTCCAAAACGGCAGTTATATTCAATAACATAAGGTCCTTTTTGTGTAAGCATAAGCCCAAAGTAAAGGCATCCCTTAAATAAAATACCCTCATTCTGCAAAGCGTTTATGGTTGGTTTAATTATTTTTTCCTCACAGACAGAGGCAATCTCCTTTGTGTAATAAGGATTCGGCGCAATCACACCCATTCCTCCTGTGTTTGGTCCAAGGTTTCCGTCATTAATGCGTTTGTGATCCATCGAAGAAATCATTGGCTTGATTGTTTTCCCGTCTGTGAATGCAAGTACTGTAACTTCCGGCCCTGTAAGAAACTCCTCTATTACAACACTGGAACCGCTGGAGCCGAATATCTTTTTACCCATCATTGATTCTATTGCATCCAGAGCTTCCCTTTGATTTTCCGCTATTATTACTCCCTTGCCGCGGGCAAGCCCGTCCGCTTTAATTACAAGAGGAAAATTTACAAAAACCGATTTTATATAATTGCATGCATCATTTGGATCTGTAAAAACTTCATAAGAGGCTGTGGGAATATTGTATTTTTTCATCAGGTTTTTTGAAAATATTTTGCTTCCCTCGATACGGGCTGCGCTCTTTGCGGGGCCAAAACAGCGAATTCCCTTTTCTTCCAGTGCGTCTGTCATGCCAAGAACAAGAGGATCATCAGGAGTTACAACAACATAGTCTATCGAATTCTTCAAAACAAAATCTGTCATACCATCGATATCAGTATCTTTTACAGGCACGCAGTGTGAATCGCATCCTGTTCCGCCGTTTCCCGGAGCACAGTAAATTGCGCTTATTCTCTTATTTCTTTGCAATGATTTTATTACAGCGTGTTCACGTCCTCCGCTTCCAATAACAAGTACTTTCATGTTATTTCTCCCTTGCAGAACATTTCAATTGCTTCGCTTAGCAATACCCACTCCCCTTCCTGCATAACCCTTTTTTGTAAAATCTCCGCGCTGTCCTGCGGAAGAACATCAATTGCTTTTTGCAGAATTATTTTACCGCCGTCTATTATTTCATTTACAAAGTGAACGGTAGCTCCTGTTACTTTTACGCCTCTTTCCAAAACAGCTTTATGAACACGAAGTCCGTAAAAACCCTTTCCGCAAAAAGAGGGTATCAGGGAAGGATGCACATTGATTATCCTGTTTTTATAAGATTCAAGCACTCCCGGCCCCAAAACTGATAAAAATCCTGCAAGAACTACAAGGTCTATTTTATTTTCAGATAACGCTTTTGCAATTGCCCTGTCGTATTCAGGAAGATCTTCATATTTTTTTCTTTCTATTGTGATGTTTTTAATGCCTGCTTTTTCTGCCCGTTCAAGCGCCTTTGTGCCTGCTCTTGATGAAATAACCAAAGACAGTTCTGCGTTTGCAAACTTTCCTTCTCTTTTAGAATCAATTAAAGCCTGAAGATTTGTACCGCCTCCGCTTACAAGCACTGCAATTTTTATCATTTAAAAATAACTCCGCTTGTTACTTCGCAAGCTTCTCCGATAATAAAAGCGCTCTCACCGCATGCTTTCAAACATTCAAGAGCTTCATCTGCATTTTCAGGTGATACTGTTACGCACATGCCAACGCCCATATTGTAAGTGTTAAACATATCGCGTTGATCAATATTTCCTTCCCCGGCGATTATATTAAAAACCGGCTGTGTTTTAACGGCGCTTTTAAATATAACAGCGCCAAGATTATTATTAAGCATGCGCGGAATATTTTCCTGAAAGCCGCCGCCTGTTATGTGACAAATTGATTTTAAATTAGTTTTTTCAAGCGCTGTCAATATTGATTTTACATAAATTCTTGTAGGTTTTAAAAGTTCTTCTGCAAGCGTCATTCCAAGATCTGCATAATGTTTTTCCAGTATTTTTTTATCCGTGTCAATCTTAAAAACCTTGCGCGTAAGCGAAAAGCCGTTGGAATGAACGCCGGATGAGGCAAGCGCGATTATTATATCGCCGTGTTTTACACTGTTTTTATCCGGTATTTTTGATTTTTCGGCAATACCTACGGAAAATCCTGCAATATCGTATTCATTTTCATCCATCATTCCGGGATGTTCTGCTGTCTCTCCGCCGATAAGAGCGCAGCCTGCCTGCACGCAGCCTTCAGCAACTCCCTTAACAATCTGCTCAACTTTTTCCGGAATATTTTTACCCATTGCAATATAATCAAGAAAAAATAATGGCCTTGCCGAAGCGCAGACAATATCGTTTACGCACATGGCTACGCAGTCTATGCCGATAGTATCGTGTTTATCCATGTACATTGCGATTTTTAATTTGGTTCCAACTCCGTCTGTGCCGGATACAAGAACAGGCTCTTTTACAGAGGCATAAGCGTCAAGAGAAAAAAGTCCTCCAAAGCTTCCGATTCCTTCAAGAACTCCTTTAATCCTTGTGCGTTCAACGTGCTTTTTTATCAGTTCGACAGAGCGGTATCCGGCAGTAACATCAACTCCTGCTTCTTTGTAGCTCTTACTGTGACTGTTTTGCATATTACTTGCCTATTTTTTTTTCATATTTGCTTTTTGGAATTATTTCCGGCTCCGGCACAGGATAATTTCCTGTAAAACAGCCGTCGCAAAACCGGCAGCCTGCATTTTCCGCTATTTTTGTAACGTGTTCCTTTGCAAGGAATCCCAGGCTGTCCGCTTCAAGATATTCGCAGATTTCCTTCTCGCTCATTCTGCATGAAATCAGATTATCGCGGCTGTCAATATCCGTGCCGAAATAGCAGGGGTTTACAAAAGGCGGGGATGAAATACGCAGATGAACTTCTTTTGCTCCTGTTTCGCGAACAAGTTTTACAATTCTTTTCATGGTTGTACCTCTTACGATAGAATCGTCTATAAGTACAACACGCTTGTCTCTTATACTGGCTTCGATTGTGTTTATCTTTATTCTTACTGCGCGATCACGCTCTTCCTGTGTTGGCTGGATGAATGTCCGCCCTATATACCTGTTTTTTATAAAACCTACACCATAGGGAATACCCGATTGACGCGAATATCCAAGAGCTGCATCAAGGCCTGAGTCCGGCACTCCAAAAACAATATCAGCCTGAACCGGGTGTTCAAGAGCAAGAAAAGCTCCCGCCCTCTGGCGGGCAGTATGAACACTGGCTCCTTCAATGACAGAATCCGGGCGCGCAAAATATATAAACTCAAAAACACACATGCCGCTCTTTTTTCCGCAGTGCGTAGTAATGCTGCGGCAGCCTTCTTTGTCTACAACGACAATTTCGCCGGGCTTTATGTCGCGTACAAAATCCGCTCCGATACTGTCAAGCGCGCAGCTTTCAGATGCAAAAACAATATCCCCCTGTAATTTACCCATACACAGGGGGCGGAAACCATGCGGATCGCGAATTGCTATCAGTTTGCTCGGTGACATTATTACAAGAGAATATGCGCCTTCAATTTCGAACATTGCCTTGTCTATTGCATCTTCTATTGTATTTGTGTGTATTCTTTTTTTTGTAATTATATTTATGATTATTTCGGTGTCGTTTGTCGTATGAAAAACTGTACCTTCCATTTGCAGTTTTTCGCGCAGCGCCTCAGAATTGGTAATGCTGCCGTTATGCGCAATGGCCATTGCGCCTTTTATGTGCCTTACAACAAGCGGCTGGGCGTTTGAACGGCTCTTTTGATCCGTAGGCGAATAACGCACATGGCCGATTGCCATATTACCCTTGCCAAGTTTTGACAAGGTATCCTTGCAAAAAACATCGGGGACAAGGCCAATATCACTGTGATACTGCATAAGTCCCTCATTGCATACTGCTATTCCGCAGCTTTCCTGTCCGCGATGCTGCAAGGCATAAAGAGCCATGTAGGCCTGAGCTGCAACATCACAAGATGCATTTGCCGAGTAAATGCCGAATATTCCGCATTTCTCCTGCATTCTCCCCTGAAGGCGGTCTTCCCCAACCATATTTCTCCCAATTACTAACTATATTGCATGAATTGCCCTATTCGTTCAAGTAGCCGGGAACTCTGTTTCCATTTTTTTTGCCTTGATCTCTACTTCTGCTTCCATGTTTTTCATATACTGTTCAAGCCACAAGGATATATTTTTATTTTCAATGGCAAGGATGCGAACGGCAAGAAGGCCTGCGTTTTTTGCGCCGTTAACAGCAACTGTCGCAACGGGGATGCCTCCAGGCATTTGCACAATCGAAAGCAATGAATCAAGCCCGGAAAATGCTTGTGTTTTTACAGGCACTCCAATTACAGGAAGCGCAGTTATTGAAGCTGTCATACCAGGAAGATGAGCGGAGCCTCCTGCGCCTGCTATAATAACTTTAAGCCCGCGTTCCGCCGCAGTCTCTGCGTATTTTACAAGACGCTTTACAGTACGATGCGCAGATACAATTGTCATTTCGTATGAGATACCGGCCTGTTCAAGGATTGCGGCGGCTTCCTTCATTACAGGAAGGTCAGAATCGCTGCCCATAATAATTCCAACATGCACATTTTTCATTTTGAATCTCCTTCTGTGTTTTCACCGCCTATCTTTAGCAAATTACGTATATATTCACTTTTTTCTATAGCTTCATTAAGGGTGCCGGATGTCACGGTAAAATGACCCATTTTCCGGTATGGCCTTGATTCAATTTTTCCGTAAAGGTGCAGGGAAAGCCCGGGAACATTCAAAGCTTTTTCAAAACCTTCTATAAGCATTTTTCCTCTGCTTTGTTTTTGCCCCAGAATATTTAACATTACAGCAGGCCTAATAAGGCTTGTATCTCCAAGCGGAAGCCCTGCAATAGAACGAATATGCTGTTCAAACTGACAAGTTACACAGGCTTCCATTGTATAATGCCCTGAATTATGAGGACGGGGAGCCACTTCGTTAACCAGTATATTTCCGTGGTTATCAAGAAATAGCTCTACTCCGAAAATGCCAACTCCATCCAGAGCTTCAACAACACTTATTGCAATTTCATGCGCGCAGGAAGCTGTTTTTTCATCAATGCGGGCAGGAGCTATAACTGTATCGCATATGTTATGATCGGGGTTAAAGGCCATTTCTGTTACGGGAAAAGCAGCAACAGAACCATCCTGGGCGCGGGCTACCATAACTGCAAGTTCCTTGTTTATGTCAATCATCTCCTCAAAAATCGATGGAGAGTTCATGGGAGCATCTTCTTTATTTTTTAAAACACGAACACCTCTGCCGTCATAACCGCCCCTCCTTGTTTTTTGCACAAGCGGAAATTTATTCGCGGAAAAATCGAAGCTTTCAGGCTTATCACAGGTAAAGTATGATGATGTGGGGATTCCCTTTTTTACAAAGAGCTCTTTTTGAAAACCCTTATCCTGAATTATTCCAAGTACAGAAGCACAGGGATACATCCTGTATCCGCGGGATTCAAGATTTCCAAGGGCATCTATATTGATATGCTCTATTTCATAGGTCATGATATCTGACACACCTGCAAGTTTTTCAAGCGCATCAGGATCTTTAAGGCTTCCATTTATAAATATATCTGAAAGTGATTTTGCAGGCGCATCTTCAGAATCAAGAACCGCAAAACGAAAACCCAGCTTTTTTGAACGGTATATCATCATGCGGCCAAGCTGACCGCCCCCTATTATTCCGATAGTACCTGGTGGATAAAGAACCGGCATAACAAAATTATATCAGGTAAAAATACAAAATGAAACAAGCTAAAAATACATAATGATTAATAATGTTCATAATTTTATCATTGAATATATGTATAATTTTTTATATCATAATTTATAAGGAGTTAACTATGGCAGTTAAAAATTACCGGTTTGAAACAATCCAGGTTCACGCCGGACAGGAACAGGCGGATCCTGCAACAGGTTCACGCGCAGTTCCCATATATCAGACGACATCCTTTGTTTTCCCCGATTCAAGAACCGCTGCCGCCCGTTTTGCCCTTACAGAACCGGGAAATCTTTATTCAAGACTTACAAACCCGACATGGGATATATTTGAGCAGCGTATGGCGGCTCTTGAAAAAGGGGAGGCAGCCCTTGCTGTCGCTTCAGGACAGGCCGCCATCTGTTATGCGATTCAAAATATCGCAAGGACAGGAGATCATATCATAGCCGATACTCAAGTTTACGGCGGCACATATAATCTTTTTGCAAATACCTTCCATGACATGGGCATAGAAACAACCTTCCTTGATTTAAATGATTTACAGAGTTATAAAAATGCAATAAAACCGAATACCAAGGCAGTTTTTTTTGAAACCCTCGGCAATCCCAATGCCTCAATTATTGACATAGAAGCAATAACACAGATTGCGCACAATCACGGAATCCCTGTAATTGCAGATAACTCTCTTGCCACTCCTTATTTGTTAAGGCCAATAGAACACGGCGCTGATATTGTTGTTCATTCTGCGACGAAATTTATCGGAGGACACGGCACATCTATAGGAGGCGTAATTGTAGACAGCGGCAAATTTGACTGGAAGCAAAACGATAAATTCCCTGGTTTGACAAAACCAAATCCAAGCTATCACGGCATTGTATTTACAGAAGCTGCTAAGAACCTTGCCTTTATTGTCAAGGCGCGCACTACCCTGTTACGTGACACCGGCGCCTGCCTTTCGCCCTTTAATGCCTTTTTATTCCTGCAGGGTCTTGAAACTCTTTCACTGCGCGTAGAGCGCCATGTAGAAAACGCCTTAAAGGTTGTTAATTTCCTTAACGCCCATCCCCAGGTTGACAAAGTAAACCACCCCAGCCTTTCAGAGCATCGTGATTATGAACTTTATAAAAGATATTTTCCCAATGGGGCCGGAGCCATTTTCAGCATAGAAATAAAAGGCGGCAGCGAAAAAGCGCAAAAGTTTACAGAAAAGCTTAAATTATTTTCGCTTCTTGCAAATATGGCTGATGTAAAATCCCTTGTTATCCATCCTGCTTCCACAACGCATTCTCAAATTAATGAAAAAGAACTTCTTGAATGCGGGATAAAACCTTCGACCATAAGGCTTTCCATAGGAACAGAACACATTGATGATATTATAGACGATCTTAAGCAGGCCCTGGATGCGGTCAGCTGAACAGGCCGCGGCAATTTTTTTTAAGGATTGATTTTGATTGCGGAAAAAATAACAGATTTAATCGGTAATACTCCTTTAGTCAAATTAAACAGGATAAATAAAAGCGATGCATTAATTTATGCAAAGCTTGAAAGTTTTAATCCCCATCACAGTATAAAAGACCGTATTGCCCTTGCCATGATCGAAACTGCGGAAAATGAAGGAAAGTTAAAAAAAGGTGATGTAATAATTGAGCCAACAAGCGGCAATACGGGAATTGGACTTGCATATATTGCCGCAGTCAAGGGATACAAAATCATTCTTACCATGCCTGATACAATGAGCGAAGAAAGACAAAAACATCTTCTTGCACTTGGAGCGCAGCTAGTACTTACAGACGGAAAAAACGGAATGAAGGGTGCAATAGAAAAGGCCCGGGAAATAGCAGCTTCGATTCCCAATTCATTTATACCTCAGCAATTTGAAAACCCTGCAAATCCCCTTGCTCACGAAAAGACAACAGGCCCTGAAATCTGGGATGACAGCAAGGGGAAAGTTGATTTTCTTGTAGGCGGCGTTGGAACAGGCGGCACTCTAAGCGGTGCAGGCAGATTTCTAAAATCAAAAAAAAGCGGGATACAGATAATCGCTGTTGAACCTGAAGGCTCTCCTGTATTATCAGGCGGCAATCCGGGAGCTCATAAAATTCAGGGAATCGGTGCAGGTTTTATCCCTGCCGTTTATGACTCATCTGTAATTGACGCAATTTATAAAATTGATGATGAAAAGGCAGCCCTTACAGCCCGCAGGCTTGCAAGGGAAGAAGGAATTCTTGCAGGAATCTCATCCGGAGCTGCTTTGGAAGCTGCTCTTGCAATCGCAGAACGCCCTGATAATAAGGGAAAAATGATTGTTGTTATTTTAAGCGACAGCGGGGAGAGGTATTTATCAACCTGGATGTGGGAATGAGCACTTTTAATCATTGACCTAATATTCATTTCTTTTTAATATTAATAAATGAAATACATTTCCATATTAATGGCTGTTTTCCTGCTGCTCTTTTTTTCCTGTCTAAGGCATGAAGAATTATCACTTGAACATTTTGAAGATTTCAGCCCTGCAGGCCTTGCAGAGCTTCTTGAAAAAACAGTAAGCAAACCCTGGCGCGGAGAAGATTTTATTCCCGGAAAGCTCGGCGGAACATGGTTTTCTGTAATAAATAACGATCCAAAAAGTTTTAACCTTCTTATTGCAGAACAGGACAGCGCAACAGCCTCTGTAGTACGCAGGATGACAGAGTATCTTATTGACTATGATGTAATAAAAAGAGAATGGAAACCAAATGCAGCCTCTTTTGAAATTGTTGTTGACGAAGCAAACGATACATTGCAGGTAATTTATACCCTTCGCGACGATCTTTACTGGAGTTACTATAATTCAAACAGAAGGGTGAAAGTAACAAGCGATGATGTTATTTTCTGGTACAATGAAATAACAGGAGACCCCTTGTTTAACAGTTCAGGTTACACAGGGCAGTTTCTTGTAATGCCCGACGGAAGCTCTCAGCGCATCAACATAATAAAAATTGATTCTTTGCGCTTTGCTTTTCATTTTCCCAGAATTATTGCAGAGCCGCTTTTATCTACAAATATGGATTTCGGTCCCAGGCATATATTTGAAGAAGCCAAAATTAGAGGCGGTATTGAAGGAGTAAGAAACCTTTTTAGCGTCGCAGTTGATCCTGTTACAATTCCCTCCGCAGGCGAATGGTTTTTGGTTGAATACACTCCGGGGCAAAGGCTTTTGTATAAGCGTAATGCCGATTACTGGAGAAAGGATTCCAGCGGCGTATCACTTCCATATGTTGAAGAAATTGTATTAAGAATTATTCCGGAAGAAAATACCCAGCTTCTTCTTTTCAGAAACTCAGAGATTGAATCTTACAGCCTTCGCCCGGAAGACCTTGACGCTCTTGTAAACAGACAGGACGGAAGATATACGGTCTTTAATTCCGAAGGTTCCCTTAATGCGTCTTTTTGGACTTTCAACCAGAATCCTTTAAACAGCGGGAAACCCCAATATGACTGGTTTACAAAAAAAGAATTCAGACAGGCAATGAGCTGTCTTTTAAACCGTGACAGAATAAACGCGCAAGTTTACCGCGGTCTTGCAGAACCAAAGCTCTCAATTTTTCCGCAGCCCAATCCTTACTATAATCCTGAAATAAAACTGCAATATCTTTTTGATGCAGAACGCGCTGTAAAACTTTTATCCTCTATCGGCATAAACATGGACAGGTCAGGAACAATGCGTGACAGTGAAAACCGCCAGATTGAGTTTGACCTGACGATAAGATCTGAAAGTTCGATTCAGCAGGATACAGCTCTTATAATTATGGATGAGCTTTCAAAGATTGGAATTAAGATTAATATCCGCGTTATAGATTTCCAGAAACAGGTTCAGCAGTTATTCGAAACTTTTGACTGGGATTCAACATTAATCGGGCTTTCAGGCTCGGGTATTTTTCCAAGCCAGGGCAGCAATGTATGGCCCTCATCGGGTAATCTGCATATGTGGCATCCGAACCAGATAACACCTGTAACAGAATGGGAAGCAAGAATTGACTATCTTTATAACGAAGGGCAATTTACGCTGGACAGAGACAAGGCAAAATTGATATGGGATGAGTTTCAGTCTATTCTGCTTGAACAAAACCCCATGATTTATCTTATGCGCCCAAGAGGTTTTTGGGCATTAAACAACAGATGGGATTTTACCAATGTTTATTTTGACAACATGAACGGCCCAGAAACAAAATTCATTTTTCTAAAGCAATAATAAAGGAGTATCCGGATGAAATCATCTAAAGAACTGGGAATTGATATCACTCTTATCGACTTGGTTGAATCATTTAACTTATCAAGAAATGTAATGAAGTGTCTTAAGCTTTTGCTTGCAAGCGATGAAATACAGGCGGAACAGGAATTTGCAAACACCGTTTCCATTATAAGACTTGGTTTTAACGATCACGGTCCTGTACACATGAGGACTGCAACCTATAATGCGCTTTTAATGATGTCTCTGCTTAAAAAAGCGGGAATTAAAACCAGCATTGAAAAAGACGGATGCGGCGATTTTGAAGACAGCCTTATAGCGGTTATGCTGGCTGCAATGTTTCATGATCTTGGCATGCAAATGGGAAGGACAAATCATGAACTTCACAGTACAATTTTTGCATTGCCCCTTATTAACAGTATACTGGTTCAGGTTTTTCCTGAAAATCTGCAAAAGAGAGTGATAATCCGCGCTGTAGCGCTTGAAGGAATTGCAGGTCACATGGGTACAATCAGCATTTCATCTCTAGAAGCCGGAATTATTCAGATTGCAGACGGATGTGACATGACAAAGGGAAGGGCCCGCATTCCTATTTCTCTTGCATCGTCTACGGGAATGGGACATATCCATCAATATTCAGCTAACGCGATTGAAACTGTAAATATATCACAGGGAGAAGAAAAACCAATACGCATTGACATACACATGACAAATGAAGCTGGTGTTTTTCAGATAGAAGAAGTACTGATGCATAAAGTATCGGGAAGCACAGCGAAAAAATACATAGAGCTTTACGCAAGCGTAAGGGATGAAGCTGCAAGAAGGTACCTGTAAAAAATGGCAGGAAACTCATTCGGCGAATTATTCAGGGTAACAACATTCGGAGAATCACACGGAAAGGCTATGGGTTGTGTTATAGACGGCTGCCCTGCAGGCCTTGAAATATCCCTTGATGACATAAAAAAAGAACTGGAGCGCCGCCGTCCGGGCGCAAAACACGGCTCACGTGATGAGGAAGACCTGCCTGAAATATTATCTGGCGTGTATGAAGGAAAAACCCTTGGCAGCCCGATTGCAATAATAGTCCGCAATTTAAATCAGAAAAGCGAAGATTATAACGAACTTAAAGATATTTACAGACCGGGACACGCTGACTATACCTGGGAAGCGAAATACGGCTTTCGTGATGCAAGGGGCGGAGGCAGAAGTTCCGGAAGAGAGACTCTTTGCAGAGTCGCAGCTGGAGCCGTAGCCAAAAAGTTTTTATCTTTACATGGCATTACTGTCACATCCAGCGTTGATGCGCCTTTAAATATTGATGAACTTAAAAATGAAAAAGACAGCGCAGGAGGCCTTGTTTTCTGCAGGATTACAGGAATGAAAAATGCTGTAGGCCTTGGAGAGCCTGTTTTTGATAAACTTGATGCACGCCTTTCCTCTGCGATAATGTCAATCGGCGCATGCAAGGGCATTGAGTTTGGAGCAGGTTTTGCCGCCGCTGCAATGAAGGGAAGCCAGAACAACGATGAGCCGGCCTGCAGCGGAGAATATAAAACAAATAACTGCGGCGGCATATTGGGAGGAATTTCTACAGGGCAGGATATTATTTTTAAAGCAGCATTTAAACCCACTCCTTCCATTGAGAAAATTCAAAAAGCATATACACGCGACGGCAGTATTAAGGAAATTTCAATAAAAGGAAGACATGATGTTTGTATAGTTCCAAGGGCCGCGATTGTTGCCGAAGCAATGACGGCATTAGTAATTGCAGATTATTTACTGCTTTGCCGCTGTTCAAAAATATGATTTTAATTTTGCTGGTTTTGATTGTCCTTTCTTATATAAAGAGGTATTGAGCCTGCTTCCTTGTTATCTATAAATAGTACAAAATTTGTTAATCCCGGATTCTTAAAATGCAAATTTCCAATACTAAATACAAGATGTGAAACAGCGGATGCATTATCAGCTCCGTTTATTTCCAGGCTGCCGTTTATGTCTTTAATACTCATATTCCCTTCAAGATCCCGGGTTTCTATCCGGAATGAGTGCTTTCCAAATTCCCAGATATCAAAGCGCAGTCTTATAACAACAGACAATTGCGGATGAACGCAGGGAAAATTCCTTGATACTATTGTATCGAAGGTTCCCATTATGGTTAATTTTCCCCCGTTCTCCTGTGCGAGATCGCAAAATGTAAAAATTTCTATTTTAATTTTATACCTCAAAATTACCATATAACATGGCTTTTTACTCTTGTTAAATACCTAATTCTAGTACATATTTTAATTGGGGGCAATATGACAAAACAGGGATTTAACCCGTTTCTCCCTTCCTGGGAATATATCCCGGACGGAGAACCTCATGTATTCAATGACAGAGTTTATGTATATGGTTCACATGATAAGTTTGACGGTTATGCATATTGTATGAATGACTATGTTTGCTGGTCGGCGCCTTTGGATGATTTAAAAGACTGGCGTTACGAAGGCATTATTTTCAAGAAAACCGACGATCCGTACAACAAGGATGGAAGCATGCACCTTTATGCCCCCGATGTTACGCAAGGACCGGACGGAAGGTACTATTTATATTATGTTCTTGATAAAATGGAAGTTATCTCAGTTGCTGTCTGCGATTCTCCCGCAGGAAGATATGAGTTTTTTGGTTTTGTCCGCTACGAGAACGGAAGAATGTTCGGAAGACAAGAAGGAGATGTCCCCCAGTTTGATCCTGCAGTTTTTACAGAAGGCAATGTTACATATCTTTACTCAGGTCAATGCTCCGGTAAAACCAAAACAGTGGATGAATACAGGAATCATTCAATAGCTGTTATACTAAACTCCGATATGCTTACAATAAGCCAGGGGCCTTTTACAATAATTCCCGGAATTGGCGCAAGTGAAAATACAAGCTTTAAAGGACATGAGTTTTTTGAAGCATCATCAATAAGAAAAATTGGCGATACCTATTATTTTATTTATTCGTCATTTGCAATGAATGAGCTCTGTTATGCAACAAGCAAAAGTCCTGTAAAGGATTTTAAATTCGGCGGAGTTATTGTAAGCAATGCCGATTTGAATATCGATACTTATAAACCTGCAAATAAAATGATGTACCATGGCAACAACAACCATGGAAGCATAGCGGAAATTAACGGACAGTTTTATATTTTTTATCATAGACATACAAACGGAAACGAGTTTTCAAGGCAGGCCTGTCTTGAAAAAATTTATATTGAAAAAGACGGTTCCATAAAACAGGTAGAGATGACATCCTGCGGCCCGAATAACGGTCCTCTTGCCGGAAAAGGAGAATATCCTGCATATATTGCATGTAATATTTTTTCCATGGAAAATGCGCAAGCTCCTGAGAAGCTTTATTGGCCCAACAGGACTCCGGAACTCCCCTTTATAACCCAGGACTGCAAGGACGGCGATGAAGATACAGGCTTTGTAACCAATATTCTTGACAATTGCGGAGTTGGATTTAAATATTTTAACTGCAGGGGTATAAGGGCAATAAGAGTCAAGATAAGGGGATACTGCCGCGGATTTTTTGAAATTAAAACATCCTGGGACGGACAGCCACTTGGCACAATTGGAATTGTTTCCAGCAATGTCTGGAAGGAGTTTTCATCCGATATTTCAATACCGGACGGAGTGCATTCCATTTATTTTATCTTCAGGGGCACAGGAAACGCAACGCTGGGTTCATTTACTCTGGTTTAAATCTATTCCTCTGTTTTGTTAATTTCATCTATGCAGTCAAGATATGCTTTTTCAAGTTTTGAAATCTCTTCTGCGATTGTTTTTTTTCTTTCTGTTTTATACTGCGAAAGACTTTCACTTAAATTAATTACAGGGGTAGCTTTTATTATCACCTTTGCAGGCTTTATATTTACCCTTGAAGAAAGCGCTCCTCCCATTGTACGGTTTGCAAAATCCCAAAGGTTCTGCACATATTCAATTTTTTTGTGAAGCGCGCTTATATCATCCGGAATACAGTGGTAAAAATACCAGCCAAAATCCGCAAGTTCCTGATGCCTTGCTATATGCCATGCCTCCCCTGCTTTTAAATCCATTACGCTTCGTTTAACAGGATCAATTTTTTCTAAATTTTTTATTTCTGGCACAAATATTCTGTCCCAGCATTCATGGCGCACTTTATAAAGCCTGGAGAAAAAATCCCCTTCGCTTTTTATTCCAAGCATTTTCTCAGCTGTAAAAAGCGCGGCATTTACAACTTTTTCAAGACGTTCTTCAAATGATAGAGATTCATCAATATTAATCCCGTATCTTTTTTCATTAATTTTCAGAATGTATTCTCTGCATCTTCCAAGACGCTGTGAAAGTGAAAGTTTTTTATTTTCCTTATTATATAAACCGCATATTTTTTCTGTTTTCTTTAATAGTTTTTCCATTTCGGATATTTCATGTTTTCCGTAACGGAAATGTATAGATAATGGAAGAATTAATACAGGAGAGTCTTCATTTTTTTCTGCAAGCTTGTCTGCTGCCTGAAAGCCAATTCTTATAATTCCTGTTTCAAGCCGCGGCACTGAATCTGTTGAATATGATACCTGTCCTTCTGGCGCAAGAGCCAGAGGATAAGGCCCATTAATGATGGCGCTGTAAAGCCTGTTCATTCCCTTTGAATCCAGTTTTGTGTGATGAATAGGAAGCGCTCCTATATTCGGCATAATATAGCGCGCAACGGCCCCTGCCCATCTTGCAACTTCATAACCGTAAACAAAAATCGCATGAGGTCTTACAGGGAATTTTATCTTTTTTCTTGCAGCCAGTTTTTTTAACCTGAAAAGGAAAAACCATGTTAAAAGCTGAGGCTCCCTTCCGTCCGGATGCCGGAACGCTATTATAACACGGCTCTTTTTTTCCAGCGCAGACTTAAAAGTTTCGATAAGGATATCATCTGAACGCAGAATAATTTTTGCAAATCCAAAAAGAATAAAAAGGTAGGTCTTGCTTAAAACAGTAACAATAAAAATTATCAGTTTGGAAATTTTGGGTTCCGGTACGTTTACATCCGCAAACGCATTTATAACCGGCTTTTTATAGGGTTTATACAAATTATTTCTCCTTTTTTTTTAATTTATATATACCAATATTTTATTATATAATTTCTATTAATCCATATTCATTTTTTTTTAAATCTTCTATTTTTGATTTAATGTTTACAAATAATTCCATAATTGCTTTACTGCTATTATTTCCGGTTTTTAATAAAACTACTTTTGGCGGAAAACCTTTTAATTCCAGCAAATTTATAAAATCATTATCTTTTGTTATTATTATAAATCCATTATTCTTCGCATATTTCCATATATCTATATCTTGTACAGGTACATTTATGCCTATTAAATCAACATGTTCGCATTCACCAAATATTGGTTTTAACTTATTTATCAATTTATAAGAAATATTTGCATCAAGTAATATTTTCATTTACGCCGCTGCAATTACTCTTACAATTTCTTCCCGCCTTGCCGCAAAAGATAGAGCTGCTTTTATATGTATTTCTTTTAATAATGGATAATCATCCAATATTTCTGATACAGTAATGCCTTCTGATAACCACTGAAGAATATCTCCAACAGTTATTCTAGTACCTTTAATACATGGTTTCCCAAAACGAATTCCATTGTCAATTACTATGTAATTTAATAATTCCTCAATTCCCATTCTTCAGATTATATACTATTTTTTTTATTTTGTCCATTTTTTTTTGACTGTTACCCTATTAATTGGTTTATTACCAGATTTGAGACACTTCGTACTTGACGATATTTTCATCAACGGTAATAAGCGTCATATTCTCGGCAATAGCTGTCGCAATGAGCAAACGGTCGAAGGGGTCTCGGTGGATCATTGGAAGATTTTCAAGGGTGCTAAGGTGTGTAGGTTTTATGGGAGCAAGTATAAAACCGTTTCTTTCAATATCATAAATAAAGCCAGCCACTTTACCACTAAATTCCAGCTTACCCAAACTAACTTTTATTGCAATTTCCCAAGCAGAAACGATGCTGACGTATTTAATATTTGAAGTGTTAAAAATTATCTTTTTAGCAGTTTCAGAAAGCGAATTATCGCCATTAAAAAACCAAATGGCAGAATGGGTATCCAACAAATAGCGGTTCATTTACATATAGTCCTTAAAATCCTCAAGCGGAGCATCAAAATCATCTGCCATACGATATTTACCTTTGGAACAGCCAAAAACAGGAACCTTTTTTGGCTCTGTATTCGCAGATGTAAAAGTAATAATAACGGGTCCAGACGGAATTTCACTAGGCACAGTAACCTGCCTGTAGTTGTCCGTAATTTCCACGGTTTGTGTAATACTCATAAAGTAAATATAGCGTGGAAAACAAAGAAAAACAAGCCTATTCTAAACTATGCACCGGCTGATTTTTTATAATTATTTTATGGACATGCTTATATTTGAATCTACAGTTGTAATTTTATCTCTTATTACTACTCTTTTTCAAAATAATTAACTGATGACAATCCTTTAAAATGTTTATCTTGTGTCCATAAAGTACATTTATATTTAATATTTGTTGCAAAAATAATACTGTCTGCCATTGGTATTTTATATTCATTGCTAACCATTGCTGCTAATAAAGACAATTCGTCATTTAAGTTAATAACTTTTCCCTGTTTAATATGGGCAATGGCATTCAAGAGGTCAGGGGTTCAATTCCCCTTAGCTCCAGGTAATTAATTCCTTATGTTATAAGGAGTTAGCCCACCCGAAAACGGACGGCATATCACACGAAAATCTGAAAGTTACACGAAAAGTTACATTTCAGATAAAGGAAGTTCGATATGCGTAGTTCGTTTTCACTTTTTAAGAAAAAAACTGGAAATGGTCTCATGTGGTATGTTCGCTTTTGGAATGAGAAAGCGAATGATTATACCATCTTTCGTTCTACTGGTATCCTTGTTGAAGGTAAAAGAGAACGAAGAAAAGAAGCAGAACAAAAAGCACAGGAAATGTTATCTGAAATCCGTCTTGATATGGAAGCAGTTGATCGCCCTCTCATTACATATCTTGAAGAATTTTGGAAACCTGATTCACCTTATGTAAAAGAATGCGCCAACATTAAAAAGAAGCCCCTCTCTACATATTATGTGCATCAAAATTCTGTTAATGTAAGACTTCATATAAAGCCCTGCCCTTTGTTTAATAAAATAACTCTGCGAAAACTAACCGCAGGACTAATTAAAGATTGGATGTCATGGTGTATTGATCAAAAAATGTCTGGGCGCAAAATTAATTCTGTTTTAAGTTCCATGAGAGTAGCTGTCCATTATGCTGTTGAACGTGAGGAACTTGATAAAAACCCATTTAGGAATATCAAACCAGTAACAGAAACCCCTAAAGAAAAGGGTGTTTTAACTTTTGCTGAAAGAATGAAACTGTTAAACACCATTCCTCCTGACCCTTTATCCAGATTAGCAGTTCTTCTTGGCTTGCTGTGTGGAATGAGAATGGGTGAGGTACGGGGCTTACATTGGAGCGATATTGATAATGGACTTATTCATTTAACTCATAACTTTGTCCACATGGAAGGATTGAAAAAACCAAAACGAGGCAAGACAAGAACTGTTCCATATCCTGCCATTATTGAGAAAGTGTTTGAAGAAGTCCGAGAAATTGCGATAAGCCCTGCAACCAATAATTATATATTTGAAAGTATTAAATGCCCCGGACAACCAATGTTCGAAATATTTTTTAAGAACGCCCTTAGGCGAGAACTTTCAAATATTAGTATTTCTCTTGATGAACAAAAAAAACGTAATATTACCTTCCACAGTCTGCGCCATAGTTTTATTACCCTTAGTCGATTGGATGGTATCTCTGATCTTGAAATACAGGCTGTTGCTGGGCACTCCTCCAGAAGGATGATGGAACATTATACCCATGCTGATAAGGTCATTGATTTTACTGCTGTGAGAGAAAAAATGGGGAGAGTTGCGGGACTGTAAGAATCTTTCAACTGCATACCTGGTATACTAAGCCCTAACAATACCTCTTACTGAAAATCAAAAGGACTTTTTCGCATCCTTGGCTGTCTGGTTACTATTGAACTCGTTATGTCGTGCCGAATACTGTCTGCTGGCAGCTGTGCTGAGCCTGTTCTCTGCCTGTTGATGACTACTTGCTCTTTCTTCCTGCCAAGTCTATGCGCTCTAGCACAATGAAGATATCGACCACTTCGAACAATACCCGATTTAACCTCTACCAATGAACTAAATAAACTATCAAACATAATTACCTCTTATGAAATATAAGCCCTACAAAATAAATGACGGGATTAGGGCACAACCCAAGGGCAAAGCGTCAACCTGTTATAACCACTCTGTTTTATAAACTGAGCGATTGATAACGCAAAACATGGTGAGAAAGGGGTACATTGTATCAGGGATTTTTTGTAAGTCGAGTTCTGGCTGAGGGTGCAATTAAAAAAAACAGATCTGGGGCAGGTTGCCCCAGAGAACTCAATGCAAAGCCCTTCCAAATAAGGAAGAGCCTCTAAATACTCATTCTTCAGGCCATAGAATGTTGATGTTCACTTCTGGCATCTTAAATAACAAATCTCTTTCAAAGTTAGATCTTATTTCAAAATTC